>Ga0315555_1000068_pt1 | contig 59298 bp, 53 predicted proteins | sample SalMarSW160380MG_FD_202113 | JGI IMG/M metagenome (GOLD analysis project Ga0315555, IMG submission 202113) | Salt marsh sediment microbial communities from the Plum Island Ecosystem LTER, Massachusetts, United States - Salt Marsh Sediment SW1603-80 ... | reverse complement strand
TTTTCCTTAAAGAGAGAAGTATAGAAGCTTGTCCGGAGCATTTGGCTGGGCTCCCGCTGAAGCTATGTCGAAGGATAGGGATTTTGGAATAAATGGACTGTTACGCAGGAGGTGAAGCATGAAGATAATACTTAATTCGAGGAGACGCCATTACTTAGCAATAGCTAGCACCTTTTTGGTTATGTTAGCCTTAATTGTCGGGATGGTAGGCTGTGGCGGAATTCAGGTTTATGAACTCACTATCGCCAGTTCTTCTGGAGGGTCGGTAACCTACTCTAAAGGGTTGGTGACATACTCTGAACCGAAGACTAGTAGCTATTACGATGGAACAGATGTCTACTTGGATGCCACGCCTGATCCGGGCTACCAGTTTGTCAACTGGACGGGTGATGTGATTAACATCGCTGATCGTGATGATGCCACCACCTTCATCACAATTAAAAGAAGGTCCTCCATAAAAGCCAACTTTGCTCCATACAAGCCCAGTATCGCCGCAGGCGGCTATCACACAGTGGGAGTTAAGTCCGACGGCACTGTGGTCGCCGTGGGAGACAACGCCTCCGGGCAATGCGATGTCAGCGGCTGGACGAACATCGACCAGGTCGCCGCAGGCCACGACCACACAGTGGGGCTTAAGTCCAACCACATCGTGGTCGCCGTTGGATTGAACACCTCCGAGCAGTGCGATGTCGGCACCTGGACGAACATCATCCGTATCGCCGCAGGCGGCAGTCATACGGTGGGGGTTAAGTCCGACGGCACCGTGGTCGCAGTGGGCTCAAACGCCTCCGGGCAGTGCGATGTCGGCGGCTGGACGGACATCGTGCAGGTCGCCGCAGGCCACGACCACACTGTGGGGCTTAAGTCCGACGGCACCGTGGTCGCCGTTGGAGACAACTCCTCCGGGCAGTGTGATGTCGATGGCTGGGAGAACATCGTGCAGGTCACCGCAGGCTACGAGAACACATTGGGGCTTAAGTCCAACGGCACATTGGTCGCCGTTGGAGACTGCTCCTCCGGGGAGTGTGCTGTCATCGGCTGGGTACACATCGCTCAAGTTGCTGCAGGCACCCATCACACAGTGAGGCTTAGGGACGACGGTAGCGTGTATGCCTTGGGCTCGAACTACTATGGGCAGCGTCTTGTTACCAGCTGGACGGACATCGTCCAGGTCGCCGCAGGTTTTGAGCATACGGTGGGGCTTAAGTCCGACGGCACTGTGGTTGCCACTGGACATAATTACTATGGGCAGTGCGATGTTTTCGACTGGGATCTGAGTTGAACTTCCCCGCACCTCCGCCTTTAAGGGCGGAGGTGCGGTTATATTGTCGTTGCGGGCCACCTTACATTCCTGTTATTGCAAACCCTGACTTGTCGGGGCATGTCAATCTACACCCTCACCCCCCCTACCAGTTTTGCGGAGCTTGTTCCGAAGCATAAGCGAACCTCGCTCCTCGCAATGATAAAAAAATTGTGTCGAGATTCAGGTAGTTAACTGATTAGCTCGAAAAGTACCCCCAAGGGGATTCGAACCCCTGATCTTCAGCTTGAAAGGCTGATGTCCTAGGCCTCTAGACGATGGGGGCAACGCTAAGCATTTTACGGGTAAAGAGCTAAATGTGCAAGGCCGGACGGCAGAAATAGTAAGGCTGTCTATTTTTCACAGTCAGTATTGCAGGTAAGGTAAAAGTTATTTCCATTCGTGCTTGCGCTGGACTTATAGCAATCATTGTAATTTGCTATAATTGTAGAAACTTTTTCCCACATAATCTAAAATATAGCTCACTTCGGTTTGCCAGTAACTCGGATATAAGTTATTATATGGCGGTTATCGTGCATGCAACTGGTAGACTCGAACTGTTTGAAAAAACTTGCTAGAAAAAGTCAAGAACATTGACCGTGTACGACTACTGGACTGCTCACACGTAAGGACCTAAAGGAGAATAGGGCATGGCTAGAATTGGAGTTTTTCTCTGCCACTGCGGCAGTAATATAGCCGGGGCCGTGAATATCCCGGAGGTAGCTGAGGCGACGAGAAGGCTACCTCAGGTAGTTTATGTTGAAGACAATAAGTTCACCTGCAGTGACCCCGGTCAGGCATCTATTCAAAAGGCGATAACCGAGCATAAGCTTAACCGGGTGGTCATCGGCGCCTGTTCGCCTCGTATGCATGAGACAACCTTCCGGAGAACAGTGGCTGGTGCCGGTTTGAATCCCTATCTCCTGGAGATTGCAAATCTACGGGAGCATTGTAGCTGGGTCCACCCCGGCCAAGTTGAAGAAGCTACGGCTAAGGCGATAGACCTGGTGCGGAGAGCGGTGACCAGAGTTGTCTGGCAGGAGCCCCTCACCCCCAACCGGGTTGGCATAACCAGGCGAGCTTTGGTCATCGGTGGCGGAATTGCTGGCATCCAGGCCTCCTTAGATATCGCAGATGCTGGCTACGAGGTCGTCTTGGTTGAGCGGAGTCCCTCCATCGGGGGACACATGGCCCAGCTGGACAAGACTTTCCCCACCCTGGACTGTTCTGCCTGCATCCTGACGCCCAAGATGACTATGGTGGGACAGCATGCCAATATTAAGCTAATGAGCTACAGTGAAGTGGAGGATGTCTCAGGGTATATAGGGAACTTTCGGGTCAAGATTAAAAACAAGAGCCGCTACATCGATGTGAGCAAGTGCACAGGCTGTGGTGAGTGTGCTAAGGTTTGTCCCGTCGAACTAAATAGTGAATTTGACGAGAACCTGGGTAAGCGGAAGGCTACCTATATTCCTTTTCCCCAGGCAATTCCAAATAAATATATTATAGATAAGCGTGGTTATCCACCATGCCGGGTTGCCTGTCCCGCCGGGGTCAATGCCCAGGGCTATGTCGTCCTTATTTCCCAGGGCAAGTTCCAGGAAGCTCTAGAGGTGCTCCGCAGGACTATGCCCTTTGCTGGAGTTTGTGGACGAGTGTGCACCCACCCCTGCGAACAGGAATGTGAGCGGGGCAAAGTTGACCAACCCATAGCTATCAGAACTCTCAAGCGTTTTATGGCTGACTATGAACTGAAAGCAGGTAGGGAAAAGGCAACACCGGTGGAAAGGACTAAAGAAGAGAAGGTAGCTATCGTCGGCTCTGGACCAGCTGGCATGGCCTGTGCCTACGATTTGGTCAGGCAGGGATACCCGGTTACAGTGTTTGAGGCTGCCCCTGAGGCTGGGGGCCTATTACGCTATGGTATACCTGAATACCGATTGCCCAAAGATGTACTCAGTAACGAGATAAGCTATGTACGAGGGTTGGGGGTAGAGATTAAGACAAGTGCCCCGGTGAAAAATCTCACTAAAATCTTCAACGAAGGATATAAAGCTGTTTTTCTAGGGACAGGTGCTGGCATAAGTCAGAAAATGGGGATTCCTGGTGAGAATATTCTTGGAGTGCTTCACGCACTTGACTTCCTGAAGCAAGTCAACTCTGGAGTCAAAGTCAGCCTGGGAAGCAAAGTGGCAATTATCGGTGGTGGTAATGCTGCTGTTGATGCCGCTCGAGTAGCCCGTCGCCTCGGTGCTAATAAGGTGACTGTTGTTTATCGTCGCAGCCGCGATGAAATGCCGGCTATCCCCAGCGAAATTGAAGAAATGGAACATGAAGGAGTCAAGATTCAGTTTCTGGCAGCACCGGTTAAATTGTTATCTAAGGACAACCGGGTAAATGGTATGCAATGTATTCGCATGGAGCTGGGGGAGCCTGATGCCAGCGGTCGCCGACGCCCCGTGTCCATCAAAGGCTCAGAATTCATCATGGCCGTTGACAATGTGATTATAGCCATTGGTCAGGGTCTGGATAAAGCAGTGCTACCCGAGGGGCTAGACTACACTAACTGGGGAACTCTCTCCGTTGACCCTGTTACTTTACAAACTAATATTGATGGTGTTTTTGCCGGTGGTGATGCGGTTTCTGGTCCGGCTGATATTATCTCGGCTATTGCTGCCGGTAAGGAAGCAGCCATCTCTGTGGACCGTTACCTCAGAGGGATAGATATGAAAGAGGGAAGACCAGAGCCCCGAGAAAAAGTTAAGGATGTACCCAAAGAGGGCGTGGTAAAAAAAGAAAGAGCAACCATGCCCACGCTTGAGTTGGAGAAACGCAAGGGGTTTGATGAGGTTGAGCTTGGCTTTGACGAAAAAGCAGCAGTCGAGGAAGCCAAGCGCTGTTTGAATTGCGCAGTCTGCTCCGAGTGTCGGGAATGTGAGAAGGTTTGTGAGGCTAAAGCTATTGACCATGAAATGCAGGACGGGATATCGGAGGAGGATGTGGGAGCAATTGTAGTGGCTACCGGGGCCACTCCCTTAGACCACACCCGGTTCAGTATCTATGGTGGTGGTGTCTATCCTGATGTCGTCAGCAGCCTGCAGGTAGAGAGGATGATGAACGCCGCCGGCCCCACTGGTGGCGAGGTGCTCCGTCCATCCAATGGGGCTCACCCCAAGGAAGTGGTCTTTATAAGTTGCGTGGGGTCCCGGGATAAACGCACCGGAGACGGCGATTGTAGTAAGGTATGCTGCATGTATATGGCCAAGCAGGCTATTATGCTGAAAGAGCACGACCCGGAGGTTCATAGTTATATCATATACACCGTTGACCGGGGGCCGGGGGGTAAGATTTTCGAGGACTTCCTGACGCGGGCGGAGAAAGCCGGGACCACCTATATGAGAGGCGAAATTGACAGTGTGTCTCGGCAGGACGGCAGACTCTTACTTTCCGGACAGGACTCTCTCACCGACGAGAAATTTAACATACCGGCTGACCTGGTTGTTTTGGCCACGGGGTTGATGCCCAGCGAAGATGCCGCCAAGCTATTCCAAACCCTCCATATCAGTTATGATAGTAAGAACTATCTTCTCCAGGCACACCCCAAGCTGCGCCCGGTGGAGACCGCCATGGATGGCATCTTTATCGCCGGATGTGCTGTGGCTCCCACCGACGTACCGGAATCTGTAACCCAGGGTGGTGCTGCAGCAGAGTACGTGCTGAAACTGTTTAGCCAGGAATCCATTGAGGCTGAACCCATGACTTCTATTGTGAACATTGTTCGGTGTACAGGCTGCCTGCTGTGCCGCCAGGTCTGTCCCTTCCAGGCTATCGAAGCAGAAACCCTTCGGGATGGGCGCACTGTGGCTTCCATCAATGAAAGTCTGTGTAAAGGATGTGGCATCTGTGTCGCTGCTTGCCGCCCTGGAGCAATAAAGCTCAGAGGCTTCAGTGACCAGCAAGTTCTCGCTGAGGTGATGGCGCTGTGAGTATGGAGTATCAACCTAAGGTCATTGGTTTTTTATGCAACTGGTGTAGCTATGCCGGTGCTGATATGGCGGGAACCAGCCGCATGGGCTATCCCCAAAATATTCGCATTATTCGTGTCCCCTGCTCGGGACGGGTTGACCCCCTCTTCGTAGTGAAGTGCTTTCAGAGGGGAGCTGACGGTGTCCTGGTCTCAGGCTGTCACCCTGGAGATTGTCACTATACCGAGGGTAATTATCATACCAGGCGCAGGTTTGCACTACTTCGTGAGTTCCTCGACTATCTGGGTATAGCCAAGGAGCGGCTGCGGGTGGAGTGGGTTTCGGCATCAGAAGGGCAGAGATTTTCCGATCTGGTATCCGATTTCACCGCGGAGCTAGCCAAGCTTGGGCCAAGGAGCAAGGTTTGAGATGGATATGGAGTTAATCCAGCAGATTCGGGATAAGGCTCGTAAGCTTTTGGAAGAAGGGGTGGTTGAGGGTGTCATTGGCTATGAACGAGCTACCGATGGTCTTACCTCTCGTCCCCTATTTGCCTACAATCCCCCTGCCACAGAGCGGCTCATCTTCGACGAGACCTGCGCTCACAATCTGGTTAAATATCTTCTGGATAAGAAGGGTAAAAAGATGGCGGTTGTGGTTAAACCCTGTGACTCACGAGCTATCAACCTGTTGTTGAATGAAGGTCAGATAGAGCGAGACAAGGTATTCATTATCGGGGTTGGCTGTCCCGGTATGGTGGAAACGAATTGGAATCACAAAAGCGAGACATTGCAGGTGAAGTGTCGAAGCTGCCAGCTATCTAAACCGCTGGTCTATGACTTTCTGGCGGGACAGGAGATTGAAAGACAGACTGAAGAGGAGACCTATTCCGACATTGCGGAGGCAGAGGCTGAGTCCCTTACTACTAGAAGAGAATTTTGGATGGAGCAATTTGGCCGCTGCATTCGTTGCTATGCCTGCCGTCAGGTCTGTCCCGGCTGTTATTGCCCCGTGTGCTTTGCCGAACGACTCGAACCTTTGTGGGTGGGTATCCGCATTGCCCCCGAGGAAAATGAGATGTGGCAGACCATCCGAAGCTTTCACCTGGCGGGGCGCTGCATTGGCTGTAATGAATGCGAGCGAGTTTGTCCCGTGGACATTCCCCTGAGCCTGCTCAACCGGAAGCTGGAGAAGGACGTGAAGGAACTTTTTGCCTTCCAGGCAGGGCTGGACCCTGAAGAGCAACCTCCCTTCGCCACCTTCAAGAAGGAAGAAAAACTGGAGTTCGGAGAATGAATTTATTTGCATCCAGGGATGACCTGATTCGCTGGCTCGGTTCACTTCTCCAGGAGCGAATCGTCGTTGCCCCGGTCCGGGTTCAAGGGCAGACTATGTTTCAGCCCATATCTCAGATAGAGGAAATTGCCTTTGATTTCGATAACACCACGCTTTCACCCAAAGGATGGTTTCTGCCTCCCACGGAGACTCTTTTTTCGTTGCAAAGAGATGATGGACAGGTGGAGCTGGTTCCCACGCTGGCAGAACAGGATGCGGTTCTCTTTGGATTGCATCCTTGCGATGCTAAAGGCATAGCCCTGATAGACAAACCCTTCCTGCAGGACCCGGGCGATGCCCTGTATAGGGAGCGCCGCAGCCGAACGACTCTTATCGGTCTGGCCTGTCGCCAAGCGCTGCCGGAGTGTTTCTGCACTAGCATGGGTAGTGCACCCGATGACCCCAGCAATGTGGATATCCTGCTTACTGAGGTAGAGGATGGCTACATTGTTCAGGCTGTCACCGAAAAGGGAAAGGCCTTGCTGCCCAAGGGCTTGGCGGAGTATAAGGGGAAAGTACCCACTCCTCCCAAGCTTCTGACTGTTCCCACCAAGGAAGTCATCTCGGCAATGAGGGAACTCTTCAATGACCCTTACTGGGAGCAAGTCGGTGACCGCTGCTTGCATTGTAATATCTGTGCTTATGTTTGTCCCACCTGCTATTGCTTCGACATGCGGGACTATACTGATAAAGGAAAGGTAGAACGAGTGCGGAGCTGGGAGAGCTGCCAATCCCCGGGCTTCAGCCTCACTGCCGGTGGTTATGACCCCCGGACTACGAAGGGGGAGAGGTTGCGCCAGCGCTTCTATCATAAGCTCCTCTACTTTCCAGAGCAATTCCAGGATGTGGCCTGTGTTGGCTGTGGCCGCTGCGTTAGGGACTGTCCAGTGAATATAGATATTCGCGAGGTTATAAGCAACCTGCAGCAAGTGATGGAGGCTAAAAGTGGGTCCTGAAAGTCCTTTTATTCCCTATCTGGCAACTCTAAAGACGGCTACCCAGTTGACTCCTGATATCAAGCTCTTGAGCGTGGAATTGGAAGACCCTGATGTCAGGGCCAGCTTTGACTACAAGCCAGGGCAGTTTGCCTTGCTCTCAGCCTTTGGAGAGGGAGAGGCACCATTTGGCATCGTGTCTTTGCCTCGGCAGAAAGATGGCTTGGAATTCGCCGTGCGGCGTATTGGCACGGTAACCAGGGCCTTACAGGAACTCGAGCCTGGAGAGACCTTAGGAGTACGAGGACCCTTCGGTAATTACTTTCCTTTAGAGGATTATATGGGAAAGAACATAATCATCATCGGCGGGGGCATCGGCATGGCGCCACTGCGTCCGGTGATTAACAGAATACTGGAACGGCGGGATGATTACGGAGACTTGGTAATCATAAACGGGGCACGAACACCTCAAGACTTGGTATTCCAACCGGAGTTCCCAACATGGATGGAAGCCCCTCGAACTAGATTGGAACTCACTGTTGACAAGGGTGATGAACAGTGGAAAGGACGGGTTGCCCTGGTCCCCGATGTGGTGAAGGAGTTGGCACTCTCGCCGGATAATGCCATTGCTATTATTTGCGGACCACCGATAATGATCCGCTTCACCCTGACCGGGCTAAGGAACTTAGGCTTTAAGGATAACCAGATTGTCACCACTCTGGAGGCTAAGATGAAGTGCGGCCTGGGTAAATGCGCCCGGTGTAATATTGGTGAGAACTATGTTTGCCAGGATGGTCCGGTATTTACACTGGAGCAGATTTCGCAGTTTTTGGAGCAACCATGACAACAAAAGAAGTAAGGACGGGAGTATATATCTGCCATTGTGGCACTAACATTGCTGGAACGATAGATGTGGCTGAGGTAAGCAAGTATGCCTCGCAGTTGGATTCGGTGGTGGTAGCCCGGGACTACAGGTTCATGTGCTCTGAGCCGGGGCAGGAGATGATAAAGAAGGATATAAAAGAGTTGGGCTTAAACCGGGTTGTGGTTGCATCTTGCTCCCCTACAATGCATGAACCCACCTTCCGCAAAGCGTGTGAGCAGGCCGGGTTGAACCGTTACCTATTCCAGATGGCTAATATTCGAGAGCATTGCTCTTGGGTAACCGGCGATCGTGAAAAAGCCACCGAAAAAGCCAAGACGCTGGTTCAGGCCGCAGTGAGGCGGGTCTTCTTCCATGAGCCCCTTGAGGTAAGAGAGGTTCCGGTAAATCCCAGCACGCTAGTAGTGGGCGGAGGTATTGCCGGTATTCAAGCAGCCTTGCAAATCGCTAACTCGCATCACAAGGTTTACTTAGTGGAACGAGAGCCTTCCATTGGGGGACATATGATTCAACTGGACAAGACCTTCCCTACTTTAGATTGCTCGGCCTGTATCCTGACCCCCAATATGAGCGAGTTGGGTTCGCATCCTTATGTCGAGCTACTCACCTACAGTGAGGTTGAAGAGGTATCAGGCTACGTCGGCAACTTCAAAGCCAGGATCAGAAAGAAAGCCAGATACGTCGATGAGGAGAAGTGCACCGGTTGTGGGGTCTGTCAGGAGAAATGCCCCTCGAAAGTAACCAGCGAATTTGAGATGGGTTTGGGACAGCGGAAAGCCATTTATACTCCATTCCCCCAGGCAGTGCCCAATGTCCCCGTCATTGACTGGGAGAACTGTATCTACTTCCAGAAAGGCAAATGTCGCGCCTGTGAGAAATTCTGTGAGGCAGGAGCTATTAATTTCGATGATGAGGAGAAGCTAATAGAGGTGGAGGTGGGTAATATTATCCTGACTACCGGTTTTCAGACCTTTGACCCCTCCGTCGCTGCTCAGTACGGCTATGGGAAATTTGAAGACATTATCACCGGGCTTGAGTTCGAGAGGCTATGCAATGCCACAGGTCCCACTGGTGGTAATATTCAGCTCAAGGATGGCTCTGCCCCCCGGAGCGTGGCCATTATCCATTGTGTCGGCAGCCGCGATGAAGAGTTTCACGACTATTGCTCACGAGTATGCTGCATGTATGCCTTAAAACACTCCCACCTTATCAAGGAAAAAACTGGTGCCCAGGTCTATCAAATATTTACTGATATCCGCTGCTTTGGCAAGGATTACGAGGATTTCTACGAGCGATTGGTTGAGGAGGGAGCGAACTTCGTCAGGGGGAAGGTTCAACAGGTCGCCAGCGCTGATGGAAAAGGGATGGACCGAGGCAAGCTAAATATTACTGCGAAGGATCCAGATAACGGCAAGGTGACCCGGGTATTCGCTGATATGGTCGTTCTCTGCACTGCCATCGAGCCCCAGCAAGATGCTGAAAAAGTGGCTCATACCTTCTCCGTGAATCTCAAGGCTGATGGCTTCCTTTTGGAGCGTCACCCCAAGCTGGATCCAGTAGCGACCAGGACCGATGGAATCTACGTGGCGGGTTGTTGCCAGGGTCCCAAGGATATCCCGGACACGGTATCCCAAGCCTCGGCAGCGGCTGCCAAGGTTCTAGCTGTGATCACCAAAGGCAAGGTGGAGCTTGAGGCGAGCACGGCAGTTATTGATGAAGACCTTTGCTCAGGGTGTCGAATCTGTAATCTTCTCTGCCCTTATAGTGCCATATCCTTTGATGATGAAAAGAAGGTATCTAATATTAATGAAGCTCTGTGCAAGGGCTGTGGCACCTGTGTTGCAGCTTGTCCCAGCGGAGCGATTACTCATAGACATTTTACTACCGAAGAAGTTATGGCCGAAATCGAGGGCGTGTTAGTATAAATTTCACCGATTATTGCTTCCCCAGGAATCGCCTTATATGTCAAAAGTAGCAAAGCAATCCCTCAAACTAGCCTCTATTAGTGTTCGGGGCATTGTTCAGGGCGTCGGCTTCAGGCCTTTCGTCTATGGACTGGCTGTTAGACACAACCTCAAAGGATGGGTTTACAACACTTCAGAGGATGTCAAGATTGAGGTAGAAGGTGAAGCAGAAGCTGTTGAGCAATTTGAGCGGGAACTCGAGACAGAAGCCCCACCGCTAGCTCACATTGAGAGTGTAACTATTGAGCATCACCCACCCCTCGGTTATAAAAACTTTGAAATTCGGCAGAGCCAGGCACAGGAAGGGAAATATCAGCTTATCTCTCCGGATGTCGCTACCTGCCAGCCTTGCCTTGGCGAGTTGCTGAATCCTGAAGACCGCCGCTACCGCTATCCCTTCACCAACTGCACCAATTGCGGCCCGCGCTTTACCATAATTGAGGATATGCCCTATGACCGCCCCAAAACAACCATGCGCTCCTTCCAGATGTGCCCTCAATGCCAGGCGGAATATGATAATCCCCTGGACCGCCGCTTCCATGCCCAGCCTAACGCCTGCCCAAAATGCGGCCCCCAGGTCGAGCTGGTTGATAACCAGGGCAATCCGTTAACCCTGATAGAATCAGGGTCGAGTCCTATAGCCGCTGCCAGTCAGTTCCTCAGGGAGGGGAAAATTGTGGCTATTAAGGGCTTAGGGGGTTTTCTCCTGGCTTGCGATGCCACGAACGGTACCCCAGTCGAGACATTGCGGCAGAGGAAGAAGCGCTCCTCCAAGCCCTTTGCCATAATGGTAACAAATATAGACGAAGCTAAAAGGCATTGCTATGTCTCGCCGGAGGAGGAGAACTTACTTACCTCACCTCAAAGCCCCATCGTGCTCATGAGGTGGAGGGAGGACTCATCTGTATCTCGAGAGGTGGCGCCCAATTTACGATTCTTAGGCATTATGCTGCCATATACACCGCTTCATCATATATTGCTGATGGATACGGGACTGCCTTTAGTAATGACTAGCGGTAATCTCAGTGAAGAGCCTATCGCAAGGGACAATGACGAAGCCTTAATGAGGCTTTCTAGTATTGCCGATTACTTTCTAGTCCATAACCGGGATATCTATTCTCGCTACGACGACAGCGTGGCTATAGTGGAAAGGGGCACAAGCCAGCTTATAAGGCGGGCGCGTAGCTACGCTCCCTATCCCATCCGCCTTTCATTTGAGGCCAAACAGGTGCTTGGTTGCGGTGCTGAGGAGAAAAATACCTTCTGCCTGACCAAAGATAACTATGCCTTCCTATCGCAACATATCGGCGATATGGAGAATATGGAGACCATGGAACATTTTGATAACACTATATCCCTGTATAAGAGGCTTTTCCATATAGAGCCTGAAATCATTGCCCATGACCTTCACCCTGATTACTTGGCCACGAAGTATGCCCGGGAGTTAGGCGAATCCGGCATGAAGCTTATTCCCGTGCAGCACCACCATGCCCATATCGCTAGTTGTATGGCCGATAATGGGCTGGAGTCCCCGGTTATAGGCGTTGCCTTCGATGGCACGGGGATGGGGGTGGATGGAAATATCTGGGGCGGGGAGTTCATGGTCGCCGACTACCGCAGTTTTCGCCGAACAGGACATCTGGAATATCTGCCTTTACCCGGAGGAGCCGCAGCTATAAAAAGGCCCTACCGCACCGCCATCGGTTATATCCTCACTCTATTAGGGGAAAATGCCCTCAACCACGATTTACCCGTTATGAAAGAGGTAGACGACATGGAGATAGAGGTTATCAAGCGTCAGATAGAAAGGAAGATAAATTCACCGCTAAGCTCAAGCATGGGACGCCTTTTTGATGCCGTATCAGCCCTGCTGGGCATAAGGGGCGAGATAGATTATGAGGGACAAGCAGCGGTGGAACTGGAAATGGCTGCTCACGGGGAAGACACCCAGGCTCAGGAGAGCTACCCCTACCGCTTAGTAGAAGGCGAAGGAATGAGAATTGTGCAGTTGAGGGACCTGCTCTCAGCCGTAATAGAAGACTTACATCAGGGTATCTCAAAGGGGAGGATATCGGTAAAATTCCACAATACCGTAGCCCGGATGATAAACAAGACGTGTCACCTGATATCCGATGAAACTGGCATCAGCCAGGTAGCATTAAGTGGCGGCGTATTCCAGAATCGCTTGCTGTTGAAAAAAACGGTCAGCTTACTGGAAAGCAGCGATTTCCAGGTTTTTACCCACAGACAAGTACCCTGTAATGACGGTGGCATCTCCTTGGGGCAAGCCGTTATTGCCAATTTCGCCGTCTAAAGAGTTACGACTGCCAGCTCAGGAAGGGATAAGTCTCGTCGTCAGCGATATTCCAGGTGTATTCGGGGTTGCGCGTGCCAGGATTGGCGACTGCAATTACGTCCCATGCTGCCCCTGAGAAAGTGGTGATGTCCTGCATTTTCATTGTGGTCTTACCTATACCGCCAGCCGAAGTAGCTTGTCCGCTGGTTTCGGTGTCCCAGAAGGAATCGCTCGCAGTGCCCTCACTATATCCTATCAGACCGCCAATGTAATCATTGCCGGTCACGCTGCCAGTAGAATAGGAGTTGCTCACAGTGCCACTATTGGCTGCCATCAGACCGCCAGCACCCTCCTCGCAAGTGACGCTGCCAGTGGCATAGGAGTCGCTCACGGTGCCCGTATTCCCTCCCATTAGACCACCAGCAGAGGAATCGCTAGCGACGTTGCAGGTGGAATAGGAGTTGCTAACAGTACCATCATTTTGTCCCACCAGACCGCCAACCCACAAAGTGCCGGTCACGCTGCCAGTGGAATATGAGTTGCTCACAGTACCTCTATTAACCCCAACCAGACTGCCAATATACGCAGTGCTGGTCACGTTGGCGTTCACCACGCCGATATTTTCGATGCGCCCTTCCTCACCAACAATACTAAAAAGCCCTACATAACCTATGCCGGGGAGATTGATAAACAGGTCACGTATCTCGTATCCTTGCCCGTCGAAAGTCCCAGTAAATGGAGGATCACCACCGCTTCCAATAAGTGGATGCCAACCATTTCCATCATTGGCTGTAGGGCCCGCCAGCTCATCATAACCGGCAGTGGTGGAATCGAGGTCGTTCATCAGAATATGATGGCCGCTCAAGTTGTTCCTGATGGCTTCCAAATCATACCAATCCCGTATTTCCAGGTTTTGGGAAGAAGGGAAAAGACAGCCTTCCATCCCGACAATTAAGGCTATCGTAATCAAAAGGGTGCCAAGCCTTTTCACGTAACAGTTTAGTTTTTCCAACATCTCTAGCTTATAGGACTATTATAGCATATCCTCCGCACCATTAAGGAGTTGATTTGGCATGTACGCCAATTGGGATATCACCTCGCAGACGAGCCTACTTCCCTCGCCGTGTAGAGAGGAACATAAGCAGGGCAGCAATGGTTTTGCCGTCGCAGATTTCGCCCGAGGCAATAAGTCTGGGGATTTCCTCCAGGGAAATGCGGACCAGCTCGATATCGTCAGTATCCTCGGCCATGAGACGACTGGGCACAAGGTCGGTGGCCAAAAAGCAATGGAGGTACTCCGTGCCATAGCCTGGGATTGAGTAAAAGCCCCCCAATTTGTCTATTTTCCGGGGGAAGTAGCCAATTTCCTCCTGTAATTCGCGGCGCACAGAGTCAATGGGCTCTTCACCGGGGTCAATGCCGCCGGCAGGTATTTCCAGAAGAAACCTGTCCACTGCGTGGCGGAATTGGCGAGCCAGAATGATATTATCTTGTTCATCAAGGGCTACTACGGCTACACAATCGCTGTGCTCTACCACGTCTCTTGTGGTCTTTTTGCCATTGGCTTTCTCAACGGTGTCCACACGTATGTTTACCGCGTGCCCCTGATAAATCTGTTGGCTGGCTAGCTTCTTTTCCGGCTTCAACATACTCTTGCTGCTCAGCTAGAATTGCATCGCTTTGCTTGCAGAGCTTCAAAGGCTGCGAATCAGAGCTACCTCATCGCAGTTGGGGAACTTGGGGCAGCGATAGCATTCCACCCATACCTTCTGGGGCAGCTCCGTTTTATCGATTAGCTTAAAGCCATGTCTTTCAAAAAAAGCCGGCTTACGGACGAGACAAAAAACCCGGGGTATGCCTAATTCTTTAGCTTCTCCAAGACAGGCCTGGGCAAGCAAAGAGCCAATACTTTGGTGCTGTTCCTTTTCATCGACAGCCAGAGACCTGATTTCGGCTAAATCAACCCAGTTAACGTGCAACGCCGCACAGGCGATAACCTGACTTCCTTTTCTGACTACGAAGTAATCTCTAATATCCTCATATATCTCAGATAAGGCACGGGGCAACATCTCCCCCTTGTCAGCAAAATGACTGATCATCCGGTGTATGGAGGGGGCATCGCTCACCCTTGCCCTATCAACCTTTATATCAGCTTTCATCTTTTCTGCCTCCCAGTTTTTGCCACAGCGAACTATAAAAATAGGTTGGCTCGTGAATTCTTAAGAAACGAGCTATGTGAGGGCTGAGCTTCATTCTGATATTTTGCCCGTCTGATATTGGCAATTCAATTTGTCCGTCAACGCTGAATATGACCTTTTCTCTGTGGGCAATCTTCAAGTCAACTATGCTCTGCGGAGGCAGTACCAGGGCATGGCTCAATCCTAGGTGGCAGGATATCGGTTGGAGGACGATTTCCTTGGATTGAGGATGAAGAATTGGTCCGCCGGATGCCAGGGAATAGCTGGTGCTTCCGGTAGCGGTGGCCACAATTATGCCATCAGCTCGGTAAGTGGTTATCGCTGCGCCATCAATTTCTGCTTCTATGTTAACCAGGCGGACTGCGACGCTTCGTAGCACCACATCGTTTAAGGCATGAAAGCTTTTATCTTCAACTTGAGCCTCGAGCATAGCCCTTTCCTCGATCCAGCCTTTCCCCTCGAGCAAATCGGGCAACTTATGTAAGACCTCGTTGCCATCTATCTCCGTGATAAATCCCAGCCTGCCCAGGTTTATACCTAAAATGGGTACCGACAAGGGGGTTATGATTTGGGCAGCGTGGAGGATAGTGCCATCTCCGCCGATACTGAGAATTAACTCCGTGCCCGCCACCTGGGGTTTAGCTTTATCCTCATCCCAGGCTGAGCATCGCCACGAAGAGATTCCCCGAGAGGATAGCAACTCTTCTAGTTTCTCAGCTAAGTCTCGGGCTTTCTCCCGTAGGGGGTGATAAAGAATACCAATACGCTTCACAGGTGAGCGAAGTGTAGCACTGGCGAATTCTGACTGTCAAACCAAAAGTTGGGGGGTGGGTGCAAGCCCCGCCCCTGCAATCACATTATTATACGGACTGCCAGCTCAGGAAGGGATAAGTTTCGTCGCCAACGATATTCCAGATATAGGTGGGGTTGCGCGTGCCAGGATTGCCGACCGCGATTATATTCCACCCCGCCCCTGAGAAGGTGGCGATGTCCTGCATTTCCATCGTAGTCTTGCCTGTTCCGCCAGCCGAAGCAGCTTGTCCGCTGGTTTCGGTATCCCAGAAGGAGTCGTTCACAGTGCCCTCATAATTATTCCGTCCCACCAGACCGCCAACATATTCATCGCCAGTCACACTGCCTGTAGAATATGAATTACTCACACTGCTAGAACTAAAATCATTATATCCCACCAGACCGCCAACCTTCACATCGCCAGTCACGCTGCCGCTGGAATAGGAATTGCTCACAGTGCCCTCAGAATTCCGTCCCACCAGACCGCCAACATCCTCATCGCCAGTCACGCTGCCCGTAGAATATGAATTGCTCACACTGCTAGAACTATAACCATTATATCCCACCAGCCCGCCAACATGCTCAACTCCAGTGACGCTACCGGTGGAAGAGGAGTTGTTCACAGTGCCAAAGTTACTGTGTCCCACCAGACCGCCAACACTCGCATTGCCAGTCACGCTGCCTGTGGAATAGCAGTCGCTCACAGTGCCCTTCCAGATACGTCCCACCAGACTGCCAACCCCCCAAGTGTCGCCAGTCACGCTGCCTGTGGAATAGCAGTCGCTCACAGTGCCCTCCCAGTTAAGTCCCACCAGACCGCCGACATGACCATCGCCGGTTATGTTTACGTTCTCGACACCTAAGTCAGTGACTTTTCCACCAGAGGCAAGGAATCCGAATAATCCAACATCGGAAATAAAGTCGAAGTCGAGGCTCAAGTTCGATATTTTATGACCGTTGCCATCGAATTCTCCGGCAAAATAAGGAATGTAGAAGTTCGGTTCAGTAGCTAAATCCAGGTCATTTGCCAGTCTGAATTTCAATGAATTATCCTGACCAAACGCGAGCAATTCTTTGAAATCAGCGATATTACTTACCACATAATAACCATCTTCCTGAGAAAGCCTGTCATTGATATCTAGAAACTTATCGTTAGCCAGCCATTCGTCAAAGTCCTCATCGAACAAGGCTCCGATAGTAATTATGTTCTCACCATTAATCAAAACCTCGTCATAATTATAGTAGGAATTGCTCACAATGCTCTGCTCAAACCCACCCACAAAAGCGCCATTCGATCCCACCAGACCGCCAACACGCTCACCTCCGGTCACGCTGCCGCTGGAATAGCAGTTGCTCACAGTGCCTTCCTCTTCATTCCGTCCCACCAGACCGCCAACATCCGCATCGCCAGTCACGCTACCTGTGGAATAGCAGTCGCTCACAGTGCCATGTTCACTCCCTCCCACCAGACCGCCAACAACCCAAGTGCCAGTCACGCTGCCTGTGGAATAGCAGTAGCTCACATTGCCAGCATTCCATCCCACCAGACCGCCAACCCCCACATTGCCAGTCACGGTGCCGGTGGAATAGGAGTTGCTTACAGTGCCAAACGCATTTAATCCCACTAGACTGCCAACTATCCCGCCAGTCACGTCGGCGTTCACCATGCCGACATTCTGGATGACCCCTCCCTCACCAACAACACCGAAAAGCCCGACCCCGACATACATCTCGTCAGGGCGGTTGATAAACAGGTCTCTTATCTCGTATCCCTGACCGTCGAAGCTCCCGGCAAATGTTTCATTTTCAGCAGCAATTACGATCGGCTGCCGGCCCTCTTCTTCATTGGCTGTCGGGCTAGCCAGCTCTATATAACCGGCAGTAGTGGAATCGAAGCCAGTGCCGGTAAAGGTTCCAATTGGCTGCCAGCCCTTTCCTCCATTGGCTGTCGGGCTAGCCAGTTCCTCGTAACCGTCAGTAGTGGAATCAAGGTCGTTCATCAGGATGTAACTGCCGCTCAAGTTATTTCCGATGGCGTCCAAATCATACCAGGTTCGTATTTCCAGGTTTTGTGAATCGTCACCGTCACAGCCTACCATCCCGGCAATTAACGCGACTGTAATCAAAAAGACGCACGCTTTTACGGGGAGACGGTCTCTCTTCAAATTGAATATTCTCTTCATCTTCTACCTCCAGATTTTTGTTTAAGGCTCCCAGCTCAGGAAGGGATAAGTTTCGTCGTCAACGATATTCCAGATATAGGCGGGGTTGCGTGTGCTAGGATTGGCGACTGCGGTTATGTTCCATGCAGCCCCTGAAAAGGTGGCGATGTCCTGCATTTCGGCGGTGGTCTTGCCCGTCCCGCCATCCGAGGTAGCTTGTCCGCTGGTTTGGGTATCCCAGAAGGAGTTGCTCACAGAGCCTACCAAACTATTTCCCACCAGACCGCCGACGGATGAATCGCCGGTCACGGTGCCAGTGGAATAGCAGTTGCCTACAGTGCCGTGCTGATTGTATCCCACCAGACCGCCGACGGATGAATTGCCAGTCACGGTGCCAGTGGAATAGCAGTTGCCTACAGTGCCGTACTCATTGCATCCCACCAGACCACCAGTATAGGCGTTGCCAGCCACGTTGCCACTGGCATAAGACTTGGTCACAGTGCCGTTATAGACAGATCCCGCCAGACCGCCAACATTCCGACCGCCGGTTATGTTTACGTCCTCGACGCCTACCTGAGTGACTTTTCCATCGCGGGCAAGGTGTCCGAACAATCCGACATCGGCAATAAAGTCAAAGTCGAAGCTCAAGTTCGAGATTTTGTGGCCATTGCCATCGAATTCTCCTGCCAAATAAGGGATGTAGAAGTTCGGCTCAGCGGCTAAATCAAGGTCGTTCTTCAATACGAATTTCAGTGAGCCATCCTGCCCAAAGGCGAGCAGTTCTTTGAAGTCATCGACATTGTTTATCACATGATAACCGTCTTCCTCGGAAAGCCTTTCGTCGATGTCCAAAGACTTGTCGTTGGCCAGCCATCCCTCGAAATCCTCAGCGAACAGGGCTCCGACAGTAACTATGTTCTCACCATTAATTAGGACCTCATCGTAGTCATAGTGGGAGTTGCTGACAGTGCCATTGTACGCATTGTATCCCAACAGGCCGCCAACAGAATGATCGCCGGTCACGCTGCCAGTGGCATAGGAGTTGCTCACTGTACCCAAAGCATGTACTCCCACCAGGCCGCCAGCAGCACCTTGGCCAGAGACGTCGCCGGTGGAATAGGAGTCGCTCACATCGCCAAAATAATCAAATCCCACCAGGCCGCCAACAGGCGACATGCCAGTCACGATACCGGTGGAGTGGCAGTAGCTGATATCGCCGCCATAATTCATTCCTACCAGACCGCCAACACCCGAGACTTCGGGAGCACTCCCGGTACCAGTCACGCCGGCATTGGAATAGCAGTAGCTAGTATTGCCAACATTTAATCCTACCAGACCGCCGACAACATCATAGCCAGAGACGCTGCCTGTGGAATTTGAGTTGCTCACAGTGCCAAGATAATTAAATCCCACCAGGCCACCGACACCAACATTGCCAGTTACAGTAGCATCCACCACGCCGATATTCTCGACGACGCCCTCCTCATGGACGGTATCAAAAAGCCCGACCCGATCCTCATCAGGCCGGTCGATAAATAAGTCACGTATCGCGTATCCTTGCCCGTCCAAAGCCCCCGTAAATGGGTCAGTCTCAGTCCCTATTGGTTCCCAGCCTTTGCCCCCGTTGGCTGTCGGGCTTGCCAGCTCCTCATAACCGGCAGTGGTGGGATCGAGGTCATTCATCAGGATGTAACTGCCGCTCAAGTTATTTCCGATGGCGTCCAAATCATACCAGGTCCGTATTTCCAGGTTTTGTGAACCGTCACCATCACAGCCTACCGTCCCGGCAATTAAGGCCGCCGCAACCAAAAAGATGCTAACTCTTGCCAGGTAATGATTCAGTTTTCCCAACATCTCAATTCGTATTATATCGCCCCCTTCGTCACAATCAAGGGGTTTTCCAAGATTTTAATAAAATAAGAGTAGCTCATATAAGACTATCATTTCTTCAAAGCGAAGTCAATATCGTTTTTTGAGGATTTTCATCGCTTTAGCATATCCGGGGTAGCAGTTCCCCGGAGAGCATATCCACGATTCGGGAGGGGCCGAGCTTTGTTTTCATCACCACCTTCCCCGGGTGCTCGCTGGTCACCTCGCCGATGATGGTGGCATCTCTACCATAGCTGTTTTTTCTCATTCGGGCCAGGATCTTATCTGCATCGGCGGGGTCAACTACCGCTACCAGCTTGCCTTCATTGGCCACATAAATTGGGTCCAGTCCCAGTAGTTCGCAGGCAGCTTTAACCTCTTCCTTCACCGGAATCTTAGCCTCTTCTACCACTATGCCCACCTTCGATTGCCGGGCCAATTCGTTGAGCGTGGTTGCCAGTCCACCCCTGGTAGGGTCACGCAGGCAATGAATTCTGGATGAGGTCTCCAGCAGTTGAGACACTAATTTATTCAATGGAGCACAGTCGCTTTCCAAAGTCATGGAGAACCTTAATCCTTCACGCTGGCTCATTATAGCTATACCGTGGTCGCCGATGGTGCCACTCAGCAGGACCTTATCCCCAGCTCTGGCGTTAGCACCTGAGATATCAACTCCGGGAGAGATTATCCCTACTCCCGAGGTGGTGATAAACAACTTGTCAGCTTGTCCTCGATTTACCACCTTGGTGTCCCCGGCGATTATGCTTACCTCGGCTTCTTCAGCAGCTTTCTTTATTGATTGCATTATCTGCTCAAGCTCACTTAAGAGAAAGCCTTCTTCTATGATTGCCGAGAGACTCAAATATAGAGGCTTGGCTCCATTCATAGCTAAGTCGTTCACTGTGCCGCAAACGGCTAGCTTGCCGATATCACCGCCGGGGAAAAAGATGGGGTTTACCACATAGCCATCGGTGGTGAAAGCCAGTCGCCCGCTGGCTTCGAAAATAGCTGAATCATCTAGTTTATTCAATGCCGGATTAGCCAGGAAGGGAAGGAATTTTTTCTCCACCAGTTCGTGGCTCAATTTGCCGCCACTGCCGTGGGCTAGGAGAATGCTATCATCCATAAGCCTGCTCCATATCTACCCTAGAAACCTTACAAATTTTCAAGGAGTCCCGTATTGATAATAGGCGGCGCAGGCGCCTTCACTGGAGACCATGCAGGGACCGACAGGGCTTTCTGGGGTGCAGACCTTTCTAAAGAGTTTGCACTCAAGCGGCATAGCTGCGCCGCGGATTACATCCCCGCACCGGCATCCCTCAGGTTCCCTCGGTGGTTTCGGGCTCACTGAAAAAGCCTTGTCGGCGTCAAATCGCTCGTATTTTTCTCTAATTTTCAAGCCACTTTGTGGGACGATTCCAATCCCCCGCCAGTTAGCTTCGCCAATCTCAAAAACCTTCTCCGTCAGTTGCCAGGCCTTTCTATTTCCCTCTGGCTTTACTCCTCGGGGATAAGCTATTTCTACTTTAGGTTCGCCCTTTTCAATTTGTTCCACTAGCTTGTCTATACATAACAAGATATCCAGTGGTTCAAATCCCGAGATTACGCAGGCAATTCCATAATCTCTGGGGATAAATTCGTAGGGATGAGAACCAATTATAACACTAACATGTCCGGGGCCGATGATGCCATCTAACTTTACCTCGCCTGAGTCGAGAAGCGCTTTCATCACCGGCGGGGTCAGCTTATTAAGAGATAGAACGTAGAAGTTTTCTATTTTCTCCTGCCGGGCCTTAAGTATAGAAGCAGCTATGGTGGGCGCCGTGGTCTCAAAGCCGATGCCGATGAAGATGACCGACTTCTCGGGGTTGGCTTTTGCTATCTCTACAGCGTCTATGGTGGAATATACTATTCGTACATCTGCTCCCTCGGCTTTTGCTTGCTGCAAGCTGGAATAGCTGCCGGGCACTCTTATCATGTCCCCGAACGTAGTGATGATAACGTCGGGCAGCTTTGCTAGGGCGATGGCCTTGTCCAGGTCAGCAGTTGCTGTAACACAGACGGGGCAGCCTGGCCCCGACCTCATTTCTACAGTTTTGGGAACTAACTGGCGAATTCCATACCGTAATATGGCATGCGTGTGCCCACCGCAAAATTCCATTAGTCTTATCGTTTTGGCGGAGCGCTGAGCAATTTTGTGTGCTAGCCCCCTGGCTAGCTTGTTGTCCTGATACTCGTCAATGAACTTCACTTAGACTTGCTATCTCTTCCAGGAGCTTCAGGGTCTCCTCGGCTTCAGCCTCATCTATAACGCCTATGGAATATCCCGTGTGAAGCAGTACATAATCCCCCACCTTGGCCTCCGGAGTAAGGGCAATACTGACTCGCCGCCTCACCCCGGCGATTTCTGTTTCAGCCTCGTCCCCGTCTATGGAAACAATCCTTACCGGTATTGCTAAACACATGACTCAGTATTTTAGCTCAGTTTCCCCCTATAAGACAAATCAATGCCTTAAACCAGAGAGGCATCGCATTGACGCTATTCAGGCATTGTGCTATTTTATGCGACATACTTCATTTTGGTTAGCATAAGTTCAATGCGAAGCGACTTGGTGAAGAAAGGAATCGAGCGGGCGCCTCACAGGTCGCTGCTGCGGGCTGTCGGTTGCTCTTCCGATGACTGGGATAAGCCTTTTATTGGGGTAATCAATAGCTTTAGTGAGATTGTCCCCGGGCATATCCATCTGCAAACAATCGCCAAATCGGTAAAGGAGGGTATCCGCAGTCGGGGCGGAGTGCCTTTCGAGGTCAATACCATAGCTGTTTGCGATGGTATTGCTATGAACCACCCGGGAATGAAATACAGCTTGCCCAGCCGGGAGCTCATTGCTGACTCGGTTGAAATCCTGGCTCAGGCTCATGCCTTCGATGGCTTGGTATTTATCCCCAATTGCGACAAGGTCGTGCCCGGGATGCTGATGGCCGCCATCAGGCTTAATTTGCCCTGCGTTTTTGTGAGTGGTGGTCCTATGCTGGCCGGGAAGTTTGTCCAGGGAAATGCTGCCAGGTTCGTTGACCTTATTTCGGTCTTTCAAGCCGTGGGCGAGGTAGCCAGGGGTAAGATGACGGAGGCTGAGTTACAGGAGCTGGAGATGGTTGCCTGTCCTGGTTGTGGGAGCTGTGCTGGGATGTTCACTGCTAATACTATGAATTGCCTCAGCGAAGCCCTGGGGATGGCTTTGCCGGGTAACGGCACGATACCAGCGGTGGAAGAACGGCGGGTACAACTTGCCTATAAAGCCGGGCAGCAAGTCATGGAAACTTTGGCCAAAGATATTCGGCCTAAGGACGTTATCACCAAAGATTCTCTTTACAATGCCTTCGCCGTGGACATGGCTCTGGGGGGCAGCACAAATTCTGTGTTGCATCTTACCGCCATAGCGCATGAGGCCGGGATAGATTTCCCCTTATCCTTGATAAACGAGATTAGTGACTCCATTCCTAATATCTGCAAATTAAGTCCGGCTAGCGATTATCACATTCAAGACCTGGACTCAGCCGGTGGCATTCCTGCGATAATGCACGAACTATCGGGACTGCTGAAGCTTGGGGCAAATACTGTTTTAGGCAAGCCATTAGGCGATATAGCAAAGGAAGCCAAAGTTAAAAATAGAGAGGTAATCCGCCCCCTGTCACAACCGTATGCCACTACCGGAGGTATCAGTATATTATTTGGCAATCTGGCGCCTGATGGCAGCGTGATAAAAAGCGCTGCAGTAGCTTCTGAGATGTTGGTTCATCGGGGTCCAGCGAGAGTTTTCAATAATGAGGAGGAAGCTACGGCGGCGATAATGAAAGGCGAATTTAAGTCAGGTGAGGTAATCGTCATTCGCTATGAAGGCCCCAAGGGCGGGCCAGGAATGAAGGAGATGTTAGCAGCCACCTCCCTCCTCAGCGGTATGGGCATGGATAAAGAGGTAGCTCTTATTACGGATGGACGTTTTTCCGGGGGCACGCGAGGAGCTGCTATTGGTCATGTATCTCCTGAGGCGGCAGAGAAAGGTCCTATAGCGGCTTTGCGGGATGCTGATATAATTAACATAAACATACCTGACCACAAATTGGAAGTGGAATTAAGTCAAAAAGAGCTGGAACAACGGTTGGCTACATTGCCTCCCTTTGAACCCAAGATTAAAACTGGCTATCTCAAGAGATATAGTGATAAAGTAAGCTCGGCCAGCACTGGTGCGGTGTTTACTGGGTAAGGAGTTATTCTATGAAGAAAACTGGTGCTCAGATTCTCTGTGAAAGTTTAATTAAAGAGGGGGTAGAGGTTATTTTTGGCATTCTCGGTGGTGCTGTCTTACCGATATATGATACCTTCCCCCAATATCCTCGACTCCGACATATATTAGTTCGCCACGAGCAGGGAGCGGCTCATGCTGCCGATGGCTATGCTCGAGTTACACATAAGGCGGGGGTGTGTATTGCTACTTCGGGGCCTGGAGCTACTAATCTGGTTACCGGCATTGCCAATGCTTATATGGATTCGGCACCCATGGTAGCTATAACTGGCCAGGTAGCCACACCTGTTATTGGCAAGGATGCCTTTCAGGAGACGGATATCACAGGCATTACCATTCCAATTGTCAAACATAACTATCTTGTTACCGATGTTGCTGAGCTGGCTAAAACTGTTAAAGAGGCTTTCCACATTGCCCAGACAGGAAGACCAGGACCTGTGCTTATTGACATACCACGGGATGTCCAGCAAGAGCAAACGGACTTTGTTTATCCCGATAAGCTTGATTTGCCGGGCTATAAGGTTGTCTCTCGTGGGCACCCGGCTCAAATTAAGAAAGCAGCAAAGCTCATTAACGAAGCTGAGCAGCCTGTTATCATCGCTGGCAGGGGGATAATTATTTCCCAAGCCTATGATGAGTTTAAGGAATTTGCTGAGATAGCACAAATACCAGTGGCTCACACTCTCCTTGGTCTGGGCTCTTTCCCTGGGAATCACATACTTGATCTTGGCATGCTGGGGATGCATGGCACAGGTTGCGCCAATATGGCGGTGCAAAACGCCGACCTTCTTATCGCTATTGGCATGAGATTTGATGACCGGGCTACAGGAAATACCAGGGAGTTTGCTCCCAATGCCCGCGTCATTCACATCGATATCGACCCCGCAGAGATTGGAAAGAATATCCACACCGAGGTTCCGGTAGTTGGGGATATAAAAAGCGTGCTCACAGCCCTGAATAAGGAGATTGAGAGAAAAGAGCATGTGGATTGGCTTTCCCAAATAGAACAATGGCGGTATGAGCATCCATCACTGGAAATCAGGCAAAGTGATGAACTCTTGCCTCAATACATTGTTCAGCAGATCTACGAAGCCACGCAAGGTGATGCTTTGGTGGTTACTGGAGTGGGGCAGAATCAAATGTGGGCGGCTCGATATTTTGTTTATACCAAGCCAAACAGTCTTATTTCTGCAGGGGGGTTGGGGCCCATGGGATTTGAACTACCTGCAGCCATGGGGGTCAAAGTCGGTTGCCCTGAGGAGGTGGTATGGTGTGTTGCCGGCGACGGCGGCTTTCAAATGACTATCCAGGAATTAGCTACTCTGACACAGGAAAACATTGCTGTAAAAATAGCTATCCTGAACAACGGGTATTTAGGCATGGTAAGACAGTGGCAGGAGCTATTCTATGGACGGCGTTACGTTGACACGAAACTTTGGAATCCCGATTTTGTCAAAATCGCCGAAGCATATGACATTCCTGGTGTCAGGGTGAAGCGCAGAGAGGAAGTCATCCCGGCTATACAGAAAGCCATGGACTACCCTGGACCTTTCCTCATCGACTTTCTTATTGAGCCCGAAGAGAATATCTATCCCATAGTGCCACCAGGGGAAAGCCTGGCCGGATTTTTCGAACCATCGAAGCCGGAGGTATTGGAGAATATTCTAGGGACCAATTACAAAATGCCCAAAAGGGCAAAAACAAAATTCCAATGACCGAAAGAAGAGGGTTTTGAATTTAGAGATTAAGATTTCGAATTCATCTTTTGGGGGGTAAATTGACTAATACAAAACATACTTTAGTAGCTTTAGTGGAGGATAAACCTGGGGTGCTCAATCGTATAGCCAGTTTATTCCGGCGGCGCGCCTTTAATATTCAAAGTCTTGCTGTAGGTGGCAGTGAACAACCCGGCTTATCTCGCATGACTATTGTTGTTGTTGGTGATTCTGCTCAGGTAGAGCAGGTGAGGAAGCAACTTGACAAGCTAATCAACGTGGTTAAAGTCTCTGATATAACCGAGGATGACATGGTGACCAGAGAATTGGCCTTAATTAAAGTGAAGGCTACTCCCTCGACAAGAAGCGAGATTATGCAAATCGTTGATATTTTCCGGGCTAATATAGTTGATGTTGCTCCAGGTTCACTGACAGTGGAGGTGACCGGTGATGAAGATAAGCTGGATTCTCTGCTCGGCCTCCTTCGTGATTTTGGTGTTAAGGAGGTTTCACGAACTGGCAGGATAGCCTTAACTCGCGGAAGCAGTTCTTCTTAAATAACTGCCGATAGTTGATAGTTGACGGCTGAAGGTTAACAGGGAGGTATTATGGCTAAAATTTATTACGACAAGGATGCTAACCTGGATTTGCTCAAAGGAAAGACAATTGGCATTATTGGCTTTGGGAGTCAGGGACACGCCCATGCCCAGAATCTAAAGGACAGCGGCTGCCAGGTTATTGTTGCTGAATTACCGGGCACTGAAGTCTGGGAGGCAGCAAAGAAAGCTGGTTTTGAAGTAGCCACTGCCGCTGAAGTAGCCAGGAAGGCAAATATAATTGTTATGCTTGCTCCGGATACTTTGCAGCCCAGAATCTATCGGGAGTCGATTGAGAAGGAGATGGCCCGGGGCAAGACACTTATGTTTGCTCATGGTTTTAGTATCCACTTTTCTCAAATTGTGCCTCCAGGCGAGGTTGATGTTGGCATGATAGCGCCTAAATGTCCGGGACATATGCTCAGAAGACTTTATACTGAAGGTTCGGGAGCTCCGGCATTGGTGGCTATCCACCAGGATGCCTCGGGGAAAGCAAAAGACACAGCTCTGGCCTATGCCAAGGGTATTGGTTGTGCTAGAGCCGGGGTTCTGGAAACGACTTTTGATGAAGAGACTGAGACCGACCTCTTTGGCGAGCAAACGGTGCTCTGTGGGGGAGTTTCCTCCCTGATAAAGGCTGGTTTTGAAACATTAGTAGAGGCTGGCTATCAACCAGAGATCGCCTATTTCGAGGTTTGCCATGAGTTAAAGCTCATTGTTGACCTGATTTATCAAGGTGGGTTGAGCTATATGCGCTATTCAGTAAGTGATACTGCAGAGTATGGAGATTATACGCGAGGCCCACGGGTCATTGATGATTTGGTCAAGGAGGAAATGGGCCAAATCCTGGCAGAAATTCAGGATGGCAGCTTTGCTACAGAGTGGATTTCGGAAAACCAGGCTGGCCGCCCCAGTTTTAATGCTATGAGGCGGATGGAAGCAGAGCATCCTATAGAAGCCGTGGGCAAGAAACTCAGGGATATGATGCCTTGGCTGAAGGCGTAAAAGAAAAGGGCTGGACTCAAATTGTCTGCGCAGGAAGGTCTTGGCTTTATTGCAGGAGTACTTGTAACAGTTGCTTTAGTGCCACAGGTAGTCAGGGTATTCAGGCTCAAGAGCGCTGTAGAGATAAGCCTGCCGTTCACCATCTTACTCATTGTGGGTATGCTTTGCTGGCTAGGTTATGGCATATTATTTCAATTGTTCCCTATCATTTTTTGGAATGCAGTGGGAGCAGGTCTTGTAGTTACGCTCCTGTCTGCCAAGCTGAAGTACGGAAGACGCAGATGACGCCTGGCTGAGAAGCTTACTACTGATATACTACTGCGGGCTCTAAAAAATTTTGTAAAATTTTGTAATAATCTTCTGGCGCACACGCAGTTCAACATAGTGCATTTTGGTTAGCGTTATCTTATAATATCATTTACCGAAAAGAGAGAGGGAGGTGTGGCTATGCCGTGCTGTCAATACTGTGGAGGAGAAATAGAGGAAGATGCTGTGGTCTGCCCTGTATGCGGGGAAATTTTAGTTGGGGAAGATACAGGATGGCAAGAGTTTCAGATCCAGGGGAAAGTTGATGAAGCGAAACATAAGGCAAATATATGTATTATTTTGGCAATAGTTCTTGTAACCTTGGGAATTGTGGCTGGTGGTGCCCTCTGTGTTTCAGCGAGTTCGGTTGGGCTATTTGGAATTGTGCTTGTTTGCTTGGGCATTGGATGTACTGGGCCGGCGGATCGGTATGAACACAAAGTCAGAAAGTTGAAGAAACAACTCAGGCGGTGAAATTAATCTGAAGTCGTATTAGTAATATTAGCATCCGAATTTAAAACATCTTCTAGTTGGTCCGCGCCGAATATTTCTTGTACACGTTTCCTGAAATTACGCTTTACTGATCTGGGTGACCTTGGTTTAGTCTTAGCTTAGAAAAGGCTGGCCTGTGAGGGAACTTACAATATTTTCCCCGGTGTTACCAACATGGTCAGCCAGCACAACAGGTTGAGCTAGCTAAGCTTTGTTGCTATACTTGATTCTGAAAATGATTGATTGGAATGATTGCCAGAAAAACCTAGGAATATCTTTCCGTCAGGAATCTTTACTGGAGCAGGCCTTCGCGCATCTATCTTATCTTAACGAAAATCCTGATTTCGCCCGGCCTAGCAACGAGCGCTTAGAGTTTCTTGGTGACGCCATACTTAACTTCATTGTAGCTGAAAAGCTGTATGAAGAGTTTCCTAAAATACCTGAGGGAGAGCTAACTGAGATTCGTGCCTCTCTGGTTTGCCGCGATACTTTGGCTGAACTAGCTTCTTCGCTTAAGCTTGGTGATTGCCTCTTGTTAGGGCGAGGTGAGGAAGCAAATGGGGGGAGGATGAAGGCGAGCAACTTAGCAAACGCTATGGAAGCACTTATCGGTGCTTTATATTTAGACCAGGGGCTAGCCAGAGCCAGGAGATTTATTCTCAGGCAGCTCAAGCCTGAATTGAAAAAAATAAAAGCCGGTAAGAAAACCCCAAACTACAAGGCGTTAGTGCAAGAGTTCATCCAGGGACAAAGGAGGCCAACACCGGTTTACCGTTTGGTGGAAGCTACTGGGCCTGATCACAGCAAGCAATTTACCGTTGAAATACTGGTGGAGGGAGAGGCACTGGGTAGGGGGACAGGGAAGAGTAAAAAAACTGCTGAGAGCCAAGCAGCAAGAGTAGCTTGGGAAAAACTGAGGTGTAGCCATGGGTAGACGAGATTATAGAAGGCGGGAGCCAAAGAAACCTAAGAAAGGGACCCAGAAAAGCAAACCGATTTCGGAATTCGTGCCACAGTTGGAGACAGAAGTAATCAAGAAAAAAAGGAAGCCTGCTGAGGAATACGAGGAATAGATAGTTGGCGGCTTACCTGGAGCTTTACCGTAGTGGCAAACTAAGGGAGCGGATAGGTGAGGCTATATCTTTGCTTGAGGGTTGCTCTGTATGCCCTCGTAGTTGTGGTATAAATCGCCTGGCTGGCGATGTAGGCAAGTGCCGCACACCCCGTGAAGCAATGGTGTCCAGCTATGGGCCTCACTTCGGTGAGGAAGCCCCATTAGTAGGCAGACATGGTTCGGGTACTATATTTTTCACTAACTGCAACCTTAGATGTCTGTTCTGCCAGAATTACTCCATTAGCCAGCTAGGAGAAGGCCAGAAAGTGAGCAAAGACGAGCTGGCTCATATGATGCTCGCCCTTCAGGCTAAAGGATGTCACAATATAAACTTGGTATCCCCAACCCATGTAGTACCTCAAATTCTGGAAGCACTTGAGCTAGCAGTGGACTCTGGCTTGCATCTCCCCATAGTATACAACAGCGGTGGCTATGATTCGGTGGAGACCTTGAGGATACTTGACGGCATTATCGATATTTATATGCCTGACATGAAATATGACGATGAAGAGACTGCTAGAGAATTGTCAGGCATTGCAAACTATCCTGAGATAAATAAGGCAGCAATCAAGGAGATGCATCGGCAAACAGGTGACCTGAAGATAAACGAAGAAGGAGTGGCTCAACGAGGACTCTTGGTTCGCCACCTTGTTTTACCTCACGGCTTAGCAGGAACAAAAGGTGTAGTGAATTTTCTCAGCAAAAAAATTTCCCGCAACACATATGTCAATATCATGGATCAATACCATCCCTGCTATAATGCCTTTCAAATTCCAAGTTTAGGGCGGCGAATATCATCCGCAGAATTTCGTGAAGCATTATCCTTAGCGCAGGAAGCAGGGCTAAGGCGGCTGGATAAGGTCCACCCGTAAATATTCTTCGCATTCGCTCAGAATGACAAAAAGTGGCTCAGGATGACCGGGATAACTCAGAACAACAAAATGGCCGAGGTGGCACATATTTCCGCCACAGTTTATGGACGCGTGCAGGGCGTTTTCTTTCGCTACTTCGTCCGAAATACAGCCAGGGAGCTGGGTTTAAAAGGTTATGTTCGCAACCTTGCCAGAGGCGATGCTGTAGAAGTTCAAGCTGAAGGTGAGAAGCGGCAGTTGAATATACTACTGGGGCAGCTTAAAGCAGGTCCACCAGGAGCTCAGGTTGAGAGGGTAGAAATAAAGTGGGTAGACTATTCAGGGCAGTTCGACGATTTTAGCGTGCGATATTAACAGAAAATTAAAAGTTAAAGCTTAAAAAATTGAAATGGCAACTCAAAACTCAAAATTTCTTAGTCCTCAAGTTGAACCCTGCCCTCACTAATCAGTTTTAAGTGCTCATAGTTAACTCCAGCTATTTGAGAAGCCTTAAGATCAATTTCATGAGGTTCGCCAACCAGGATTTTCCCGTAATCATCCACTTCCCCTTTCGTGGGGTCATCGGTGTAGAAGAACTTTTGATGGGCTTCAATGATGCCCAAATCGAAAGGCAGGGTGAAGTAGAGGTCAGCAAGGACTTTTTCGATGCCTAATTCATACAGAGCCCCCCAACCACCCGATTTGCCCTTTTGATACTTGCTCACCGGCAACAGACTCAAAAGGTTTGATACACTGAAATGCCCAGAGCTACCGCCAACCTTGAAGGGGGTAACGCTGATCAAGAAGTCGCTGCGCAACACCACGTTGGGCACCCAGAAACTCTCCACAGCATAGAATTGGGATAAAGGATTCTGCACCTCTATAAAAATGGAATCCCTGATATCGAGCATGAGAACGTGGTGAAAGTTATATCCTAAAGCTTGATATATTGGGTAAATCGATTCACCGCTGGGAGTCCCATCGGCAATGAGGATATCTGCATTACTAACTTTCCTGATACCTCTAATAATAGTATTCAGTAGTTTGGGACTTGTAGTTACAGGGTAGGGCAAGGGATAACCGGCGCAGGGTTTGATCAAAACCCGCCTTGCCCAGGAAAGTTGTGGGGTAGGAGTAAAAACAAAATCAGAATCTTTGACAATCATTGACTTCGTATCAGAGACCAAATTTCAATAACTATAAAGCCGGTTGCAAGAGCAAGATTTGAATAGCGGCCGGAAGCCTTTCTCGCTCGAACTCAACTTCACTATCCCCCACTTTTCTCACATTTTTCTTGCCCTTAAGGAAATCCTCGACACCGGCTAGAGGATAGACACACTTGGGCGTCCTGAAATGCATGGGAATGACTACTTTTGGCTTTAATTGGTCACATACCTGGCTAGCCAAAGTTGCATCAATTGTATAGAAGCCACCTACAGGAACAAACAGTATATCCACGGCACCAATCTCATTGACCTGCCCCGGACTAAGCACATGTCCTAAATCACCCAGGTGGCAAAGTTTTAGGTCATCTACATTGAAACAAAAGATAGTATTAGGTCCTCTTTGTGCACCCTGAGCAGCATCATGATAACTAGCGATGCCTCTAAACTGAATGCCTTGGGCAGTTTTTGTGCCGCTACCTTCAACTACCTCTGGTGTCCCTTGCACTGCCGAAACGTTACTATGGTCACCATGTCCATGGCTTACCACAACAATATCCGCAGTTTCCTTGATGGGAGAATAATTAATACCCCCACCTACAGTATAAGGGTCGGTAATTATTCTTACACCGCCCTTAGAGGTGACCAAAAAGCAAGAATGCCCCAACCATTTTACCTTCATATAGCCTCCTGACTCTTCGCCTCGCTCAAAGCTAATTCGACTAAGGTTCTGACCCCGACTCCAGTAGCTCCTTTTACTATGTAGCCACTCTCCTTGTTCGAGGAAGCAGTGCCGGCTATATCGAGATGAACCCAGGGGGTATCATCAACAAATTCGTTCAGGAAGAAGGCAGCGGTGATGGCTCCGCCATATCTGTTGCCTGTATTCTTAACATTGGCAATTTCGCTTTTGTTTTGCTCCTTATACTCCTCTGGCATGGGCATTTGCCACATTCTCTCCCCGGTTCTCTCTGCAGCTCTGAGGACTTTATTTACCAGGTCTTGGTTATTGCCAAAGAGACCGCTATAAAGTGTGCCTAAAGCAACACGGCAGGATCCGGTCAAAGTAGCCAAATCTATCAGGGGAGATAAGCCAAGCCTCTGGGCATAACTCAGGGCATCAGCCAGAATAAGCCTTCCTTCGGCATCGGTGCTTATCACTTCTATGGTCTTGCCATTCAATGCCTTCAATACATCTCCTGGTTTCAGGGCGGTGCCGCTGGGTAAATTTTCGGTGGCCGGAATAATGGCTGTAATATTAACCTTCGGTTTCAATTGAGCAATAGCCCCAAGTGCTGTCATAACTGCCGCAGCACCAGCCATGTCCTCCTTCATCTCACCCATACCCTCCGAGGGCTTAATTGAGATTCCCCCGGAATCAAAGGTTATGCCTTTGCCCAGAAAGCCAATGGCTTTTTCAGAGCGTTCATCTCCTTTATAGCTGAGAGTTATTAGCTTGGGGGGTTGGTTGCTTCCCTTCGCCACCCCCAACAGTGCTCCCATGCCCATTGCCTCCATGTCCTCCCGGTCAAAGACTTTGAACTCTAAATCATATTTGCTAGCTATTTCTTTAGCTGCTTCAGCCATCTGGCTGGGTGTCATGTAGTTAGCTGGCTCATTAACCATATCCCGAGCCAAATTGGTAGCTTCAGCCAACAACTTTCCTTTGCCAACGGCCTGCTCCAGGATTGGGACTTTTTCTTTTTCTCTTACCACTATCAGCATTTCTTCGATATCTTCATATTCGGGCTTCTTATATTTGGTGAAGTTATAAAGCCCGAGAAGAGCGCCCTCCGCTATTGCTTCAACTGAAGCTTCAAGCTCAATGCCGCCTATGCCAGCACTGTGAAGTATTGTAGCTATTTTATGACAATTCAATTTACGCAATGCCCGACAAAATTCTCCGGCTACCCCGCGGATTTTATCCACGTTAAAATCCTGGCGCTTGCCCAACCCGGCAATGGCTACTATTCCTGCCCTGACTTGTCGGGGTTTCCCAAAGTTATGGACAATGTTAACTTCTCCAAACTTACCCTTAATCTCACCTCGGCTGATGAGAGAACTGATAGCTCCATCTAAAGCTTTATCCACAGCAGCGGTAGCGCCCCCGGGTTGTTCCACACCTTCAAGAAGATTTACCACAATGGCATCAGCTTCGATCTGAGCTATGTCTCCAGCTATAACTTTAATCTCCAAGATTCTTCTCCCTAAAATATGTAAATTTTAGAACATTTATTTTACTTTATTTGGATGAAGAATTGAAGAGGTTAATACAAGAAGTTTTGCACTTATCTCTTTGTTGCTCGTACAATCTTATCGATTACGGCAGTAATATCCTGCGAGGTATCAACAACAAGGTGATTGCGAGAAATTTTCTCCCTTCGCGGCTTCATTTTATTATACACTTCCCAACCAGCTTCCGAGTCGTCATCAGGGATAGCTGCTTTTCCTCGGGCCAGAAGACGTTGCCGAACCACTTCGGTGGGAGCTTCAACCCAGACCAGGATAAGCTTTGCCTCTGCTCTTTCTGCAGCGCGGTAGAAATATTCTCGGTGGTGCTCCAACAGGTTTGTGGCATCAAAAATTATGGGTATTCCCTTCCTTAAAAGCTCTTCGATGAGAGCATGGCAGGCAGAGAAAAGCCGCTTATTTTCACTTTCCTTATACTGAGGGGAGGGGAACAGGATTTTGCGCAGAGTATCGCTTGCCAGGATAAGAAAGGACAATCTTTCAGCCAGCTTGCGGCAAAAAAAGGACTTACCTGTGCCTGGTAAGCCACTGACCAGTATAAACGGAGGCTCTACCTGGGGTTGGGGTAAGCCATTGAGGCTTTGTCTTAATTTCTCTACATCTTCATCTAAGCTGCCTGCCATAACATCGCAATTATCGCCATGAGGCAGCTTATGTGTCAAGATGCTAGAGTGGCAGTTCTACTTGACATTATGGGTGAAGAGGCAGTGTCTGTCGCCTGGAGTGGCAGGGGCTGGAAGGCGAAGGGTAAACGCTAAAATTCAACCCCAACTCACACTACAATGTCATTATGCATTGAAGTTGCTCTATTCCCGGGGATGGATTTAGACGCATCCGTTTTGTAGGCTTCGAGCTCTTGTCGCCGCTGTTTTGGCTGTTTTAAGGAATGCGGTAACGATAACTGGGTCAAATTGAGTGCCAGCACAGTGCTTAATTTCGTCTATAGCTTTTTTGATGGGCATTGCTGACCGATAAGGTCGGTCGGATATCATGGCATCAAAGGCATCGGCCACAGCCAGGATTCTGGCCCCCAAAGGTATATCACTGCCCACTGTAACCTGATGAAGTCCGCTGCCGTCATAATGGTCGTGGTGGTGCTCGATAATCTTGGTTATTTGCCCATCAACCAAAGGCCGCACAATTTCGGCGCCGACATGAGCATGAGTCATAATGTGCTCATACTCTTCATGTGTCAGCGCGCCCGGTTTATTCTGTATAAACTGGTCAATCGCAATCTTCCCGACGTCGTGGAGTAAACTTCCCCAACGTAGCTCTTCCATATCCTGGCTGGATAAGCCAAGTTCATTGCCTATAGCTAATGCTATCTCGGTCACCCGGCGGGAATGTCCACCAGTGTACCTGTCTTTAGCTTCGAGGGCAGATACCAGTGCCTCAATGGCGCCAAGGAAAAGTTTTCTAATATTTCCCGTCTGCTCCTCAACCTTTTCTTCCAGGAATTGCTGGTACTCCCTGATTTCGAGCTGTAGATGCCTTTTCTCGAGCGACCTTTGGACAGCCAGGGAAACTTCCTCCAGGTTGAAAGGCTTGCAGATGTAGTCATCAGCTCCTAGCTTCAAACATTCAATGGCAACATTGACCTGTGTAACAGCCGTTGCCATAATAACCGCCGTGTGAGGGTAGTCTGACTTTATTTCCGGTAGGAGTTCGATTCCTGATTTACCGGGCATCTTTATATCCAGAATAACCAGAGCAATCGGACTGTTTTTCAGTGTGTTCAGGGCTTGCTCAGCACTATCCGCTTCCTCACACCGGTAGCCTTCCCTTGATAATTTCTGGCGAAGGAGACTTCTGATCGCGGCTTCATCGTCGACGATAAGCAATGTTTCTTGCTGGCTAGGCATTACTCTGACTCCTCCCCGCCCAAGGCTTTTTTGATTATTGCTTTTAGCTCATTTTCATCTTCAACTACTAAAGTGCTGTTCCCATTGGTGTTAGTCTGTTTCATGGTGTTCTCCTGATTTGGCTGGGGACCGTTAATGGGCAGTTCGATAAAAATGGTGGCTCCTTTTCCTGGCTGGTTCTTGGCATATATCTGCCCGCCGTGCTCGGACACTATCCCGTGGCAGATGCTCAGACCAAGCCCGGTCCCCTTACCTGCAACTTTGGTAGTGAAGAAGGGGTCGAATATCCGGCTCAGATTTTCCGGCGGGATACCGGGGCCGTCATCTGTGATTGAAATCCTTATGTTGTCGTTATGCTTTTTGGTGGCAATGGTCAGGGTGCCTCCCTTATGCGCCTCAGTCATAAAATATTCGGCGTTTATGATGATGTTGAGGAAAACCTGCTGCATCTGGAAATGGTCAACCATGATTTCAGGAAGGTCAGGAGCAAGCCGCCTCTTGACCTCGATACTATTTAGTTCATGCTCATGGTCACGTAATTTCAGTACGTCCTCAATAATGTTATTTATCTGGTTAAGCTGCTTCGAGGGTGCGCGCTTTCGAGCAAATGTAAGGAGATTCTTCGTTACATTGGCAGCCCGCTGAGCTTCATTGTGTATAAGCTGCATATCCTCACGGATATCGTCAGGGATATCCTTCTCCATTACCAACTGGGAAAAACCGATGACGCTCGTGAGCGGGTTGTTAAGTTCGTGGGCGGTGCCGGCTGCCAGTTCGCCGATGGAGGCCAGCCGGTCAGCCATCAAAAGCCGCTCACTTTGTTGTTTTTGCGCTGTAATGTCTCTGGTCATGTGTACTGTGCCGATGACTTCACCTTTCTCATTGAAAATCGGTGACGTTGACTCATGGAGATATTTGCCCAGATTGGATTCGTAGAACTCTGCCTCCGCAGGTTGCCCAGTAGCCAGCGTTTGCTTGTGAGGACAGCCTAATACGGGTTTGTCACCGCTGTGTAGCTCGTAGCAGCGCTTACCGATGATTTCCTTGGGCTTCATTTTAAAAATTTCAGCAAATGCTTTGTTTGCCCGCTGTATTCGGAAATCCCTGTTATGAATAGAGATAGCCTCGCTTATGGAATCGAAGGTCCCCCTCCATTCCTCGGCTGCTAGCTTGAGTGCCTCCTCTGCTCGCTTACGCTCTGTGATGTCGCTATATAAACCGTATGCGGCAACAAATTTGCCATTAGAACGAATGGGATAGGCGAGCATAGAAACGTCTACCAGGCTGCCATCTTTGCGTCTCCTTACCGATTCTTTCCGAATGACTTCTCCACTGAAAATCCTCTGATGAGTATTGGACGCTTCCTTTAAATTCTCTTCAAGAACGATGAGTTCGATAAGCGACTGACCCTTGATTTCTTCATTGTTGTAGCCAAAAAGCACCTCAAATCCCCTGTTGGATTGAATTACCTTGCCGTTAATGTCCGTCATTAGGATAGCATCGGGAGAGTTGTCAAATAGTTGCTGGAAGTAGGCTCTTTGAAGATTTATCGCCTCTTCCATTTTCGTGCTCTCGGTTATGTCTCTGGCAAAAACCGAGACGCCGCCTCTGGCAGGATAAGCACTGATCTCAAAGATGTATTGCCTACCGTTAATATCAAAATCATTCACAAAAACCTGGGACTTTTTTGTCCTAAGCACGGTACGGTACGCTTTTTCCGCCATTCTAAGTCCAGGCGAATCGGGGAAAACATCCCGGAGGGATTTCCCGAGCGCATCCTCCGCCCGAACTCCTGTCAGAATTTCCGATGCCTTGTTCCAATAGGTGTATCTCATATGCTTGTCCATTGCGAAAAAGACGTCGGTGATGCTGTTGGCGAGCTCCCTGTAACTCTCTTCGCTATTTTTTAGCGCCTCTTCTGCCCGATTGCGCTCGGTGACGTCCCGGCCGATGCAGAAGATCAGCTTCCGACCCCCACACATGATCCCACTGATACTGATATCAACGTCAAAGACTGAACCATCCTTGCGGGTGTGCTTCGTCTCCAAATGTAAACCCTTCTCGTCAACATTCCGTCCCAACCCCAGTATTTTCTCGCGGGGGAAATTTTTATCCCAGTCCCAGGTATGGAGCTTATAGACTTCCTCGAGGGTATAGCCAAGCATATCGGCAAAGCGCTGGTTGGCCTCTACTACCTTGGCGTCCTCATCGAGGACGACTATCCCGTCTAGGGACTTGTCGATTAGGAGACTGCGCTGGGCTAATTCATCAGCCAGTGTCTGCTCCGCCTTCTTGCGCTCGGTGACATCCCGACAGACGCAAAAGATTAGCTTCTGCCCCCCGACCATAGAGGCGTTAATACTGATATCAACGTCAATGACGGAGCCATCCTTGCAAGTGTGCGTTGTCTCCAGGAGGAAACCTTTCTCGTCAGCCTTCCTCCCCATCTCATGTATTTGCTCGGGAGGGAAATTTTTATCCCAGTCCCATGTATGGAGCTTATAGACTTCCTCAAGGGTATAGCCCAGCATATCGGCGAAGCGCTGGTTGGCCTCATAAACCTTGTCGTTCTCATCGATGGCGACTATCCCGTCCAGGGACTGGTCAACGAGGAGACGACGCCGTGTCAATTCATCAGCCAGTGCTTGCTCCTGCTCCTTGCGCTCGGTGATATCCCGTTGGATGCAGAAGATCAGCTTCCGCCCCCCGTACATGATCCCACTGATACTGATATCAACGTCAATGACGGAGCCATCCTTGCGAGTGTGCTTCGTCTCTAGGTGTAAACCCTTCTCGTCAACATTCCGCCCCATCTCCAGTATTTTCTTGGGGGGAAAATTTTTATCCCAGTCCCATGTATGGAGCTTATAGACTTCCTCAAGGGTATAGCCCAGCATATCGGCGAAGTGCTCGTTAGCCTCTACTACCCTGGCATCTTCATCGAGGACGACTATCCCGTCCAGGGACTTGTCGATTAAGAGATGGTGCTGGGCTAATTCATCAGCCAGTGCCTGCTCCTGTCTCTTGAGCTCGGTGATGTTCCGGCCAATCTCAAGGCAGGAAGTAATCTCTCCACGGGCATCTCTAACGGGATTAGCCGTATTCTCCCAGATGATAACCTCTCCTGAAGGCGTTACCGTCTTCCTCTCTGTAGTGTGTGACTTACCATCCTCAAATGCTTTTTCTACCGGGCACCCCTCACAAATATTTTCTCTACCTTCATAGATGCGGTAGCATTTCTCCCCCATGCGTTCACCCCAAATTCTCTTTGACGGCTCATTCTGATAGATAATGTTATAGTCCCTATCCATTATGTTGAAGCCGTCTTCCATGGCATCTATTACTGATTGCAGCTTATTCCTTTCGGCTTGAAGCGCCTCCTCTGCCTCCTTGCACTCGGTGACGTCCCGCATGACATCTATATAGGATGATATGTTACCCTCATCATCATGTAGAGGAGTAATATGACACTCGCACAGAAAGGTGCTGCCGTCTTTACGTTTTTTTACTATCGTCCCGGTCCAAGGTTTATCGGAGGACAGAGTTTGCTCTAATTCCTGTTCACGACTCTTTGGCAGAGGCTCAGCATTAAAGGCACTCATGTGTTTCCCAAGCATTTCCTCTGGAGAATAACCGAATAGATCTTGCGCTGCTTTATTAGCATAGGTAATGTTAAAATCAGCATCGCTGATTAATGTCGCATCTGATACTTGCTCCGTGACTGAACTGAGAAGCTTGAGCGTTTCCTCTGCCTGCTTTCGCTCGGTAATGTCCCGGGCTATCTCTATGCAAGAGACAATATTACCCTTGGCGTCTCTAATGGGATTAGCCGTATTCTCCCAGAAGGCAGCCTTGCCCGAGATTACCGTCTTCCTTTCCGCAGTGTGTGACTTACCATCTTTAAATGCCTCTTTTACCGGACACCCGTCACAAACCTTCTCTCTGCCTTCATAAGCTCGGTAGCATTTCTCCCCTAGGTGGTCACCACCAGAAGCTATCCTCGACGGCTCATTCTGATAAATAATGTTATAGTCCCTATCCTGTATGGTGATGGTGTATTCCACAGCGTCTATCAGTGATTGCAGCTTATTTCTCTCGGTTTGAAGATCCTCCTCTACGTGCTTGTACACGGTTATATCTACAAAGTTCCCCAGAGTTGCCTGTCTCCCACGGTACTGGACGGAGGCAACCGACTCTATTACCCAGTGAATGCTGCCGTCTTTGTGGACCACCCTGAATTGGTATGGGAGGTTGAATTTTCCTTTCAGCATCTTTATGGCATTTTCTCTAACTTGTTCCCTGTCTTCGGGAAAGACAATCTCTAGAGAATCCCTGCCCACCAGTTCATTTTCACTGTAGCCGGTGCTACTCTGGAAGGCAGGGTTGATATAGCAAAACTTTCCATCCTGTATGATGCATATTCCTACTGGTGATCTGTTAGCTAGAGTCTCGAATAATTTTTCTGTTTCCGCTACTTCAGTTGCTAATCTCATGTATACACCCGTTTAGTTTCGCCGACTTATTGCCGTAACATAGCTGGTCTTCGTTCTAATGGTCTCCAACTGAGCTGGGGTGAATAGTCTCCAGCCTCGCCAGTCCCGGTACTCGACGTCGGAAAATATCCCGTCTTTTAACCACCTGAACAGGGTATTCCTACTTATGCCGGTCATCCGGCAAATCTCAGCTGTTCTGTAATAGGTCTCGTCATTAATAATGACAGGCATATCTTTATCTCCTAAAACTACTCAGCTATGCCATTAATATTGGCTCAGGTTTAGGGCAGAGTCAATCCCCAATTCGTACTATCATTATGTTACTTTAGTCTTGGTCTGTGCAGTGGCTCCTGTTTGTCGGCTACCTGATGCAAACTAATGGCACTCTTTCTATAGTACTAGTACTTTATTCCGGCTGACTATTAATGGAGGGAGGTCGCCAGATTCTGGAAGAGATGCTGGAATGAATGGTAACCGCCAGGCTAAAGGGGTAGCCTCAAGTAGCCCCGACTCTTGGTGAACGAGTGCCCATCTTATCGTTTTATCATGGGCGAAACTAGTTCTTCGTCTTTTCTTAATTCGATAATACGGTCGCGGATCATGGCAGCTTTTTCAAACTCCAGATTTTTGGCCGCTGCCTTCATCTGGGATTCCAGTTGCTTGATGAGTTGGGCCATCTCTTCTTTGGAAATGGGGGTAACTGTATAAGGGGCCCTCGTCTCGGCTACCGCTTGAACTCTCTCAGTTATATCCTTAATTGCCTTTCGGATTCCCTGGGGAGTTATGCCGTGTTCCTTGTTGTAAACTTTCTGGACCTGGCGACGGCGACCGGTTTCCTTTATCGCCTTTTGCATGGACTGCGTAATGGTATCAGCATACATTATGACATGAGCATTCAGATGCCTGGCGGCACGTCCCATGGTCTGAATGAGCGCCTCTTCTGACCTTAGGTAGCCTTCTTTATCGGCATCGAGTATGGCTACCAGGCTCACTTCAGGCAAGTCCAACCCCTCACGAAGGAGGTTGATACCCACTACCACATCATAGACGCCAAGGCGGAGGTCACGGAGAATCTCCACTCGCTCTAAGGTCTCTACCTCCGAATGTAAGTAATGAGTCTTGATCTCCATTTCCCGTAAGTAGTCGCTTAATTCCTCTGCCATTCGCTTGGTCAAGGTAGTCACCAAACAACGCTCCCCCTTGGATACCCTTCTTTTTATCTGATAAATAAGGTCATCAATTTGCCCCTTAACCGGCTTAACCTCCACGGTAGGCTCCAGTAAACCAGTGGGGCGGACTAATTGCTCCACTACTTGCTGACTACGTTCATATTCATAGGGCTTGGGTGTAGCGGAGACGTAAATAACCTGATTGATGTGCTCGTTAAACTCCTCAAAATTCAGTGGGCGGTTATCCAGGGCTGAGGGGAGGCGAAAGCCGTAATCAACCAGTGTCTGCTTTCGAGAAATATCACCATGATACATGCCCCTTATCTGCGGCAGGGTCATATGTGATTCATCTATGCACAACAAGAAGTCGTCGGGAAAATAATCCAGCAAAGTCCAGGGTGTGCTTTCCGGTGCCCGCCTCTGGAGATGCCGGGAGTAATTTTCCACCCCTGTGCAGTACCCAACCTCCTGAAGCATTTCAATGTCGTAATTGGTTCGCGCCTCGAGCCTCTGTGATTCCAGGAGCTTTCCTTGGCTCCTTAATTCCTTTAATCTTTCCTCTAGCTCGGCTTTAATATCCTCGATTGCCGCCATCAACTTATCGTGAGAGGTAACGAAGTGCTTGGCGGGGTAAATATCCACCTGATCTCGATGAGCAAGAACTTCGCCAGTCAGGGGGTCAACCTCTACAATGCGCTCAATCTCGTCCCCCCAGAATTCGATTCTGAGGGCTGTTTCCTCGTAAGCTGGCTGGATCTCTAGAGTGTCGCCTCGAATACGGAATCTACTTCTGGTGAAATCATAGTCGTTTCTTTCGTATTGCATATCTACCAGATGGCGGACCAGTTTGTCTCGCTTATAGCTTTTATTATTTTTAATAGTAAGTACAAAACTTCGGTATTCTTCAGGTGCCCCCAGGCCATAAATACAGGAGACCGAAGCGACAATAACTACATCTCGGCGTGTGAAGAGAGACCTCGTAGCGGCATGCCGTAGTTTGTCAATCTCATCATTTATATCGGTTTCCTTCTCAATATACAGGTCGGTGCTGGGGATATAAGCCTCCGGCTGGTAATAGTCATAGTAGCTGACAAAATACTCTACAGCATTTTCGGGGAAAAATTCCTTGAACTCGGTTGCTAGCTGAGCGGCCAAAGTCTTGTTATGACAAATAACCAGGGTTGGCCTTTGTATTCTCTCGATGGCGTTAGCCATGGTGAAGGTTTTGCCGCTGCCGGTGACTCCAAGCAGTGTCTGTTCTCGGTAACCTTTGTTCAAACCCTCGACTAGTTTGTCTACGGCTTGAGGCTGGTCGCCGGTAAGGCGAAAATCGGAAACTATTTTAAACTCTGACATCGAGTTCACTCAAAACAATAAACAATAACCCTTAATATATAAAAAAAGCGGAATTTTGCATAATCAGGTGGCGGAGCAGAGTTGTCTGCCGGTGCCGTGTCAAATCAAGGTCTTGTTTGCGACCTTCAGCCATGTTAAAATTCTACTATCCTCGATACAAAAGAAAGGAAACTGGTGGCATGAAGTCCTATGAGGAACTCGCTAAAGAGCAATCGGACAGAGAAAGTACCCTTTTATCCAAGTTAATGGGAGAGGCTGGGATAGAGGAATTGGCTGATTTTGAGGCTGGGCTAAGCGGGCGGCAAAGTGAAATCTTGTTCAAGATAACCACTGAGATGGAAGATACTGAACGTGCCTTGGCTCAGGTTGAGCAGCTTGCTCAGAGACTCAGGAAACATCTGGAGCGGTTAAAAAAGTTACATCGAACTCTCTCTAAGTAAGGTTATTAAGTCAAGCACAATAGAGCGCAATGCAGTCTGAGTCGGAGACATCGGTTAGACTTCGTTTTGCGCCCAGTCCCACAGGGTATCCGCATTTAGGCAATATCAGGACTGCTCTATTCAACTGGCTTTTTGCTCGTCATCATGGCGGCGAGTTCATCTTGCGGATTGAAGATACTGACATTACCCGTAAGGTGGAGGGCGCAGTGGAAGTAATACTGGATAGCCTGCAATGGCTGGGATTAAAATGGGATGAGGGACCTTACTTCCAGTCACAAAGATTGCCCATTTACCATGAAATTGCTAACAAATTGCTTAAAGAGGGCAATGCATATTTATGTTACTGCTCTCCAGAGCGATTAGAGACGATGCGCCAGGAACAGGCAAAACGTAAGCAGCCACCGAAATATGATCGCTATTGTCGTGATTTAGCACAACACGAAAGAACTCGGTTGGAGGCAACAGGTATTACTCCCGTGGTTCGCTTTAAAACACTTCTTGAAGGCGAAACCACTTTCTATGACTTAATTCATGGCCCGGTAACTTTTAAGCACGATACCTTAGATGACTTCATCCTACTCAAATCCGATGGTTATCCTACATATCACCTGGCTAATGTGGTAGATGACCATTTAATGGCTATCTCGCATGTACTCAGGGCTGACGAGTGGCTTTCCAGTACTCCTCGCCATGTTTTGCTTTACCAGGCTCTAAACTGGCAAGCTCCGCAGTTTGCTCATTTACCCATGATTCTGGGACATGACCGTGCCAAACTGTCCAAAAGGCATGGTGCTACCACTATCACTGAATATCAAAAGCAGGGATACCTCCCGGATGCAATGGTCAATTTCTTGGTGCTTTTGGGCTGGTCGCTTGATGATCGAACTGAGTTATTATCCCGGGAAGAATTGATAAAGCACTTCTCTCTGGAAAGGGTAGGCAAAACAGCGGCTATCTTTAATAAAGATAAGCTGGAATGGATGAACGGGGTTTATTTGCGCAAACTAAGCCTGGGGGAATTTGTCCGACATGCCGTGCCATTTTTAGATAGGGATTTGCCAGAGTCGGTAAAACGCCCATTGGACAACAGTTACGTCAGCCAGGTTCTGTCTCTGGTTCAAGAACGGGCCAAAACCTTGGCTGAGGTTCCTCAGCTTGCTAGTTTTTTCTTTCTTGATGAGCTGCAATATGATACAGGCTTAATTTTAAGAGGGAAGCTGGATGCCGAATCGGCTGCTGAGGCTATTACTAGTGCTTCGCAAAGATTGGAAAAAGTAATGCCCTGGGATGCCACCGCGCTCGAGGGTATCCTGCGCCCTCTGGCCACAGAGCTAAACTTGGGCACAGGGGAATTGTTCGGTTTGTTAAGGGTGGCTGTTACAGGGCGTACTGCGGCACCGCCACTGTTTCAGACCATGGCAGTATTGGGAAAAGAGAAATGCCTGAAACGATTCGATGCTGCATTGCAGTTGCTATCCACTTATTTTAGCTAGAATGCCGCATGTAGCTTCTTAGCAGGACTCTAAATGGTCTTTGGTTTCTGCCTTGCCTGCTAAAATGGTCAAAAATTTATAATATTTGGCTTTGGAGACCTAAAAGGTATTGACAAAGCTTTGTTCTTATAGTAACAATATAGGTATAGCAAAATTAAAAGGAGGGCATGATGGCGACAGCTTATTGCATGAAGTGCAGGAGAAAAGTGGAAATAAAAAACCCCATGCGGGTCACACTCAAGAACCGAAGACCAGCGACCCGGGGTGTATGTCCTGTCTGCGGCACAAAAGTATTCAGAATAGAGAAACGCTAAATTTCTATGGCGGTCACCGGGTGGTGAGTGGGGTCACGCATTGATATTACTGCTATTTGCGTTTGCGTGAACTCCACAGATGAGCGGGCTGAGTCTTTAAGGGATATTTATTCCTGAGGATGTGCTGGTATCTTTTTGGGAATAGTCTCAAAAAGTAAAAACCAGAGAGCTTGTTATATCTCTAAGACTGTGGTTCAAGGCTTCTTTGCTTGCATATCGTATATTTAAAACCCTCTGGGAAATTTTATAGTTTTCTCGTTGAAGATATTTGCATTCTCTTAAGAGGGGTATGCGGATTAATCTGTTCCCTCCCAAAAATATATAATCCAGCGTGTAATTTTTAAATTCATCCTCGATTCTATTGCTAACTTTTCTCAAAAAATCTCTCTTCTGTTCTTCAGTCCTGCGGGCAAATCTTTTTTCGCTTCTTCCCCCTTTCCTATGTTCCTTATGGATATACCCTGTGCCCGTTTTTGATTTTACTAAATTATCACGATGGAAAACTCCTATCGAGTATGTTCCCCATGTTATCACTACCACGCCGATAATATATTCTTGCTCCAGAGCTTCTAATAGGGGGGAAGCATCAAGCTCGCCCAGTGAGATTTTATCTGCGGTAATGGGAAACGGCGGTAACACTATATATTTATCGCCGTTTCCTTGCCAATATGCGGCTGCCCCCGTATTGTATCTTCCGATTGCTTGAGCGACAGCTTTGATGTTGACCGATTCCTTAATTTCGTGGGCATATGTGTTGTATTTAGGCTGAAGCGATAGTCCGTTTGTGAAATAGGGAAAGGAAGAGGGTTTTATATACAGACTCATGTAGTCTCCAGGGCTGCTTTCGAGTCTGGACAAAAGTTCGTACAGCCGAGTTTTGCTAAGAGTTTCCTTTTCCATATTGATTTTCAGTATTAGAGAGGGACTTTTAATTAACCCTGACTTAGGTTAAACTTTAGCAAATATGCCTCAGAAATATAACCCTCGGGAAATCGAAAAGAAATGGCAGCAGAAGTGGGCGGATGACCATATTTATGAGGTAGAGGAAGATCGTAGTCGCCCGAAATTTTATGCCCTGACCATGTTCCCCTATACCTCAGGAGACCTTCACATCGGTCATTGGTATGCTATGGCACCCTCGGATGTTTATGCCCGATTTAAAAGGATGCGGGGCTATAATGTGCTCCATCCTATGGGCTTTGACGCCTTTGGTTTACCGGCGGAAAATGCTGCCATAAGCCATGGAATTCACCCTTATGAGTGGACGATGAATAATATAGAGAATATGCGTAGGCAGCTCAGGAGTATGGGGGCAATATATGACTGGAACCGTGAAGTAATTACTTGCCTGCCTGACTACTATAAATGGACGCAGTGGTTTTTCCTTAAATTTTACCACGCTGGTCTGGCCTATCGGGCTAAAGCGCCTGTTAACTGGTGTCCTAAATGTCAGACAGTGTTGGCTAATGAACAAGTAGTCGGGGAAGGTTTTTGTGAGAGGTGCAGCACGCCAGTGACTAAGAGAGAGCTGGAGCAATGGTTCTTCAGGATTACTAAATACGCCGAGGAACTTCTCGACCATAGTCGTCTGGACTGGCCAGAACGCATAAAGATAATGCAGAAGCATTGGGTAGGCAAGAGCGAGGGCGCTGAAATTTCATTCCGGCTAGAGCATGAGGGTGTAGAGCAAAAAGAGATAAGAGTGTTCACCACTCGCCCTGATACTATTTTTGGAGTAACTTTTTTCCTCCTTGCTCCAGAGCATCCTTTGGTTTCCCAATTGACTGCCCCGGAGCATAAAGCTGAAGTAGATGAATATATTGCTTGGTGTAGGCGGCAAACTGAGTACGAACGGGTAGCACTGGGCAGGGAGAAAACAGGAGTCTTTCTGGGAAGCTACGTTGTAAATCCGATGAATGGGGAGCGAGTGCCTATATGGATTGCTGATTATGTATTGCCAAGTTATGGCACCGGAGCGGTGATGGCAGTGCCTGCTCATGATGAACGAGACTTGGAATTTGCCAGGAAGTTTAAGCTACCTGTTCGAACAGTTATTGCTCCTCAGGGTTGGACAGGCGAAGAATTAACTGAAGCATATACTGGGTCAGGTACAATGGTTAATTCTGGGGAGTTTAGCGGTTTACCCAGTGAACAAGGATATAAGGCAATCTGTGCTTTATTAGAGGGAAAAGGATGGGGCAAGCGGTCGGTTCTTTATCGCCTTCGTGATTGGCTTATCTCCAGGCAACGGTATTGGGGGGCACCCATCCCTATAATTTATTGTGATAAATGTGGCATAGTCCCTGTGCCCGAGGGGGATTTGCCTGTTCTGCTTCCTCCCGATGCGGAATTTAAACCTACGGGGGAATCTCCTCTGAAATATTGCCATTCATTCGTCAACACCACCTGTCCTAAGTGTTCTGGGCCAGCACGAAGGGAAACTGATACTATGGATACTTTTATGTGTTCCTCGTGGTATTTCTTGAGGTACACTAGTCCCGAAACCAGAGATGCTCCTTTTGATGCTGCCAAAATGAAATATTGGTTGCCCGTGGATTTGTATACCGGTGGTGCCGAGCACGCGGTTATGCATCTCTTCTATGCTCGTTTTTTCATCAAGACATTGAGGGATATTGGCTTGGTCGGCTTTGATGAGCCCTTTACTCGTCTATTCAATCAGGGGACCATAATTTATCGTGGTGATAAGATGAGTAAATCTAGAGGCAATGTGATTGCCCCCGATGAATATGTGGCTGAGTTAGGAGCTGACGCAGTTCGGGGGTATCTCATGTTTATTGGTCCGTGGGAACTGGGGGGGGAATGGAATGATAGGGGCATTGTGGGCGTCAGTCGCTGGCTGAACCGGGTGTGGAGCTTGGTGACAACAGATTATGCTTGCAATGTTGTTGATCCCGAGGCTGAGAAAGAATTCCTTCATTTGACTCATAAGACAATTAAAGAAGTGACTGATGATTTTGAAAAGTTCCGCTTCAACACCATGCTGTCTAGCCTTATGGAATTCAGTAACTACCTATCTAAGGTTAAAGAGAACGGCGTGGTATCAGGTTCTCTATGGGAGGAAGCTATTAGCTATTTTCTACTTCTACTTGCTCCCACAGCTCCTCATCTTGCCGAGGAGCTATGGGAGATGACTGGGCATCCCTACAGTATTCATAACCAACCATGGCCTCAGTATGACGCAGAGCTAGTCAAGGAAGAAGAAATTACCTTAGTCATTCAGGTAAATGGTAAACTTCGCGATAAGGTGATTGTTCCCGCTTCCATAAGTGAGGTCGAGGCTAAGGAACTGGCGCAGGGTCGTGAGCGAGTAAAGGATTATATTGATGGTAAGAAACTTACCAGAGTCATTTATGTCCCCAAGCGAGTAGTGAATATAGTGGTAGCCCCGATGTAATCGGGGTGATAGAAGCACGAAGAAGCAAGGAAAGAGAAAAATGAGGATAGCATTTATTGGTGGTGGAGCCATGGGGGAAGCGATGGTTAGATGTCTTTTGACTAAAAAGGTGGCTGCGCCACAAGATATGGTGGTTAGCGATATAAGTCTGGTGCGGCGTGAACTATTGAGCCGGGAATATGGAGTTAGCACTTTAGCTGATAATAGACAGGCGGTAGCGAATGCTGACTTGATTATTCTGGCAGTGAAGCCTCAGAATCTGCCTCAGGTAATGGCCGAGATAAAGACTCCATCGCCTGAACAGCTGGTGGTATCTATAGTAGCTGGCGCTACTCTGTCCAGTTTATGCCAGGGTTTAAGCCATTCCTCTGTAATTCGGGCTATGCCCAATATGCCAGCGCAAATTGGGGAGGGAATGACTATCTGGACAGCAACTGCTGAGACTGAGCAAAAGCAAAAAGAGTTAGCTCAGACTATACTGGGTGCTTTGGGTAAAGAAATTTACGTTACTGATGAGAAATATTTAGGTATGGCCACTGCTTTAAGCGGCAGTGGTCCAGCTTATGTTTTTCTTTTTATCGAGGCGCTTGTCGATGCTGGTGTGCATATCGGCTTGCCTCGGGATATGGCCCAAGAGTTGGTGATACAAACTGTACTTGGCTCTACTCGCACTGTTGAGAGGACGGGCAAACATCCTGCTGATTTGAGGAATATGGTTACTTCGCCAGGAGGAACTACTACTGAGGCTCTTCTTCAGTTAGAAAAGGGAAGGTTCCGTTCTCTCATTCTTGAGGCCGTGGCTGCTGCTTGTAAAAAAGCTGAACGCCTTTAAGAGTTGTGTAAGATGGATTCGCTTTTTGAATATCGCAATTGTCCCGTTTGTGGGCAAAATGATTTTGAGGTACTCTTTGAGTCTAATATGAAGCCAGACGATTTTAATGTGCTTTTTGACTATAGTATGGAAGGACATGATTCTCAAGAAGGTATAGAGGGTTATCTGGTACCTGGAAAGGAATGGGGAAGGCATGTCAGGTGCAAGAATTGTCATCTTATATATATGAATCCGATTGAGAAAGTAAGCAAGACCAACGAATATTACTGCAAATCGAAGAACACTCATGCTCCTACTATACGAGAATGCTATTTAAGGACTGCTAAATCCCAAGTACGCCTAATTCAAAAATATGCGGGCGGCACAAACCTTTTAGACATAGGTTGTGCCCAAGGTTTCTTTCTCTTTAGTGCCTCTAGAGCTGGGTATACTACTAAAGGGATTGAAATATCACAAGATGCGGCAACGTATGCGATAAGGGAATTTGGCTTAGATGTAGAAGCAAAGCCCTTTGAAGAACTGCGGTTTCCTGAAAATCATTTTGATGTAGTTACGCTATGGCAGGTTCTGGAACATGTACCATACCCACTTATGGTGCTCAAGGAAGTCCATAGGATACTCAAGCCTGGAGGGCTGGTAGTAGCATCAACTCCAAATATTGAAGGGATACCAGCGAAAATCTTAAGGAAAAGGTGGTGGGATATAAAGAGGCTGCATCTCAACCAATTTACGACAAAAACTCTTGCGGACATCTTCCAGAATGCCGGGTTCAAAAATATGTCCTCTGTCTCTTATAGAGGATTTGTGAGCTTGTCTATATTACTTACGATGACATTAAAATATCTGGATGCATACGAGCGATTAAAGGCTTTATTCAATCCTGACCATATTTTAGGCAAGATGCTGAACAAGATAATGTTGATATATTCATCGAGTCTAAATCACTGTGTCGTGCTCGGCTTCAAGTAGTAAGTTGAGGTTATTACTAGATAATGGCAAATATTTCTCTATTACAAGGGATTGAGCTTGTCACAGGGGGGATACGTAGCTATATAACTAAGCGCCCCATAGTAGTTTCTTACGAGATCACGCTTTCTTGTAACTGTAATTGCCGTCACTGTGACCTCGGGGGATTCATAAAGGATGAAAAGCAAATTAAACCAGAAGAGTACGGAGAATTAACTCGACGCCTGAAGCCGCTTGCAGCACAAATTTCTGGGGGTGAACCACTGCTACGCAAGGATATAGCAGCCATAGTCAAGGCTATCAAGCAAGCTGGGGTAAAATACGCGATACTTGTTACCAATGGAGTACTGCTGAATGAGAGCAATTATCTAGAATTACGCGAAGCAGGGATTAGTCAATTTTCCGTATCGCTTGACTTCCCTGATGAGCGGCATGATGAATTTCGACGACGGCCGGGTCTCTATAAACGTTTGGAGCAAAATCTCCCCCAGCTAGCAAAGTTTGGGTTTCGGGATATTATATTGAACACAGCTATAACTAAGGCTAATCTGAAGGAAATATTACCCTTGGCCAAAAAGGCTTACGAATGGGGTGTGGACATATCGTATAGTGCGTATACGGCACTGCGAACAAGGAATGAGGACTATTGTCTCAACGGTAGAGAGGATCTGGGAATTTTGCGCCAGGCCATTAGCGAACTAATAATATTAAAAAAGCAAGGCACTTATCTGGCTAATCCAGAACTCACGCTCCGAGATACTTTAAAATTCTTTGAACAAGGATACATGCCAAATTGTAAGGCAGGCATAAGATTTCTTGTCGTGATGCCCGACGGGAGCCTAGTTCCTTGTTCACTGCGCCGCACTAAATATGCTACTCGCGAAGAAATGGTAGAAAATTTTTCCCGAACTAACAGATGTAGTAGTTGTTACGTCGCTATAAGGTCATACAGCGAGATGTCGTTTTTGAGTCATGTAAAAAATCTTCCTAAATATATACAACAAATGGTTTTTAACTGAGAGATATTCACTGACCACTTCCTTAGCACTAGGTAACTGTACCGGAATTGGTTTCAAAGTGATAGCTGCTATTGCGGCCTAAGGTCTTATAGCGAGCTATCATTTTTGAATCATATGAAAAGTATCCCTCACTACACCAAACGGCTTTTCGCCTGGAATATTTGACAAGCTCTATTTTAAGTGGTAGCCGGAGTCTCACCGGGGTGTAGCTTGTGCCACTTGTTCAGCAATTGCTCCTGTGTTTCCTTGTGAGCAGGGTCGGGAATGCAAGCATCTACAGGGCAAACCTCAGCACACTTTTGTGTCTCGAACCAGCCGACACACTCAGTGCATTTACTGGGGTCAATAACATAGATTTCCTCTCCCTCAGTTATGGCCTCATTTTTACATTCTGGTTCGCAGGCGCCACAGCTAATGCACTCGTCAGTAATTTTGTATGCCATCTTTTTATTACCTCCTTAACTTTTGGCTCTTAATTTTACATTTTGCCTTTACCGGTGGCAAGATTAGTAGGCGTGGAAAACCTCTCCTTTAGAGCTACAGCTACGTGTTCGGGGACCATGCCTTCAAGACAGCCTCCTAACTCAGCTACTTCCTTAATCAAGGTTGAGCTGAGAAATTGGTATTGGGAGCTGGTCATCAAGCAAATTACCTCGATATCTGGTGCCAGATTTCTGTTCATCAGTGCCATATCAAATTCCCGTTCGAAGTCAGAACCTGCTCTCAAACCGCGGATCATAACCTTTCCTCCTACTCTGTGTATGAAATCCACGGTTAGCTCTTTAAAGGCTTTAACCTCGACGTTGGGTAAGCCACTTACCGCCTCTTCCACTAACTTCAGCCTTTGCTCTAGAGAAAAAAGCGGTCGTTTAGCAAGATTCTTATAGACGCCGACGATTAACTTATCGGCTAGGGGTAATGCTCGTTCAATAATGTCCATATGTCCGTAGGTGAGGGGGTCAAAGGTGCCTGGATAAACTGCTACGACCATAGTCGAACCTCCTTTTGGTATAAGGAAATAAAAGTGTCACCGTAGCGGCGCTGCTTAACAAGATGAAGCCCATCATAGTTGGAATTTAAGGGGAAGCGGTTTGCGTGGCAAAGCACGATTGTAGAGCTTTCCCCAAGCAAATTTGACTTAGCTATATTTATGAGTAAATTATTTGTGGAAGGGTTAGAGTAAGGTGGGTCTATGAATATGATGTCATAACTGCTGTTAAGGAAGGCAAGTGCCCTGTTCACACTACAGCAGTAAATATGAGATCGCTGTAGTCCCCCTATTTTTTCCAGGTTAGTTCTGATAATGTCGCAGCAACTTTTTCTGTTGTCAACAAAATCGACCCATTCTGCCCTGCGGCTTAGAGCTTCAATCCCCAGAGCACCGCTGCCGGCGTATAAATCAAGAACCTGGCGCCAGTTAGTAGTTCTGTTCTCCAAAAGAGAGAATATAGCTTGCCTTACCACACTGGTTGTGGGTCTAATGGAATGCCTTGGCAGAGTTTTTAGCTGAGTTCCCTTTACTTTACCGCCAGTGACTCGCATTTCTATGAACCTGCACTAATAATTTTTGTGTTATTATATTACCATTCTACCACCCACTTCAAGTAAGGTGGACTTGTTGACGGGAATGGTAGTATGCTCTATACTTTGAGTTTAGAACTGCGATGGAGTTGAAATGAGCACTGGATTTGAGAGGTTTTCTGAAGGAGCCCGTAGGGTGCTGACTCGGGCTCAAGGAGAGGCGCAACGCCTAGGCCACAGTTACATCGATACTGAGCACATCTTATTGGGTATAGCAGGGGAAGAGACAGGGATTGCTGCCAAAGTTTTGAATAATTTGGGTATCACGATGAGTAAGATACAGGCGGCTGTAGAATTTGTAATTGGGAAGGGAGAGCGTCGAGCTAGCGGTGGAGATGTTGACCTTGCTCCTCGGGCGAAAAGGGCCATTGAGTTTGCTGTGGATGAGGCACGTCGCCTTAATTCCAGCTATATAGGTGTTGAGCACCTTTTGCTTGGATTAATGCGTGAAAGTGAAGGGGTGGCCTTTAGTGTTTTGGAGAGTTTTGGTATTACCTTGGAGCGAACACGTGATGAAGTCAGTCGAGTTGTTAGGCAAGAAACTGTGCGAGCTCGTACCACAGGTCGCGTTGCCTCACGCACACCGACCTTGGATCAACTTGGAACAGATTTAAGTGCCCTAGCCCGGGCGGATAAACTTGACCCAATTATTGGGCGTCACAAGGAGATTGAGCGGATAGTTCAAATACTAAGTCGTCGTACTAAAAATAATCCCGCGCTTATAGGTGAAGCAGGGGTAGGCAAAACAGCTATTGTGGAAGGGTTAGCCCAGCGCATAATAGCTGGAGAGGTTCCTGAGGTATTACAGGGCAAGAGAATAATCGCATTAGATATAGGCGCTCTAGTGGCGGGAACAAAATATCGTGGTGAATTTGAGGAGAGGCTGAAGAAGGTGATTGAGGAAGAGAAAGCTGCCGGTAATTGCATCTTGTTTATTGACGAAATGCAGACCATTGTGGGTGCTGGAGCAGCTGAAGGTGCGGTTGACGCATCTAACCTATTGAAGCCTTCGTTGTCGCGTGGCGAGATTCAATGTATTGGTGCCACTACTTTGGACGACTACCGCAAATATGTGGAGAAAGACCCAGCTTTGGAACGGCGGTTTCAACCTGTCTTGGTAGCCGAACCTACTATGGAAGAAACCCTGGAAATATTGCGGGGCATTAAACACAGATATGAAGAATTTCACCAATTAGATATAAGCGACGAAGCCTTGCAGACAGCGGCTACGCTGGCTACTAGATATATAGCGGACCGCTTTTTGCCCGATAAAGCTATTGATTTGGTGGATGAAGCTAGCTCTCGAGTACGCATTAAACGGGGTAGTGCCCCCATTGGCTTAACCGAGGCAAGGCGGGCTTTGGAAAGTGTACGCAAGGAAAAGGAATCGGCTGTCGCAACTCAAAAATATGAGTATTCCAGTGAGTTGCGTGATCGTGAGCTTCAACTCACGGAGAAAATTGAGGCCATGAAGAAGGAATGGAAAGTTAAACAGGAGGAAGGCCGACCTGTAGTTACTTCGGAGGATATTGCCGAGGTAGCCAGCATGTGGACGGGCATACCTGTGGTAAAGTTGACTATCGATGAAACCAGCCGCCTTCTACAGATGGAGGAGGCTCTACATCGCCGTATCATTGGCCAGGATGAGGCCATAAATACCGTGGCTAAAGCGGTAAGAAGGGCTCGAGCTGGGTTAAAAGACCCGAGGCGTCCCATTGGTGTCTTCATCTTTTTGGGCCCCACCGGAGTGGGTAAAACTGAATTGGTAAGGGCTTTGGCCGAGTTTATGTTTGGTAGCGAAGATGCTTTGGTCAGGCTTGACATGTCGGAGTTTATGGAGCGCCACACTGTAGCTCGCTTGGTTGGAGCACCACCGGGTTATATCGGTTATGAGGAAGGTGGTCAATTAACTGAGGCGGTAAGGCGGAAGTCCTATTGTGCTATTCTTCTCGACGAGATTGAAAAAGCTCATGAAGAGGTATTCAATATCCTGCTCCAGATTTTCGATGACGGTCATTTGACCGATGCCAAAGGGAGAAGGGTTGATTTTCGTAATAGTATCATAGTCATGACCAGCAATGTTGGTGCCGAGCTTATTAAGCGTGATATGACCCTCGGCTTTGCTGCCCATATCGATGGCGAGGAAAAACAGCAGATGGAATACGGGAAAATGAAGAAACAAGTGCTCGACAAGATGAAGGAAAAATTTCGGCCCGAGTTCCTTAACCGCATTGATGACACGGTCGTATTCCACGCTTTAAGCAAAGAGCATATCCGCCAGATTGTTGACCTGATGCTTAATCAGGTTGTCGCTTCTCTTCAGGAGAAGAATATCACTTTGGAAGTAACTGATGGAGCTAAGGATTTTATAGGCAACAAGGGTTATGACCCTGTTTTTGGAGCCCGCCCCTTGCGTCGCACCATCCAGACGTTGGTTGAAGATCAGCTATCCGAAGCTTTGCTACGCGGTGAATTTCTGCCTGGAGACACTGTGGTTGTGGATTGTGTCGAGGATGAAATTGTAATGAAACCATTGGTTAAGGAGACTACGTAAATATGGCTCAAGAAGTAATTGAAGCGCCACTACCTGGGAAAATAGTACGTGTTGAGGTAACTGTGGGCAACACAGTTGAGGAAGGTGGGGTAATTTGCATCATAGAAGCTATGAAGATGGAAAACCCTATAATATCTCCAGTAAAAGCCTCAGTTACAGAGGTGGCAGTTTCACCAGGGCAGGTAGTTAAGACTGGGGAAAAGATAGCCGTTATCGAGTATTAGGTATCTTGGCTAGGGGACTTGAAATCTAACGAGTGGGGCAAATCCAAATTCAAGCACGTATTTATTTGTCAGCAGTGCGGCAAGGAAAGTCCTAAGTGGTTAGGACGCTGTCCTGATTGCCAGGCCTGGAATAGCTTTGTAGAAACTAAAGTCACTTTATCCCGCGCTCCAAGCCAGCTTTCCTCTAGCGAAAGTAGACCCCAGGAACTTTCCCAAGTAGAGAAGGGTGACTTTCCTCGCTTTCACCTTGGTTTTGCTGAAGTGAATCGAGTTCTGGGGGGAGGTTTAGTTCCAGGCTCTCTGGTGCTTGTTGGTGGTGAGCCGGGAATAGGCAAGTCTACTCTTTTACTCCAGATTTCAGCGATGATGGCTGAGAATAATAAAGTTGTTGCCTACATCTCCGGTGAGGAATCTATTAATCAGGTTAAACTTAGAAGTGAGCGTCTCGGTATAGGGGGCAAAGGGATATATTTTCTCTCTGAGCCCAATTTGGCTGCCGTATTAGAATGTCTGGAAGGACTTTCTCCCGGACTGGCGATTATTGATTCCATTCAGACTATGTATTTAGAGGATGTAGCTGGGATGCCGGGCAGTATTTCCCAGGTGCGGGAGTGCACTTGGAGATTGGAGAGGTGGGCGAAACAGAATGATGTACCCCTCTTAATCACTGGGCATGTGACCAAGGAAGGAGCCATCGCAGGCCCAGGGACGCTGGAACATATCGTTGACGTTGTGCTTTACTTCGAAGGCGAACCATTTAGTAGTTACCGGGTGCTGCGCAGCGTAAAGAACCGGTTCGGTTCCACTCACGAGGTGGGGATATTTGAGATGAGTGATAGAGGACTAATAGAAGTAGGTAATCCCTCTCAAGTTTTCCTATCCGCATACAAGGATGGAACTATGGGCTCAGTGGTGGTGCCCACTCTTGAAGGAAATCGCCCTTTGTTGGTGGAGATTCAGGCTTTGACTACTCCTAACAGTTTTACTCCACCAAGGCGCATCGCTAACGGCGTTGATTTTAATCGGCTACTGTTGATAATTGCTGTGCTTACTAAGCGTGCTGGATTAAAGCTTTTCAACCAGGATGTTATAGTCAACGTTACTGGTGGCTTAAGGGTTAATGAGCCGGCGGTTGATTTAGGAATTGCCTCGGCCATTGCCTCCGGTTTTCGTGATGCAAAGCCAATTTCAGGCTTGGTTGCCTTGGGTGAGGTGGGGTTGAATGGGGAACTTAGAGGGGTATCGCACGTAGAGCGAAGAATTGCCGAGGCTGTCAGGTTGGGCTTTAAATCCTGCCTTATGCCCCGACTTTCCCCTACCATTGCGAGCGAAGTGAAGCAATCACTTCACTCTGCGGAAATTCAACTAATCGAGGTTGGCTCGGTGGCTGAAGCTCTGAAGCGGGGACTTACAAGGGAAAGTAAAATGCAAAATGCAAAAGGCCACAATACAGAGCAGGAATAAATTTTTCGCACTTTGACTTTTTATATTCAGGAGCAGAGTTCGGAGATTTGAATCTTGGATCTAGTAAATTAGGCGTGGTTATAGTCGCTGCCGGAAGTAGCCAGCGGATGGCGGGTATAAACAAGCTCTTTGCTTCTCTAGGCGGGAAGCCTTTGCTGGCTTGGTCCGTGGATACTTGTCAGAGACATGGCTTGGTTCAGCAGATAGTCCTGGTATTGAATGATGAGTATTTGGCTCGAGGGCAGAAATTGAAAAATGCGAGGGGCTGGTCTAAAGTTATTTTATGCCCGGGTGGCTCACGGCGGCAGGATTCAGTGAGGGAAGGGCTAAGGCAAATAAAGGATTGCGATTTAGTCATGATTCACGATGGAGCTCGGCCTTTCCTGACTCCAGATTTGATTGAGGGTGGCCTGAAGGTAGTTGGGAAGACTGAAGTTGCTGTAGCTGCAGTGCCGGTTAAGGATACTATCAAGCTTGCTGATGATAGATTAATCGGAGAAACGCTTCAGCGCGACAGGTTATGGGCAGCGCAAACCCCCCAGATATTCAGCTTTAATGTGATAACCAAGGCTTATGGGAAACTCGCAGAAGAGGTTACCGATGATGCCGCTGCGGTGGAGCGCTTGGGGTACATGGTGCAGCTTTATATGGGCGATTATAAAAATATCAAGGTGACCACAACTGAAGATTTGGCATTGGCGAGAATCATCGCAAGAGAATGGAAAAAGAGCTAAGGGTTGGCATTGGCTGTGATAGTCATCCCCTGGTTTCGGGGCGAAGGCTAATTTTAGGAGGCGTTGATATCCCTTACAACAAAGGCTTGTCGGGCTGGAGCGATGCTGATGTGGCAACGCACGCCATAATAGATGCTTTATGTGGCGCTGCTGATTTGGGCGACATTGGCACTTTATTCCCTTCTCAGGAACCAGAATATAAAGATATTTCGAGCCTGGTTTTGTTAAGCAAAGCGGGTGAACTACTTAAAGCCAAAGGACTCAGGGTGGCCAATATTGATGTTACCATCATAGCTCAAAACCCCAAGCTTTCCCCTTTCTTTCCCGAAATGAGGAAACGCCTCAGCCAAGCCTTAGGTGTGGATTCAACACAGGTGACAATCAAGGCCACCACCACCGACGGTTTGGGCTTCATCGGCAGGAAAGAAGGAATAGCTGCTCAATCTGTAGCCTTAATCACCACCATCTCGTAACTCGGCTTGCCCTCTTTCCAAGAAATTACAAATTTAACCTGCTTGCCTTCTACTAAGTATCTTTCGCTCTGGCTGCGGAGCTTTTTGAAGTCCATTGATTCCAGGAAGATTTTGAGAAGCTCGATTCTATCTTCAAGTTTCTTATCCTTCTGCCCACCTTTCATACGTTGGTTTACTGAATGCCAGAATTCCTCCCTGGCTGTAGTTTCTATACAGTGGGAGAGGCTGGGAAAAAGTTCGATGCCATCCATATTTTAATTTGTACCACCAAGCGGTGGCCATGGTCAAAATTTGACAAATTTGACAGATTCTATTATCCTTATTATTGACATATGTCCAAAATCCGTAGCAAGAATGAGGTGGTTTTTAATGGCTAGGCCAGAAAAATTGCGATGTGTTGCTCAGTTGCCGAATGTAGGCTTTTTCAGGCCGGTGGGGATTCCGGCAAATACTTTACAGGGTGTTCGCCTTTCACTTGAGGAACTTGAGTCTATACGCCTTAAGGATTTAGAGGGGCTGGAACAGGAAGAGTGCGCGCAGCAGATGCGTATTTCCAGGCCGACATTCCATCGCATATTGGAGGTGGCTCGAAAGAAGTTGGCCGATGCTCTGATTAATGGCAAGGCAATTCAAATCGAAGGAGGCAACTTTGAGCTTCCTGAGCGTCGCTTCAGATGTGGCAATGATGGGCATGAGTGGAATGTGCCTTTTGAGGCTATGGCACAGAGGATTCCTCTGTCTTGCCCTGTATGCTTCAGTGGGAATATCCAACCCATGCCTTTGCCTTCATTTGCTACGGGCAGAGGATATAGTAAGAGGTTTCGAGGTGGCAGATGCAGGTAATAAATAAAAAAGAAAGGAGGTGATGGAGATGCCATTTGGAGATGGAACAGGACCGTTAGGATTAGGTCCAATGACTGGAAGGGGGGCGGGCTTTTGTGCTGGTTTTGCCGGGCCTAGCTTTGCCAGTCCAATGCTTGGTTACCAATATCCTTATGGTTACGGTAATTTAACGCCGGTACGGCCCAGGTGGGGTTATGGATTTGGTCGTGGATTTGGTCGTGGTTTCGGTCGTGGGTTTGGTCGTGGTTGGCGAAGGTGGGGAGCTTATGGGCATCCTGGGTGGTAGCTTTTAAAGTTTCTTAAGGAGGTGATGAAATGCGGCACTGGTTTGAATGCTGGCATCCTTGGGCATGGCCTGGATATAGAATGCCTTATGGGTATCCCTACGGAGGCTATGGTTACTCTTGGGGAGCTATGCCCAAGGAGGAGATAGCTATGCTTGAAGAACAGGAAAGATGTCTGACAAACGAATTGGACGGAGTGAGAAAGAGGCTTGAAGAACTTCGGAAATAGAAAGGAGGTAAAAAATGCCTAATGGATATGGTAGAGGATTTGGAAGAGGGGGATGGGG
>Ga0315555_1000066_pt1 | contig 60260 bp, 64 predicted proteins | sample SalMarSW160380MG_FD_202113 | JGI IMG/M metagenome (GOLD analysis project Ga0315555, IMG submission 202113) | Salt marsh sediment microbial communities from the Plum Island Ecosystem LTER, Massachusetts, United States - Salt Marsh Sediment SW1603-80 ... | reverse complement strand
TAAAGGTGTTCACTAGAAAGAAACTTGTCAAAGAGCGCAAAATCTTTAAAAACAAATAGTTAGATGTTAAAAATATCACATCCTTAAGTGGAAGATCCGATGAAGGTAAGGATAGAGAACCCCAGGCCCGGGCAGAGGGTGTTGGAAGTGGAGGTGCCGGCCGAGAGGGTGGAAGAGGAGTTTGGCTCCGTATATAATAGCTACAGGAAGAAGCTTGCTGTCCCTGGTTTTCGCAAGGGGAAAACCCCTTTCTCCGTTCTGCAGGCCAGGTTTGGCCCCAAGATAGAGAGCGAAGTTCTGGGCAAACTGCTTCCCCTGGCCTATAAGGAGGCAACCCAGCAAGAGCAGCTTACCCCCATTGAGAGCCCGCGGGTTAGCGATGTGGAGTTTAAGAGGGGAGCACCCTTCCGCTTCAAGGCCGTCGTTGAGGTAAAGCCAGAGCCGCAGTTAGGAGATTATCGGGGGCTGAGGGTTGCCAAGAGGTTAAAGGCAATAACCGATAAGGATGTCGCGGAAGCCTTAGCGAGTCTCAGGTGGGAAAAGGCCATCCTTACCCCGGTGGAGCGGGGGGCAGAGGGGGGTGATCTTCTGAACATCGGGTTGAGGGAGGAAGGAGGAGCTGAGGAGGAGCTAGAGGTGGATTTGGGTGAGGGGAAGCTTCTCCCCCAGTTTGAGTCCCAACTGGTGGGGATGGCCAAAGGGGAGGAGAGGGAGATTGATGTGGACTATCCGGCCACCTACCCGGATGCCCGCTACCAGGGGCGGAGGGTGAGGTTTCTGGTGAGGGTAATGGAGGTGAAGGAGAGGAAGCTCCCGGAGCTTGATGAGGAGTTCTTGGCAGAAGTGGGGAACTTTCGTAGCCTTGAGGAGTTGCAGGAGAGGATAAGGGCTGACCTGCAGGCTCAGGCTGAGGTGGCGGCCCAGAAGGAACTCAGGGAAGGGATTTTGGATCGATTGATTGAGGAGGCCTCCTTGGAGGTGCCCGAGTCGATGATCAAAACTTACTTGGACTATCTGGTCAGCCAGGCCAAGAAGGGAAATAAGGCGGTAAATGAGGAGCAGGTCAGGGACAGGTATCGCCCTCAGGCTATCAGGGAGATCACTTTCTCCCTTATCTTGGAGGAGATAGCGAAGAGGGAAGGGATAGAGACCAGCCCAGAGGAGGTAGAAGCCAAGGTGAAGGAGATGGCCAAACGTTATAATATGGGGGAGGATGAGGCCAGGGATTGGCTGGTTAAGACAGATCAGATGAAGGGGTTGGTGCAGAGGCTGCGGGAGGAGAAGGTCTTTAACTTTCTCATTAGTGAAGGGGAGATAACTACAGTTACCATTTGAGATTGGCTCGAGGAGGGGATATGATTCCGTTTGTAGTGGAGAAGACAGGAAGGGGAGAGAGGGCCTACGACATATACTCGCGGCTTCTCAAGGATAGGATAATATTTATCGGCCCTCCCATTGACGATATGGTCTCCAATTTAGTGATAGCCCAGATGCTCTTCTTGGAGGCGGAAAGCCCAGATAAGGACATCTATCTCTACATAAACTCACCGGGTGGGATTGTTTCATCGGGTTTGGCCATCTATGACACGATGCAGTTTGTCAAACCAGATATCTCCACTACCTGTATGGGGCAGGCGGCCAGTATGGGGGCCCTGCTACTGGCTGCAGGTGCTAAGGGGAAGAGGGCAGCCCTTCCCAACTCCAGGATAATGATCCATCAGCCTGCGGGGGGAGTCAGTGGACAGGTAAGCGATATCGAAATCCATGCCAAGGAGTTTTTGGTCCTCCGCCAGAAGTTGAACGAAATCTTCGCCAAACACACTGGGCAGTCTCTAGAGAAGATTACTGCGGACACCGACAGGAACTTCTTTATGTCCGCAGAGGAGGCCAAAGAGTATGGGCTGATCGATGAGATTTACGAGAAGGGGAGGAAATAGATGAAAGAGAAAACACTCCCTCCCGGACCAAGGTGCTCCTTTTGTGGTCGGGGGCCAGGTGAGGTGGAGAGGTTGATCTCCGGTCCCTCGGCCCATATCTGCAATGAATGTGTCCGGCTGTGTGTGGAGATCCTTGATGCCGAGGAGGAGAACGATGCCCTCTTTTGGGAGAAACAGAAGCTTCCCACTCCGGAGGAGATAAAGGCCTTTCTGGATGGTTATGTCATCGGCCAGGATAGGTCAAAGAAGGCCATATCGGTGGCCGTTTATAATCATTACAAGAGGATAAGATACGGGAGCAGGAAGAGCGATGTAGAGCTGGAAAAGAGCAACATTTTGCTCATTGGCCCCACTGGGACGGGTAAGACCCTGCTTGCCCAAACCTTAGCTAAGTTCCTCCAGGTCCCCTTTACCATTGCCGATGCCACTCCCCTTACCGAGGCGGGATATGTGGGCGAGGATGTGGAAAACATCCTGGTCAGGCTCCTGCAGGCGGCAGACTACGATGTCTCCAAGGCGGAGAAGGGGATAATCTACATCGACGAAATCGACAAGTTGGCGCGGAAACAGGATAGCCCTTCCATCACCAGGGATGTCTCTGGTGAGGGGGTGCAGCAGGCTTTGCTCAAGATCTTAGAGGGGACCATCTCCGGAGTCCCTCCTCGTGGGGGGAGAAAACACCCGGAGCAGAACCTGGTCTATATCAACACCAGAAATATCCTCTTTATCTGTGGGGGAGCCTTCTATGGGTTGGAGAAACTAATTCAGAAGAGGGTAGGCCAAAAGGTGGTCGGCTTCGCTGCCCCATTGAGGAATGGACAAAGGAACATAGGGGAGGTACTCTCCCAGGTGGAGACGGAAGATCTCCTGGCCTATGGAGTTATTCCTGAGCTTATCGGTAGGCTTCCCGTGGTAACCACCCTGGATGAGTTGGACGAGAAGGCGATGATTCGCATCCTGGTGAGGCCAAAGAACTCCCTGGTTAAGCAGTATCAAAAATACTTTGAGATGGAAGGGGTGGAGCTGAAATTCGCCCCAGATACCCTCAAGGAGATAGTGAACCTAGCCAGGAAGAAGGAGATGGGAGCCCGCGGGTTGAAGTCAGTGATGGAAAGGGTTATGGAAGGTATTATGTATAAGCTCCCTTCCATGCCCGGGGTGAAAGGGTGCCTGATAACCAAGGATGCTGTGGTCAAGGGGGCAGAGCCCATCTACACTATGGAGTCTAAGAGGAGAAAGAAGAGGGCATAGGGGATGCCCAGCCGGGTAGTGGTGGGGCTCCAGTGGGGGGATGAGGGGAAGGGTAGGGTGATAGACTCTTTGGCCGAGGAGGCCGATATTGTCGTTCGCTATCAGGGGGGCGCTAACGCCGGACATACGGTCTGGGTTGACAACGAAAGATATGTATTCCATCTCATCCCCAGTGGCATTCTCCATCCGGGAACGATCTGCGTTTTAGGAGGGGGGATGGTGGTGGATCTCCCCGCCCTCCTTAAGGAGATAGATGGGTTAAATCGTAGGGGGATAAACACCCAAGGACGTCTCTTCCTCTCCCTGAGGGCCCATTTAGTCCTCCCCCAGCACAAAAGTTTTGAAGGCCCATGGGAGAAGAGGATCGGGACGACCCTTAAAGGCATAGGTCCCGCCTACGCCCAGAAGTATGCCAGATTGGGATTGAGGGTGGGAGACCTCTATGAGGACAGTCTTGAAGAGAGGCTCTCGTTAGCGGGGGAAAACTCGCCGGGGTTGACCCAGGAGTTGCAAGGGCTGGGGGAGAGGATAAGGTCCTATGTTAAGGATGTGGAGCTATTTCTAAACCAAGCCTGGCAGGAGGGGAAGAGCCTCCTCTTCGAGGGGGCACAAGGGACCCTTTTGGACATCGATCAGGGGACCTATCCCTTTGTCACCTCCTCCCACACCACGGCAGGTGGGGCCTGTTTGGGCACTGGGGTGGGACCCACGGAGATAGGTGAGGTGATCGGGGTGACCAAGGCATATACCACCAGGGTGGGGAATGGACCATTTCCCACGGAGTTAAAGGACGATTGGGGAAGACTCTTGCAGAGGAAAGGGAAGGAGTATGGGGCCACCACCGGCCGTCCCCGGCGCTGTGGTTGGCTTGACTTAGTGGCCTTAAGATATGCCTGTCGGGTCAATGGGGTAGGAAGAGTGGCCTTAACCAAGCTGGATGTCTTAGATGAAATGCCAGAGATTAAGTTATGTATAGCTTATCTGCATAATGGAAAAAGGATAGAGGAATTTCCTCCCAACTTGGAGCGTTGTGAGCCCGTATATGAAGGGCTCCCGGGATGGGAGAATCCCACCAAGGAGATAAGGGAGTTTGGGAAGCTTCCTCCCCAGGCCAAGGCATATATTGATAAAATTTCCACCTATGTTGGGGTGAAGATGGCTTGGGTTTTCACCGGCCCCCAACGGGGAAATGTGGTGGAGATGGGGTAACAGTTGACGTTTCGGAATTTCTAAGAAATTTCGAAATGTGGGGATTGTTTGAAGGGGGCATGCCCCCTTCAAGGGTGACAGCGGAGCAATCCGAGCTGGCGTAGGATTGTGGAGCGCCATAGGGTCGTGAGGCCCTCTGGAGAAGTTAGCGACCGCAAGGGAGCTAAGTTCTAGGGGGTTAGTTTTCAGGGATGAGGGGGAAATCCGTTACCATTAAAATTAGCTGACCGCTGATTGCTGACTGCTGTAAGCTGTTTTTTTTGGGGGGGGCGTAGCTCAGTTGGTAGAGCAACGGCCTTTTAAGCCGTAGGTCGAAGGTTCGATCCCTTCCGCCCTCATATGCGCCGCTAGCTCAATTGGTAGAGCAACTGACTCTTAATCAGTAGGTTCGGGGTTCGATTCCCCGGCGGCGTACTATCTTGAACGGTCAAAGAGCTCTTGGAGCATAACGATCTGCGGGTCATCATAATCTATACGCATGAAATGGGCTGAGGCTGGTGCTGTGTATGCGTCCCGGTTGAAATTCTGTGAAAAAAATCGACGAAGCGTATTATGCGGAAACCATATAAAACGCTGGAACAACTCCTGTGCAGTCATAAGGCTTTGAGATGGAACAGCTTAGCGAAACTTCCTTGTGGTGGCTTATACTGAAGGGATACCGGAAAGTGGTCTTATCTGGAAACCATATAAACAATAGTTAGGGAGAAAAGAATCCCCATGGAAGAGCAAGATATTCAGAAATACATTCTAGACCAAGCGAACATAGAGGTCGAGCACAACAGATCATGGCCAACCAAGGTCATGGCGTTCTACGTTGCCATTAACTTCGGATTGGTAGGCGTCTTGATCGCTCTAAAAAACAATAGTTCTTCGTTTGCGCTTCCGTGTATTGCAAAAACGATTATCACGATCCTTTTTTCAATTCTCGCTTCTTGGGTAGTGCAAGTTCTCTGGAATAACCACAAAAATTATTTGACGTACCGAAATTTACAAATCTTTAATCAGAAAAAATTCCTGAAGGATAGAAAGGAAGAATTTGGCCTTCCTGAGGACTGGTTTAGGCCTATTGAAGTGCGTGCTTCGAAGCGCTTTCTTGGTTGGGGCCTTTATGTCTACATAGTGGCTGTGACTACGGCACTTGTGATCGTGGGAATGTGGCTAGTTGTGTAAACTCCCTAACATAGCGCTCAAGCCGACTCGCTACGTCGGCGCTTCGCGCCGACATCGCTTGCGGCTTAGCTCGGCGTTAGACTGCTCGTTCGTTAAGGAGGAGACATGATGCACGATCCGAAGCTGAAGGATTTCGTTGAAAGGCAGTATGAACGCTTGAGGTCGGAGTCACTGGGACACGCCCTCAGGGTGCAGAGTGAGATATTGAAAGCCACGGGCGATTTCCTGCGTCAGCAAGATTTCATGGAGATTTTGCCCGTGATTATGTCGCCGGTGACTGATCCACTCCGTCACGCGACGGGGAAGGCAGAGGTAGAGTACTACGAACACCGGTATCAGCTCACCAGGAGTATGATTCTCCACAAGCAGATGATACTTCTCGGGCATCGCAAGATCTTCGCCTTTTCACCGAACATCCGGTTGGAGCCAATAGAGCTGGCTGATACAGGGCGTCACCTGGCGGAGTTCACGCAGCTAGATTTGGAGGTGAAGGAGGCAACCAGAGATGAAGTGATGGATCTGGGTGAGGATCTGATCATCTATACCCTGTCGGAGGTGAGGGAGCGGTGCGTGGAGGAACTGGCATATTTCGAGCGGGAGCTTGTCGTACCCAGCAAACCATTCCGGCGGATACCGTACCGTGAGGCATACGATCAGTATGGAGGAAGCTTTGAGGTGATTATTTCGCAGCAACACCAGGAGCCGGTCTGGATAGTGGATGTGGCACTGGAAGCGCGAGAGTTCTATGATCGGGAGGATGATAAGTGGCCAGGGACGCTGATAGACATGGATCTCTTGTATCCAGAGGGATATGGAGAGGCGCTATCGGGAGGCGAGCGAGAGCACACCTACGAGCGGATTGTGAGGAGAATCGAGGCTGCGGGCCTGGATCCTGAAGACTTCATGTTGTATCTAGAGTTTGCGGCGCGGGGTCTTCCGCCATCAGCTGGATTCGGGATCGGGATGGAGCGGATGACGAGATTTGTATGTGGGCGGAAGAGGATTAGGGATGTGACGCACTTTCCGAAGGTACCGGGAAGGCTATCTCTGTAGAGTTAGCAACGTGGGGCATCAAAGATGGGCGTTTGGGGGACACATTTTACAATCCCTTTTGTTATAGTATATTAGGAACTAATTAAGTCTTTGAATCTCCGACCCTTTCCTGACGCAGAAAGCGGCTCGGCCTCCGTAAAAGCTCTCCCAGCAACTGGGGCCCACCAACAACCTCTTTGCTGCTCCTAAACGATTTCTCCTCTTCCGGCAACTGTTCTGTAAGCCGTCTCTTATCTGCTTCTCTGATAGCGTAACTATTTTCTGGCCATAGGGTCTGATGTTCAATCGAGGGGAAAATATTTATATCTCTGGCTTATAAGGGCTTACAAAAGGTGTCCCCTTTCTCACATACAGGCGTGAAAGCAAAAATAGAGATACCGAAAGAAAAACTTGCTGATTTTTGCCGCCGCAATCGGATTCGCCGTCTGGCCTTGTTCGGATCGGTGCTACGCGAAGATTTCACCTCCGGCAGCGACGTGGACGTGCTGGTGGAGTTTGAGCCAGGTGCGCGGGTGGGGTTCTTCGAGCTTTACGATATGGAGCAGGAGCTCTCGCGCCTTCTGGGAGGCCGGAAAGTGGATATGAACACGCCGAAGAGCCTGAGTAAGTATTTCCGCGATGAAGTTATGCAAGAGGCAGAGGTACAGTATGTCCAGGCGTGATCCGAAGGTGCGGTTGCAGCACATGCGGGACTATGCACGCAGAGCCGTCGATATAATCCAGGGGCAGAGACGTGAGGATCTGGATTCGAACGAGATGCTCCGGCTGGCCCTGACCCACTTGGTGGAATTGGTGGGAGAGGCAGCAAGTCAAGTTCCCGCTGACGTACAGGCGCAGTATCCGCAAATCCCCTGGCCGGAAGTCATTGGCATGCGCCATCGCTTAATTCACGGATACGACTTTGTGGATTACGACATCCTATGGGATACGGTTCAGACAAATCTTCCTGAACTTATCGAGGTACTCGACCGTATCCTGGATGAGGGGAAGTAATTGATGACCCGCGCGCGAAACGGCGAATCGAAAGGATAATGGGGTCACCTATGAAAAAGTTGCCACTCACCCCTGGGTATTATGGTAGTTTTTCTGTGCCGTAAAGTTTTCCCTCCTTTGTTCTTTGAGATTAAATAACTGTCCAATAGAGTCTTAAGGACTACTTGTCAGTCACCTATACGTGCTCAAGGCACAGTATATTATTGGACACCAGCCGCGCAATCAAACCGAGAACCTCAAAGGTTATGACCCCATGGTGCTAACTGGAGACCGCCCAATACGGGGTGCTCTTGAAACGGCCTGTTATATTTGAGCATGTAATACATCACCCTAAGCATGCTCCTGGCCACTGCAACTCTGGCCACTGCCTTCCCATGCCTATAAGCTACCCGGGCATACAGGGACTTATACCGTGCTGAGCCCCTTGCCGCATGGGAGGAACACTCAATCAGTATCCACCTTAACCACTTAGAGCCCTGTTTGGTGATAGAGCCCAGACGAGTCTTCCCCCCAGAGGAATGAACCGAGGGCACCAACCCGGCATAAGAGCAGAGTTGTCCATGGGTAGGGAAACGATCAATAGTGCCAATCTCTGTGGCTATCAGTAGGGCAGAGTAGTAACTAATGCCCGGATGGGTGTCCAGTAGTCGGGCCTGAGGACTTTCTATAGCCAAGGACTGAATAGTCTGGGTGATCAGCTCTGTCTCCTTGCCGAAGGAGTCTGCCAGGCGGATGTAGCTATCTAAGGGCTGGCGATAGCAGGGGCGTAGTTCCAACCCTTTAAGCCACTTAAGGCTCTTTTTGCCAAAGATATCGGTATATGGGGATTCCAGCCCATTCTTGGAGAGAATGGCATGGACTCTGTTCTTCAACCGGGTGCGCATGGCAACCAGGAAGGCACGGGAGCGAAGGACCTCTCTGGTATCTCTCACCTCTCTGGGGGGGATATAGGCAGTGGGCAGATAGTTGGTGCGCAAAAGGTCTGCCAGTATAGTTGAACTGATCTTGTCATTCATTATCCTGGCAGAGGCTATCGCTTTGGTCTTAGCAGGATGAGCAAGGGAGACATCAATATCATGCCCTTCAAGCAGCTTATAGAAGTAGTACCAATTATAAGTCGCCTCTACAGCCACTCCGCTGTGTGAGGGAAGGTAGTCTACATATTGGATGAGAGATTCCCGCTCATTAGATAACCTGAATTGTCGGCTGATGGTACCCCTTTCATCCATCTCAGTGATGTGTGAATACTTCTTATGAAAGTCAACACCGACATATAACATAGTTGCACCCCCTCTGCTTTAGGTTTCTTCCTCTAACCCTCATTATACAACCAAAATGCGAGATGTGCAACTTTTTCATAATATCAGGTCTTGACTTGATACATGATTGGCCTAACCATTCATTCCAGCCGACCGCTTTACAGCGGCGGCTGAACTCAAGCGTTAGCGATAATGACAAGGAAATATTGTAATAAAGAGGAGCAACAATATGGGCATGTTCAAGAAAAAGGTAAAAGTCTCCAACAGCCAAGACCCTGATCAATTTTTTGAAGAGGAGTTTTGGGTGGATACAGGAGCTCTTTATTCCTTTGTTCCTGAGGATTACCTTGAAAGGATAGGTGTGGAGCCATCCGTTAAGCGGAATCTTATACTTGCAGATGGACGAAAAGATACGAGACTGCTTGGCTTTTGCAATTTTCAGATTGAAGGTCTAGAAGGTATTATTCCTTGCCCGGTGATTTTCGCGCGAAAAGGCTCACTATTCCTGATAGGAGCTACAGCCTTGGAAAATTTCGGTGTGGAGGTAGATCCAATTCAAAAGAAACTGAAACCAATTTTAGCAGTCATCGGAGGATTTTTGGCTTCACAATAGTAATCGCTAACAGCTCGCTGGAGCCGACAGCGCTTCACACGCAAGCACATTTGGGGTCAAACCTTTAAATACCAATTATGGTGAGAGACTCTTAGCTCAGGGCAAGTGCCAGGCAACTTTAGATTGTCAATTGAAGGTTTAACCTCGATCTTTCTCGAAATTTGAGAATGGGAAGACAGGCGTAATCGATTTTCTCCCCTATCCTGCATTATTCATAAACTAATGACGGCCCCATTATCCAGAGGTTATCTGGTCATTCCGTAGGGACAGACATTTATGTCTGTCCGTTCTCCCCGGACAGGGCTGAAGCCCTGTCCCTACAACATAAAATCTATGAGTATCGGAGATCCTCACCCTAATTTATGAATAGATTGGGCTATACACAGAAAGGTGGTATCTTTGGGAAACTCAAAAATCCGGAATACTTCAAACGGTTTGAAGCCAACCGTGATTTGGGGACACTCTTCTGGGGAGAAGATGTAGACATAGCCCCTGAAACTCTTTACTCCAAAGCAACTTGTGAACCGCTACCAAAATGGATAGAACAAGAAATTGCAGCGGAGAAGACTACCTAACCAATCGTTGCAACGGACGGCAGATAAATCCGCCCTCGCTGAGCTTTGCTATTAGGCTAAATGATTTCAGACAAAGAGTATGTGAACGCTTATGGATAGAAGGGAAGTAAGAATGGGTGCTCCGTACAAAATTTTAGAAGAAGCATTAACTTTAAGGCCTGCAGAAAAAGCAGAGTTAATTGACAAGCTACTTTATAGCCTTGATAAACCTGATCAAGAAATTGACGATTTATGGGCCAAGGAGGCCGAGAGCCGAATCGATGCTTACGAACAAGGAAAGATTAAGGCTGTTACTTTGGAAGAGGTTCTTAAAAAATATAAGTAGGTTTAAAGGTGCGGATTCGGTTCTTAGAGATCGCCCAGATCGAACTGGATGAGGCTATCGAGTATTACAACCGTGAGGCCCCCGGACTCGGAGAAGTGTTTCAGACTGAAGTCTTGAAGGCTCTTGATAGAATAGGGAAATTTCCCGAAGCATGGTATCCTTACTCAAAGCGAACGAGAAGGTGTCAAACCTGGCGTTTCCCCTATGGAATCATCTACCAAACCCGAAAAGACGAAATTCTGATAGTCGCAATCGCGAACCTCCACAGAAAGCCAGATTATTGGAAAGACCGCATATAGAGTGAGCCTAACGGAGATATAGGGTCCGGTGGTGCCGAGAGTGTGTAAGGATTTGAAGGAAAAGTCTTTCAGCGACGGCTGCTATGAGACATTAGCTTTAGGCCAACGCAGCGAGGGAAATGTGGCTTAAGTGGCTGTGGAGTAGTTAGGGATGGGTAGGGGGCAGAAGTTGCCCGCCATTAGGCGCAACTAACTCATATAGCAATCGCATTATAGCCGAGAAAAAAGGGAAGAATTAAAGCACTCTCTGGACCACTGTTCCCTGTTTCCCTGATCCTTAATCAGTAGGTTCGGGGTTCGATTCCCCGGCGGCGTATTATTTTGGGGAAAGATAAGAACTTCTATTTTTCCCATAGGATGTTGGAACGACTTGGGTGTAGCCAAGAGCGGTTTATCTGGAGATCGTATAGGCATAATGGATAGGGGATGTGAAGTAGGGCCACAATTCCATATAATTTGGTAGGATATGGCGGGGATACCGCCGGTCAAAGAATACCGTTTGACAGCGCACGCCCGATTTGAGATGGGATGGCGTAACATCAAGGAGAATGAAGTTGGCTATGTTTTGTCAGCGCCTGAGCAAGCTAAAATCCTACGCCCCGGGCGAGTGGTCTACCAATCACGATTTGAGCGAGGGGGCCCACCCAAGGTCTACCTGTTGCGGGTCTTTGTAGATGTTCGCCGGGAACCGCCGGAAGTCGTGACAGCGTACTGGACCAGTAAAGTTGAGAAGTATTGGAGGGCAAGGAAATGAAGGTGGTTTATGATAACGACACAGACACGTTGACGGTTATTTTTGCTGATACGCCAGTGGCGGAGAGCGATGAAGGCAAACCGGGGATAATTCTTGATTATGATGCATCGGGGAACCTGGTTTCGCTGGAGATACTTGACGCTTCGCGACGGGTTGAATTGCCCCAGCGGATAGAGTATCAAGTGGTCCCAACAGGGGCCTCGTCATAATTTGATGTTAAGATGGAGCCAAGAAATAGAAATAACTACCAAGTATCCTGAGAGTTTGCTCAAGAACCTTTCTCTATCCTGAGCATCTCCAAATATAGGTTCCCTACGATTCCCCCGTGCTATCACATGATAGAACGCACCAGGATATTCTATTCTCGGTTTCCTTGCCATCGTTAAATATTGTGCCACATCTTATCGGCTCTATCAAACATAATTTCTATTTTTCAGCCTGACCCCACTCCTTTTATTTTAGGATGTAATCGGTTATCTCCTGGCTTAGCTTCTTTAGGTGATCAGCTTTTATCGTGCGCAGGGCCCTTCTTTTTGCCTCCTGGTAGGTGAGGTGGCCCTCCCTTCCCTCCTTGTCCAAGGAGGTGATGAGCTGGTTGTTGAGCTTATCCCAGACCTCAAGCTTGAAGATCCAGCGGACAAACTTCCATCTCTGGTCGGAGATTCCGCTTTTCTCCCATTGGAGCCTTCCCTTGACAAGGATATCCTCAGGTTTTCCCTGGGGGGCCACGGAAAGCCCCTGCCCTACCAGCGATTCAGTCAAGGCTGCGGATAGCTCCTTCCCGTAATCTCCTTCTATCTTTACCTTTATGGATATCCCCTGCAACTCCTCTGCGAAATTCTGGGTCAACTGCCCTGGGTCATATCCCGGTTTCACCCCTTGCCCCTGGGAATCAACAACCCTCAAGTCGGAGTTTAGTGCCTCCCGTAGGTCTAATTTGTCCATTGCCTTTTTCAAGGTTCTTATCCGCGGCAGTTTCCCCTGGGCTTTGGTAGCCAGGAGCTGCTCGATCTCCTGGTCTAAGCCCTTGATCCTCTCCCGCAAGGAGGTCCCCACCTGATCTCTATCCAGGACTGCCAGGGCATACCATCTCCCCGATTGGGGATTCTGGTAGACCTGGGCTATTCTTACCTGACTGAGCACCTTCTGGGTGGAGAGATCGATGGAGGATTTTAGCGAGAATCTCTCCTCCTTCACCTGGTTGTTTCTCTGGACATATCTCTCCCTGATCTCCTCTTGAGATTTTACCTCAACCTGAAATATCTTGGAGATGCCCGCATAGGCACTGGCCTCTGCATCCTTGGCCGTCTCTCCCTCTCCCACAGCGGTGAGGTAGAAGCTGGAAGGGTATTTGGGGGAGGAACCGCCTATCCAGGAAGGGGGTTCAGAACCCTTTAGCTGAGTTGTTCCACAACCTAACCCAACAAAGGCAAGGAACAAAAACAGGTTTCTCAAGTCCATCCTCATCTTCCCTCCTTATTTGAGGCAATAGCCCTCTAAAACCCGATAACCACCCTTTTCTAAATTAAACTTTGCAAAGGTATATTCCTGGAGGATTTGACCTCTCGAAGAGATGAACCGCAACCCCGCCCGATGGGAACCAGGGGGGAGGATAAATCTTCCCAAGTATATCTTGGCCGGAAGGGTCCGCCAACAACGCAGGTCCGCCCTCTCCGAGGCTTTAACTACCTCATCCAAGCCGAATTTCAACAATCGGTTAAAACCCCCTCCTCCCATCTTCTTCTTTACCTCCTGATCCGCCTTGGCCTTGGCTAAGGATCGAGCTACAGCCTTGGCCTCAATCAGGGGAAGTCTGTCCTCCAAAACCTTACGGGCGATGACCTCGATGTCTTCGGCCAGGATCAGGGGCTGGATTTCCCCATCGATGAGAACCTCTGCAGAGGCTATCTGAGAGGGGCGGGGGGCAAAGCGAGGAAGGGCCAGTTTAAATGTATATCCATTGCCCTTCTTGTCCTTCTTCTCCACGGTGAGGCTGAACTCCTTCTTCACCGGTCCCCGACCAGAGAAGGCGAGGACAAGGACCTCCCCTCCCCTTTCTATTTCCTCCTGATTCCTCCATTTTATGGGAGCAAATTTAGCCCGCAGTCGGTGGAAATCATCCTCCCTCCCCAAGTATTGGGAAAGCCTGAGGAGGTCTTTAGCCAGGAAGGAGGGAAGGGGGAAGGGATAAATCTGAGGTTGGCCCTTGTATGCTTCAAAGGATTTGTGGTAAGAGATATAGGCATCATCCCACTTTCCCATCAATTCATAGATAAAACCTGAGAGGTATTGGGCTAGGCCATCCTGGTGGTACCTCCCCTTCCCCTCATATTTGTCCCCTAAGACAGAGAGTTTGTGGCCGATCTTCCTGGCTTCTACCAGGGCATCTTCAAGGTTCCTTAGCTGAAGGTAGTTTATGGCGGCAAAGAAGTTGGTGAGGACCTTTTCAAAATCTTCCCCCTCATAGGGCAAGAGGTTATCATTGACCAGAAGTGAGGCAGATTCGTCCCTAATCCTCTTGGTATAGAGCTCTTCCATCTTCTCCTCCGCCTCAAAGAAAAAGGAGTTGCTCTCCGGAAACTTCCCTCCAAAATGGAGAAGCAACCCCCTATCCAAATCGAAGAGGACCCTATTCCTCTCCCCATATCCTTTGGACCAACTCTTGGCCACCGCCCCCTCGGCTCCCAGCCAATCCCCCTTATCCATCTGCTGCTCAATAAGGCGGTAATGCCTCAGAGGAGTGGCACAGCCCAGAAAGAGGAGGAGGAGAAGAAGAGGAATCGCTCTCGGGCTGCTCATTCCTTAAAAGATGACCCTCTTGCGGGTGAGGAGCTTTTTTATCTTCTTTTGCCCCAGCCAGGCCTTACGGTTTGTCTCCATATCTACCAGTCGCAGATCCACCTGGTAGTAGATGACCTTCTTCCCTCCGGATTCATCAAGTATGGAGTTGATGGAACCGATGAGCATAAAATCTGCCCCGGCCTCCTCTCCTGGCCTCTTGGCCGATTCTTCAGAGGCATGCTGGGCCTGGTCCAGCCTTTCCTCCCTGATCTGTTCCCTTTCTGACTTTCCGGCCACGAAGTTCACCTTTCCTGAATTGGTCAACTCCCTCTCCAAGTTCTGGACAAAGGTCTCCACGCTGATATGCTCATAGCTTTCGTTCCTTATCTTACCCACTATTACATCTGGCTTCTTTCCCTTCTGGGAGACGAAATCCTCCAACCAGGGCCTGGAAAGTGCATCCTTGATCATCTCTTCGGCCACCAGGCGGGAGTCGGTGTCGTTCCAGCGGCCACTGAGGTCAACTGTTTTCTCCAACGCTATCCTGGTTACCTTCCGAGATGTGCCACACCCCAAAATGAAGAGTGGCAATAGGAAAAGGGTAACCACCAACCAACTATTGCCTTTTCTTTTCCTCTGCCGATAGTTTCTGAAAGGTTTTTTCTGCATTTCTTCTGACATAGTCCCTCACCTCTGCGTTTAGTTCCTTCATCTTGTCCAGGCTGGCCTGGAAATGGTCGAGGTCGAGCTTAGCCAAGGAGTAGATAGTTCCATCTCGGGGGTCCGTCCAATGGTCGACGATTATCACCCCGGAGAGGGTGGCCGAGGAGAAGGTCTTCACTGCCTGTTCGATATGTTGCTCCTCGGAGGTGGCCGAGAAGTCGCCCGCAGTGGTGGAGGCCATATAATCCCTCATCAGGGAAGCGGTATAGACCTCGAAGACCTTGCCAATCTCCGCCCGCGCTCGGTTATCTGCCGCAGTGATAGCTAAGGCCTTATTTTTTACCCCTGAGACCATACCAACTCCATGGAAGGTTTTGTCCCCGGCGAAGGCGCCTGATCCCTTAAGCACCCACCCGGGCTCCTTAACCTCGCCAAATTTCGGATGGTGGGAGCAGCCCACAACCAAGGCCATCCCTCCCCAGATGAGAAGGATAGGCCAAAGCTTCCATACCTTCATATTCACCTCCTAAGTTTAGGTTTCACTAACGAGGGGTTCGATAACCACAACGCTCCCAACTATACCAAGCCCCTCCAAATAAGTCAAGGGATTTTTTGAGCCCTTAAGTGCCTGCATTATTCATAAAAATCTGCACAGTAGCTTTAAATTACCCGTAGCTGAGCGGTTAGCTCCCCTGATCTGATTGGGGCATCCCGATAAGTCGGGATGCCCCAATCAATTTTACGACTTTGCGGGTTGCCTTTTTACACATTTCCGCGACCTCTAATTGCTTTTTGAGAATGTGCAGGTAGGGCTCCTGCCCTGACGGGGGAGACTTTCTTGGGTTCCCTGAGTAGCCAACTTCTACCGCACTTTAGTGCGGGTTCAGGGCCTTTAGGCCCCTATATGGAGTGCGTCAACTCCTGTTGACGCATGCTGTGACACGGTCACAGCACTCCAAACGGGCTAAAGCCCTCGCAACCCCGGCTAAAGCCGGGTAGAAGTGTATGGTGCGGGGATAACGAGCCACGGGTAACGATCTACGATGACCTTTTGGTTGCGGTTTTGCTGCGCTGTGAAAATCTGTGTTCATCTGCGTTCGTGCATATTTTGGGTTGAATCTCTGGTAATTGAACCTGTTTCGGATTTGGATATTCGGATTTCCTTATCGGCTTCGTGCCTCATCGGTTTGCCCGTCCCGAGCTGGAAAGGCATAGCTTTGCTAATACTCCACCAACACCCTCCCTTTATCCCTGCCCAACAACTGGGGGGTCTGCTCCCGATCCATCTGACCGGCTAACCGGGGGACATTGGTCTTCACATAGTTGAATAGTTCCCCAACGATAATCTTCTTATCCCCATTGGTATCAGCTATCCCCTTGAGTCCCTTGAGGAAGAAGTAGCTGAAAAGTCCATGCCTCTGCTCCGGGTAGCCGGAGCTTATCTCCCTGCCCGAGGCGGCGGCAAAGACGGTAATGTCCCCATAGGCCAAGGGACTCTCAATGGTGATCCCTACCGGTCGGGCATTGGCCAGCATCATCTTCTCCTCCCTGCTCTGCCCGGAAAAGCAGGCATCCACAATCACCGTTACCGACTTGGCCTTGAGGCTATGCAGATTCTTGTACAGTTGATCCAGGGGGAATCCGGTGTTGGCATAGTTGGGATCGATGTCATAGGGGATGAGATAAGGGGATTTGGTCTTGATGTCTGGTGCCCCGTGTCCGCTGTAGTAGATGAAAACATCGGAGTTTGCCGTCACCCGCCTGGCCAACCAGCCATCTAGCTCAAATAACTTCTTAAACTCCCCTGCTGTGGCCCCATCGTTTACCCGATAGTAGGTGTTCCTCTCTGGTATGCCCAGCACCCTGGTGGCATAGCCATAGAAGGCCTCCGCATCCCTGTTGGCAAAGGTTGCTTTGGGGGCATATTTGTAATCCTCTATACCAATGATCACCGCAAAGCCATCTGGACGCTTGGTCTGGGAATTGGTGGGAATATTGTCCACATCAGATTTGGCCACCTCGGCGATGGGCTTGATGGTTGGCTTAGGAGCCTCTATCTTGGCAATCCTCACATCCACGATGTTCTGGGTGCGCACATTCATCTTCAGGCCCAGGTCAATAATCTTGCCAAAATCGCCCCTAGCCTCGGTCAGTTGCACCTTCAAGGGGATATGCTCAGCGGAATAGCGGCTAGTAGCATAGAAGTAAAAATTCACAGGCTTGTAATCACCAGGTGCAACATCACCTAAGGTAAAGGTCTTCCCGGCATCAGGGCAGGAGATGTACCGATCTGAGGTCTCCAGCCTTATCGTCGCTTTTACATCCTCAGCCTTGCCTGTGCCAAAGTTCTGCACAAAGCAAGTGACCACTATAGACTCATTGGGCTCGATGATGGAGTTGCCATTGCCATAGGCATCACTCCCTTCTTCAGTTCTATCATTGATGGCAATCTGCTTGATCTGCAGATCAGGGGGCTCAAATGCCTTGGTAGCAAAGCTGACAATCACCGGATTGGGATCAAAGCCAAACTCCTCTGTAACCTGGATGCGGAATTTGCGGGATAGGCTCTCCACCTTCCCATCTGCGGCTATGGGAAAGCTCACCGGAACGGTGGATTTTCCTTCCAACCTTTCAATGGTTTTGCTCTTGCGGTAGGTGAGTCCCTTATCTGAGGAGAGAGGGGAGATGGTGATCTGCAGGTTCTGGGCCACACCACGACCTCTGTTGTGAATGACAAACTGCAGCTCACCGGATTCATATCCATCCAGGGCCTGGTTGCCCGATGGCTCAACCAGCTTCACATTCTCAATATGCAGATCAGCAGGGAAAGAAGGCATAACGAATATCCCCTGAGTAGGAACAGTTATGGAAACAGGAGAGGCGGTGTATCCATCCTCCGTGCTTACCTTTATGGTGAAGGGAACCTCACCGGCCTTGAGGTTCTCTGAGGCATGAAGGGTAAAACTGACGGTCTGGGAGTCGCCTGGTGAAATCTGCCATATGCTCTGGTGGGTGTCAAAGAAGATGTGGGACTCTGTAATTGGGGTAGAAAGCTCTATGCTCACATTATCTGCCGTGCCCTTGCCACTGTTCTTCACCTTCACCACAATCGTTCCCTTCTTGCCAACTTTGAGCTTGCCCTTCTCTCCGGTAAAAGAAGCAGTAGCGGAAAGCTCTGGGGGATATGGCGGTTTGATTGGGACGGCCAAGAAGACCGTAGGCGCAGTGTAACCACCTTCTGCACTTACATGTATGGTAAAGTCCATCTCACTTGCTTTGAGGCTCTTATTTGCCCTCAAGCTGAATCTCACGCTCTTTGAGTTCCCTGCTGACAGGTTGCCAATGCGTAGGGCCTTGTCAAAGGACATATTCCAGTTGTCTGTAGAAAGGGACACGCTGACACCTCTGGCATCCCCCTTGCCGTTATTTATCACATTGACCGTAATAACACCCTTCCCATCTGCTTTAAGTTTGCCATTCTCTCCGGTGAACGAGGCAGTGGCAGTAAGGTCAGGATGATAGGGAGGTCTAACAGGTGCACTTGAGGAGACAAATCTTGCATCTCCATAAAGTCTGCCATCGTTACCATAGGGTGAAGAATCGTGAGCGATCCGCCCTGATGTTTCGTTGAACTTGTAATAGGCAACAAGCCCTCGTTCATTGCCGGTCAATTCTTTGTTCATATTCGCCTTGATTTCTCTCTCGGATAATGCCCTATTCCAGACGCGGACTTCATCATAGATGCCAGGGTAATAACTACGGATCGTGCCATCACCATTAACACCTGTACCAATTCTCAAAGCTTTAGATGTTGTTCGAATCTTGGAACGCTTTCCTTTCTTGGAGACAAGATCTCCATTGACATACAGACGGGATGTGGACCCGGTGTAAGTCCAGGTGATGTGACGCCATTCTTTGCGGGACCACCTTGATCGGGATATGTGATCAAACACTCCAAAAACTGTGCCTCGAACAGACTTTTCGCTGCCCGCGCAGGCGTAACCGCGATTCCCATTTCCGCGTTTGCCTATTATCACGTCTGAACCCGATGTCTCCATTCGTCCCCATACTTCGATTGTAACTTCCTGGCTAAGATTTAGAGAGCTACTGTGCGGAATTTCAACATAATCTCCGTGCCCATTCAACTTCAAGCAATTTCCTTGCGCACTAACATTAGTCGATACTCCTTGTACAATAGCACACAAAAGGAGCACCCCTATTAACCACCGGCTATAGTTTATCAACGCCACCTCCTTTCTCAAAGTTTTCGGTTTTGAGTTCGTGCTATCTATCCCCCTAAGCACTCAATACCTCACCAGTACCCTATTTTTATCCCCCGTCACCACTGGGGTTTGGGGGCGCTGGAATTTGCGGTTTGACCAGTAAGGGATACCATTATTGGGATCAGTCAGATACCTTTGCATTTCTCCTACAGTTACCTGTTTGTCTCCGTTGAAATCCGCAGCCCCCTGCAAGCCCTTGAGGAAGAAGTAGGTGAACATTCTGGCTAACCTACCCCTTTGCCAGGATCCTTTAATATTCCTGGTTAACCTTGTCAACGCATTTACACTTTGCCCTTACCTTTACAATTGGGACACTGGATTTTGCCTGACCCGCCGCATTGAGTACACTTGGTGGGAAGCACTGTGCCCGTGCTTCCACTCCCCTTGCAACGAGGGCAAGTGATTATCCCTTCTCCTTTACATGTTGGACAAGTAGCCATTACATTCACCCCCTTTGTCTAATTTAATTGCACATTGAAACCTCTTATCCCATAATGGATTCCAGACCGCAGTTTTTGCTATCACCCTCAATTTTCGCTCCGTCCAGGCCGGACAAATCAGACCCCTATATCTCAAGCCTCTGTAGGGGTTCGATTTATCGAACCCGAGGTTTCATACTTAATAAAGAGTTCCTCTTTTGGACGTAGATAGTCGCAGATGCCCAAGATTTCAAATATCAGTTCTCTGTGTTTATCAACAAAAATCTGCGTTCCAATTAAACAGTGGCTTATAAATGGATCCAGTTAAAAGGTGCTATATGCCATCCGTGTAATAGATCTACAGCAATTCCAAGAATCGCTCGAAATCTATGTGAGCTTGTTTTAAAATGTGAGCGAGTGTGGAGCGCTTGACCGGGCGATGGGCAGGAACGGTCGACTTGAACACTTCATCCCCAATGTGCTTTTGTAATCGAATGTGGCTACCTCGCTGGCGGACGACGATCCACCCATTCCTCTGTAAGGCGCGGATGATTCGAGTGTAGGGTAGACTCGGAATTTTGGTCACACCACCAACTCCCGTACCACCGAACCTTCTTCGACAACCCAGTCATCCTCTACTGGCTCAAGGTAAAGTTCTATCGCCTCCCGGATGTTCGCCAGTGCCTCCTCAAGCGTGTTTCCTTCACTGATACAACCGGGAAGCGAGGGGACATAGACGGTGTATCCTCCTTCATCACTGGGCTCTAACACCACTTTAAACTTCATTTCTGCCTTCCTCCTTCCTGTGGAACCAATGCTCCTATGCCACAAAGGTACCAAGTGTTGATAAAATTCAGACTAAAACAAGAGTTCACACCGCAGGAACTTCCATTTTGGACGCAGATAGACACAGATTTGACCAAATAATTCTTGTAAATCCAGAGAATCTGCGGTAATCTGCGTTCCATGAAGAGGGCTTCTGCCACCTCAGTGGCACCCTCGGCTAGTCTTCTGTCAGGGCAGAGCCCTGACAGCACAAGGAACTTCCATTTTGAACGCAGATAGACGCTGGTCTTGCCAGATAATTCTTGTAAATCCAGAGGATCTGCGGTCCAGTTAAGCAATGGTTGCCCCACTGTCGGCCAGACTCGGAATTTTGGTCACACCACCAACTCCCGCACGACCGAACCTTCTTCGACAACCCAGTCATCCTCCACCGGCTCAAGGTAGAGTTCTATCGTCTCCCGGATGTTTGCCATCGCCTCTTCGAGCGTGTCTCCTTCACTGATACAACCGGGGAGGGAGGGAACATAGACGGTGTATCCTCCTTCGTCACTGGGTTCTAACACCACCTTGAACTTCATCTCTGCTTTCCCCCTTCCTCGCTATGTCACCTTGTATCTCACCCCGTGTTGCTCTATCAGAACACCAGGAGAAAGGATTCTGTATCCCTCCTTATCCTTAATGAGAAATACTTCCTCCCGGATAACAAATTCATAACTAGTCCCCTCCTTAAACTGAATTCCTACTGATGTAAAAGATACTCCCACCCCCTTTATAAGCATTACATAGAACCTATCTTCTGCTTCGAAGATTACCGATTGGAGAATCCCCTTGTGAGAGAACCCGTTTGGGGTTGATAATCGAGGATGAGGACTCTTCCCCAGGCCAGTGGTTTCAGTTCCAGTGAGGGTTCTTGCCAAAGGGACTTCTCTCTCCGGGATATGTATAGTCATCGGATATACGCCTGCAAGGTTGACTATATCACCGTCCTCTATTTCAGACAGTTTTATTTTCTTACCTCTTAGTTTTGTTCCGTTCTTGCTTTCTAAGTCTTCGGCGACTACTCTGTTCTCCAAGAGACTAACCCGCAGATGGGTTCCACTTATTTTTGGATTTTTGATGCCAATGTCATACCCCTTTCCTGAACCATACCTGCCAAAGATCAAACTGTCTTTCTTAAAAAGATATATTTCCTTTCCTACTTTTTCTGGGATAAATCTAATGCAGTTGAACTTTCTGTTTTCTTTTATTTCCTTAATTAACTCCTTAGCTTCATTCAGACCTTTATCCACTTCTACTGATTGAATCAGCAAAGTCTCCGCTTGCTTGACCTCACCGGTCTGTAGTAGCTTTTTTGCCTCCCCAAAGTAGGCACTGCTTGTTTCCAACCTTTTTTCAATTTCTCCCTGTAAAGCGCCGATGTTGTCTGGTGCTGGCAACTTAGGGGGCTCAATTACAGCTTTAGCTCCACCAACCTTATGGGTAAGGAATTGATATTTGTGCCAGTCAGGATCTTCATTCAACTGTTTCATTTTGAATGCTGCAGTTTTTAGTTCTCCCCTCTCTATGAGCATCTTGGACTCTTCAATCTTTGATCTAAACTTTTCAGCCAGCTCAAGAAATTTAATGTATTCGTCATATTGTGCTACGAACTCGTTGACTTCCGGGGACTCCAAATACCTGGGTAAATCCTGGAGCTCAAGATACTCGTGGGCTTTTAGCTTTCCTTCTCCTAAGATTCTGCTTTTGAAATTCTGATATTTTACAAATGCACGCTCTGCCTGGATTGGATTGCCTTTGGTCACTATATTCAACCTATCGTTTATCGCGTTAAACTCAGGATCATCTTTAAGATAGAGCAACGCCTTTGTAAGTTGTTTTCTCGCAGATTCAAAACTACCACCTCTGACCAGCAATTGGAGCTGTTCGAGGATTTCAGCCTTCCTAACCATAATCTTCTTTCTCCTCCGGCTGGTGATAGCGATTCCCATTACAAGGTAAATGAAGGAAGCACCAAAGATGCCGCCTGAAATACGATTTGCTTGAGTGAGTTTCTCCTTCTTTATGTTATAAGAGATTTCTCGAGATGGATGAGTGAAGACTGCTGTTGACTCAACTATCGCCACATTTCTAACTGCTGTGGTGAGTTGTACCAACCCCTTATTGCCTTCAACACTTTTCCAGTTTAATTGTATTTGGTAGTCTGGCACGGTTACCGCCTTTTTCACCTTTTTGAGGATAATAAATTTGACCTTCTCAGGGTTCATTCGACCTCTGATGAGTAGTTCATTTCTCAAACTGTCTACCTCTTGAGCGTACTCTTTTGGATTAACTATCACTGTAAAAGGGCTATCTGGATTTAAGAGACCGATATGAATCTCAGGTATAACGATTCTCTCAAGGTCTTCATCTTTTCGTGGACCTGACATATTTACTGTCTCGGATATCGTACCCCGAAAATTCTTGGCACGGCATTGATTGACAAGACTATTCATCAACCGCTCAACCGATTCCTTACATGGGATAGGCTTGTTTGCGTTAATATAATAGCGGGAGTATGTAAAAATCCCCATGCAAAGAACCATCAGGCCTATAGGAACTATAATTCTCAGCCTACTCATTTGAGTTTACTCTTCAGGATTTTAATCAAACCTGGCCCTACTTTGCTAAAAGCGTCCCAGCCTGCCCCTGATATAGTGACATGCTCACCCTTTGCTGAGGGACCTGGAAGAGCGAAGAGTTCTTTCCCTTGCGGAATAGAGTAAAAGGCAATCCTGCTTGAGGCCCTTGACCAACACATTCCATACATGTCCGGCCCACCACCGGAAGCATTTATTTCTACTGATAGCAGATAGTCTGCATTTAGAACCTGAGCCGCTTTTTTGTCTTGATTGGTAACCTTCTGACCTTGAATCGCATGGTCAATTGTGTCATAACCTTTGTCAAGTAGTATTTGCTTTATCTCATCTACAAACCCTGAAGGTATAATCCTTTGTTGGTTGTTGAGGAACACTACTGATACCGCTATGGTTTGTATCTTGTGGAGGTAAATATGGCATATAGGCATTATAGACTTTTGCTCTGGTGGTATTCCGATCTTCTTTGCATCAAGTTTGATTTCCAGGACTGCATGGTCTTTTGATGCGTCTATGTGCTCAATTACTATGTCTGCTAAGCCATCAGTGGATGTTTTTATTCCGTATGTGATAATTTCCTCTCCCCCAGTAGGATACACTATCTTGACAACAAGGGGAATGTTTGCAACCCTCGTTTCCGATTCTCTTTCTTCTCGGTAAGCTACATATACCTGAGGGTTTACACTTGGCTTGCCCTCTGCATCGTAGCTGACTTTTTTGTCAAGTGGCTTGATTTCAAGGTTGTTAATGAGAGTGGCAATCTTACTTTGAGTAAAGGAATTGAGTTCTAACTTTTCACCATTGATTTCCGTTTCTACAGGCGTTCCCCCAAAGAATTCTTTAATCTGATTTCTCGCTTCTATTAGATTATTAAGTGCAAGGGCGAAGTTCTTACCAGTCATTGCCTCTAATCCAGGCTTTAAGAATCCAAGAACCTTTGCCTTTTTCCTCCGTAAGTCTTCAGTGACATATTCATCGTATTTTCTTTTACTAAGCCAGCATAGCCCAGTTACATAGCCCTGATCAGGATAAGGATAGTAATAATTGCACTTAACTTCGTGCAGAACCATATCAGTATAGGAGTCGATGTGGCTATTAAACCAGCTTGTGTTTACATCAGCTTTTTCGCTTACTTCATATACAATCGTTGCTTTAACCTTGACACGAATCCCTTTAGCTAAATCGGCTCTTGCATCTTCCGTTGCGTTCTTGATCGCTTCATCAAGTTTAAACCTGTGGGTATTTACTACGCCTTCACCTACGAAAAGCCTTGGATCTCGCTTTTTTTCACTGACCTTCCTCTTGTTTTGCTCGATCTTAGCAGATTTCTCTATCTGCTTAAGGGTCGGTCTCTTAAAGGATGTGCAAGAACCTGTAAAGATAATGAGCACAAAGAATAAATATAATCCCCTCATAGTTCATACTCCCCTCAGATGTAGCGGGAACTTCCTCCCCTCAGGCATCCCTTGACTTAATCCTTTTAATCTCCTCCACAAACTCATCAACCGAGGGGTATCTTTTCTCCTTCTCCGCCTCCAGACATTTCTTGATTACCTCATCAACCCCCTGCGGCTGTTCAACCCCAAGCTCGGAAGGTGGGACATACACCATCTGCCTCTTCTGCTCATAGAGATCTACTCCCCTGAAGGGCAACTGGCCAGTCAACATCTCATAAAAGGTTACCCCAAGAGCATAGATGTCACCCCTTATATCACACCTTCCCAGATGTTGCTCAGGTGGCATATAGGCAAGTGTGCCCGATGTGTCCCTTTGACCAGTGACAGACGAAATCGTCTCCTTCGCTTCCCTGGCAATACCAAAATCCATAACCTTGGCATACCCTTCCCTTGAAACCATTATATTCGATGGCTTAAGATCACGATGGATAACTCCATTCTTATGGGCAAACCCCAATGCCTTGCAGACATCCCCTATTATCTGGACAGCCTCCTCCCAACCAATTGATCCCTCATCAAGAATCTTTTCTACCGTCTTCCCTTCAATGTACTCAAAGACAAGATAAATCTCATCATTCTCTTCAATGATGTCATAAATATCAACGATATTGGGGTGGTGTAATTCTGCAACTGTGCGTGCCTCCCTCAAAAACCTTTCTCTCTCCCTCCGCCTAATCCTTATCTCCTCCCGCATCTTCTTGATCGCCACCTTCTTTCCTAATTGCCTGTTTAACGCCTCATAAACAATACCCATACCTCCACTGCCTATTTGCCGCAAGAGCTCATACTTACCAGCGTGAAGACCAGTGGGTTCCTCTCCTCCCCCTGTAACCGTCCCTCTCGTAGTTACAACTGGTCTGCGAGGCTTAACCCCCGAAGCTTCTTTGCCCTCAGGCCTAATGGTCTCTTGAAGATGGCGATATCTGTCCAATACATCTTTGTATATGATGTTTCCGGCAATAAACTGTAAATACACCTCTAACGCCAAGCGGTATTTGCCCACCTCTTCACAGAAAGCAGCAAATTCATAGTAGAACTCAGGTGATCTATCGACGCTTATTGCTTGCTTTATTTGGGAGAGTTTCTTCTCCGCCATATCGGTCAGGTTAAGCCTTACATAAAGCTTTAACTGGGTGAGCTGTTCCTTCATCCCCCATTCAGTTTCAGGCCTTGAGGTTAATACCCTTAGTGCTTCTTCATCATGACCTCTCTCCATCAGCAAATCAATAACTTGCAGACGTTCCTCAGCAGTTAAGCCTCCAAAGATGGACTTATAATCTCCCCTTTTCCATATCTTTACAAGCCTTTCCTCAACCAGGTCATCCCTGTGCAACTTGAGAGAGATACTGAGAGAAGTGAGGTGATCCTCTTGACTCCACTGTGACGCAGGTATGCTATCTAATAACTGGAGAGCCTCTTCGTATTCACCTCTTTTTATCAATATATCAATAGCATCTCTTTCAATGCCTAAGCGAGAGCATATCCGAAAGATAGTGGCATAATCTTTACTTTCAGAAAGAAGAGTATTGAGCGTGGGTTTTGTATTTACCTTTGGGAGGATCTGCTTAACGTGACCAATGAGTGCTTTCTTTGTATCCAACTCTTTAAGAATCTGTTTAATGTGAGCAACGAGTGCTTTGTCCTCCAGTTCCTCCGGGGATCCTATCAAATGCAGGAGATAGAGCTCAATGGCCCGTAAAGAAGGAGAGGAGAATGTGTCAAACAAATATACCTTACCATCGTTTGAACCAGCCACAACGCCAGCCTCGCCATCGTCTGAACCAGCCATAACGCCAGCCACAACATTGTCTGAACCAGCCACAACACGGTCTCCATCCATAGTAATTCCCAAATGGAAGAGCATATCTCCAGTTTCATATTCCCGCAGTAACTCACCCTCAGAACCAAGTAGATATATTTTATCAGGCAGGGAACTGGCCACAATGCGACTCCCATCCGCGGGAATGGCTACACTTGGATATACCTCTCCCCCAGTTCTATACTTCCAGAGCAGCTTACCCACAGAGTTAAATAGATATACCTTATGGTCACCGGAACCAGCGACGATCCGACTCCCATCCGCAGAAATGGCTACACCTTCTACTGAATCCCCAGTTTTATACTCCCAGAGCAGCTCGCCCGCAGAGTTAAATAGATATATCTTATGATCATCGGAACCAGCGACAACCCGACTCCTATCCGCAGAAATGGCTACACGCCATACTATATTCCCCGTTTCATACTCCCAGAGCAGCTCGCCCTCAGAATTAAACAGATATACCTTATAATCATCGGAACCAGCGACGATCCGACTCCCATCCGCAGAAATGGCTACACCCAATACTGAATCCCCAGTTTCATATTCCCAGAGCAGCTTGGGCTCAAAAGCACCAATGCTTTCATAGATTTGTGCCGCTTCCTTGAATAATTTCAGTCTTTCAAACTTTTCTGCAATCTTAACAGAAGGAGGAAGGGCTTTAAGCTTCTCCACATATATCGGTCTGAGCTTTTGGGTATTATCCTTATCACTAAGCTTAGCATAGAGTTCAAAGGCATCTATGATATTGCCCGCTTTTTCATAGCATCTCGCTATTGCTCCATCGTCCTTAATTTTTTCGTAGAGCTTAATAGCCTTGTTGTATTTGCCCTTCTCCTCGTACCTTTGAGCTTTCTTCCTTACTTTGGCGTCCTTCCCCATTGTAAAATCCTACCTCCTTTTTTGATTACTTGTATGTACCGTCAGGGCTCTACCCTGACGGAGAAGGACTTCCATTTTTAGACAGGATTGACAAGATGATCAGGATGACAACATTCGTTAAACGCTGAAAACCACTGGATATAAGAATGCTAAGGAAGAATGTAGAATGTAATCTTTCTATGTGTTTGGTGTCCCTCGATGCTTTCTTAAAAATCCTGTTCATCCCGTCAGAAAATCCTCATCCCAGACAGCTAAGTTCACACTGTGACAACTTCTATTTTGAACGCAGATGGACGCTGATCTTGCAAGATAATTTTTGTAAATCCAGACCTCGTCAAATTAGCTCAAAATTGTGCCACTTTTTTGGACACTTTGCTGATTGGGAACACTGCCGACGGAAAATTTTAGGATTTTCCCATTGGGTAGACGCGGCTTGAGGTTGTTGAGTGAATCGCAGAACTCTTTTTGCGCACTGCGATAACGAGGCAGATCCATTGGTTCCAAACGCACATAGATGACCTGGGAGCTGGATTTGATCCACCCCTGACAAGCGGTGATGTGATCCAGTAGGTTCACCACATCCCGTTCATCATGATAATGGTTCCTGAGCAGATCGATAAGCGTGCGCCGGGCATTCCAGACCATCGCCTGCACCAGATCAAATAGGTTCTTCGCTTCGCTGTCAATGACCTTGAAACTCTCTCTGCCCTGGGTAGCCTCTGCTAATGTAACCCGTTCAGGCGTTGTCTGTAACTGTCTTCCAATGGCCTCAAGTTCACCTTTCAGTTTGGTGCGTTCCTTCAATAACCGTTGACGCTTAGAATTGAAGCGCGGGGTACCGTCTTTATTGTAGCTTTCCTCAGTCACAGCCAGCTGGTTGGCGTTGCTTTGTAATCGCTTCTTCACCTTTTGTTTTTGCCCGGTCAGTTCTTTGAAAACCGGATTGGCAGTCTCTTGTTGTTCGCTCTCTTGGGCCGCTTGCAGAAGCGGGATGTAATGCGGATTGAAACGTTGGGCAATGTATTTGAATCCGTTTTCGCTATTGCCCCAGCGCCCTAACATGGCCTGACCTAAAAAGATCGTGTCTTCCAGGGTGTCATTGCTCACACATACCGGACGGCGATCAGTGCCCAGATTCCAGATCACTATACGGCGCAGCTCTACCGATACCGTCTTGTCAGTATCCCAATAAGTCTGCTTTGCGGGGAACTCATAAAAACGATACCGCTGTTGATTAACTGTCAAAGGTTCAGAGAATAAATCAGCAGGCAGGGCCCCAATCTCTGCCTCATCGGTATGCTTCTCCCAGGTTAACAGCCGATACTGGGACATCCGATGGAAATGTTCCACCCCCCAGCTGCCCCGGTCGGAGATAACCAGTGGAGAGAACGACTCGCCGAAGTGGTTGCGCACTTCAGCCGAGATATCTTCAATGGCTTGAGATAAATCGCCACTTCCTTCTTCAAGCTGAAAATAGACGATGCGGCCGGTGGCATCATGAAAGACGATGTTGGTCTGGCCCGGCATGGCCAAGCGCCGCTGGGTAGAATAACCTTTGTGAACCTTTTCTTTACCAGTGTAAGGGATGAAGTGGCCATCAGCATAAAGCAGATAGCAACTAACCAAACCTGCTGCGATTTGGTTCAAAAAGAACTGTTTGATCAGGGCCACTGCCTGAGCCTTCCTAACCACAACCTTGAGCCACTTGGAGAAGGTGGTAGGCGATGGGGTGTGGCGCAGGCCACAGACCAGACCTAATTCCTGGATTTTTACCGCCTTGAGTTGCTCAATCGATTCAATATTATGAACAAGCATCTGAGCAAACAGCAAGAACACATTGACCAGTTTGCCATAGACACTGGCAAAGAAGGGCATAAAATGCCAGTCTTTCTCCAGAATGGCGCTGAAAATCAGCCCCCCGGCATAGCGTGATCTCTGCCAGTCGTGGGCTTGAGCGAAGTTCTCTGGGGGCTCTGCGGCCAATTGCAGAACCGTTTGTTTATCAATCGCAGCTTGTCTGGCCAGCTTACGCCGCTGTTCGTGCAGTCGGGCCTTGTTGCCTACCCCACGCTTCTGGCTGTGAAGCAATCCACCGAGCCCATACTGCTTGTAGCTATCTAAGTTATTGTAAACACTCTGCCGACTGATCTGCAAAGCCTGGGCAACTTTGCTGGGATGCGCCCCTAAGTCGTTGACCAGTTCCACGATGAACAGCCTGCGGTTAACCGCCTTGCTGATGTCGACTCGCTTTAACAGGCCACCGAATTTGTAAACTGTGACCTGGTTGTGATCACGTTCTGCGGCCAGATTGTTTCCCAATGGGATCATCTTTTCCTCCTATCACTTGCCAGTGAGCAAAAGATAGGAGCTTAGAGAGGCAAAAGCAAGAACTTTTCTTCAATCTGGGCTTTTTTAATGGATAAATCTTTGATATTTGATTATTGCATAGAGGTTATTTGTCCAATTATAATGGTAACTCTCCTATGTCTTTGTTAAACCAAGCATAAACCGTCAGGTTGAAACTGGACTTGACGAGGTCTGATTTGGAACAATCCAGATCGAATTTATCCATACAGAGTATGTTTCGAACCAACTGTCAGGAAATTTTCTAATCCTATTGCAATGAGTGATATTTTGGATTTGCGAGATAAAGGAAGGATTTGGGCCTTTGATTTAGGAGCTATTACAAAAAAATCCCACCACCCAATCACTGCCAATGAGGGGAAAGATTTAATTCGCCTCTTATTAAGGAACAACCCCATTTTCATAGAACCAGGTGTAACCCCTCAACCCTATGTTCCCTCCCAGATTAATCCTTTGCCCTTGAGTTTTGAGTGTGATAGAAGAGGACGTTTGCGATATGAAGGATACCTTAGCGCATGGTTTATGAAAGCTTTTGCACATGGGAGATTAAAAGAAACCATCGGGGATTACAGAGATTTTTTAAACTTTGTGCCTACATCATTCAACAAAGTAATGGATATATTTCTCACTCATGTAACAACAATTGATTCCGTAGATATCCTGCATAAGTTTACTTGCATGGAACTGAAAACAGGTAATGTTGGGGAAGACAACCTAAATCAGATCATAAGGTATGAAAATTGGCTGATTAGGAAACTGGTTGATGGGGATTCTGAAATGATACAAAGCATTCTTGTGGGTTTTGATTTCGATGAAAAAGTAATTGATTATTGCAAAAAGAGAAAAGCAATAGACGAAAAGACTGTAAGACTCATCAAGTATAAGGTTAACTCTGAGGAAAATGATTTAGTATTGGAGGAAATCAATTTCTAATCGAAACAATAGGAAGTGTCAACATGCTTGATAGGATAGTAGTTAAAGAGTTTTTAGAGGGTAAATTGGAAAGTGTTAAAATACCGAAGGATATTTCTATCGAAATCCTCGTAGAAACTTTCTGTAAATATGTTGAGGATGACTATTACGAATGGCTTAAAGATAACTTCAAATCATTCTTTGATCACGGAAATCCACAATGGGATTGGATTAGAGAAAGGATTGATCATTATTCAAAAGATGATCCGTTATGGGATAATAGAGAACCAAACCCTTAAATTTAACATCCCCAATATCCTTTGATTCATCAGTCAGGATAATGCGGTTATGTCTTCGTTCTTTTATTTTTCGCCATTCTTCCCCCATTGAGTCCAGCACCGAATCCAATTTTTTATTCCACTGCTTTGAGTTCTTGCAGCATATAGCTCCCCTCCTGGGGGGAGAGGGTTAGATTGAAGGGGGGCGACAGAATTCTCACCCTCTCCTTGGTCCTCCCCCATCAAGGGGGAGGGAAGATATTTTGGCTGCCCTGCTCTGTACTACAATTTTGCCTGAACTTGTTTTTTTTTTTTTGACAAAGTTCCTCAGGTAGGCTTAGGCAGAGGATTTCTACCGCACTTTAGTGCGGGTTCAGAGCCTTTAGGCCCTTCTTATTAAGGGCTAAAGCCCTCTCTACCCCCCGCTTTAGCGGGGGTAGAAGAACACCTGAAGCGTTGAGTAGTTTTTTGTCTGTGAAATCCGTGAAATCTGTGCCCCTTGTCTGGTTGCGGTTTTGCCGCGCTGTGAAAATCTGCGTTCATTTGCGGTTTAGGCGTATTTTGGGCTTCGAATTTCAAAGCAGCAAGGTCTATCCTGGATATACAATAAACACGGAAATAACAAGGGACTCCGAGAGAAAGTCCCCCTTAAAAATGAAGTGCTGTTTTTGTAAGTCATTGATGTTTCAGCGGATTCGGTGTCATTCGGTGTTTTCCCGCATAATGTGAGTTTGTTTTTCGGCCCAAAAAATTGACATAAATTTCAAGAAGTTGCCTTATGAAGCCAGCTCGAGAGGATGTTACTACTGGGGCCACTAAATAGATTACCCATCATTGCGGTGAGCCGTAGCCCCGAATGAAGTGAGGGGGCAGCGAAGCAATCCAAACCTCTGAACAGAGGTTTAGACTATGAGATTGCTTTCGGCCATTTCCCTCGCTTACGCTCGGGGCAAGCCTCGCAATGACCAATGAAATACCAATGTGCAAACTATAATGTGACCTGAGTAATATGAACATCAAGGAAAATAGGCTTGAAGGGGCTGGGGTTACATATCGGGAATCGCCAAATCACGGCGGCCCCTTTGGCCCGGGCCTTCCGGATACCATAATCATCCACTTCACCGCCGGGGAATCAGCCCAAGCCTCCGTCGATTGGCTCTGTAACCCAAAATCAAAGGCCTCCGCTCACTTAGTAGTTGGCCAAGATGGATCGATCACCCAACTTGTTTCTTTCGACACAATAGCTTGGCATGCGGGAAAGAGCACCTATGGAGAGCGCGTTGGATTCAACAAGTATGCAATCGGCGTCGAGATCGATAACGCTGGACGGCTGAAGAAAAATGGTAATAGATACACGGCTTGGTTCGGCCAGGCCTACCCGGAAGAGGAAGTGGTGGAGGCCGTGCAGCGCAACAAATCCCAACCTTCCTACTGGCACCGCTACACAGAGAAGCAGATAACCATCGTCCGCGACCTCTGCATCCTCCTGGTCGACACTTATCCGATTTTCACGATTTTAGGTCACGAGGAGATCGCCCCAGGGCGCAAGGAAGATCCTGGCCCTGCATTTCCCCTGGATGAATTGAGGGAGACGGTGCTCCATTGGGATGGGGAGGATGAGGGCTTAGCGGAACCTCGGTTTGTGCACAACCCAGGCATTGTAACCGCATCAAAACTCAATATTCGCACTTCGCCTATGCGCAGTTCCCCTACAGTTGCGCCGCCCTTGTTACGAGGCACTATCGTGGACATTGTGCAGGAAAGCAATGGTTGGTATGAGGTGCAAGTCCACCTCCGGGGTTGGGTCAAAAAGGATTACATAACCCGATCTATTCATAAATTAGGGTGAGGATCTCCGATACTCATAGGTTTCTATTGTAAGGACTCCGCCTTAGCGGAGTCCGAAGGAAGCGGACAGACATAAATGTCCCTCCCTACGGGATGACCGGATAACCTCTGGATAACTGGGTCATCATTAGTTTATGAATAATTCGGGATAAAGACCTAAGCTGAGTTATTCATAAGCCTAAGCGAGCGGTTAGATGCCCTCATCTGACTGCCAGTCCAGCTATCAAATGGCCTCACCTGATGGCCAGGGGGCGGTGGCAGAATCGGGGTTCTGCCACCTCGCTTTGGGAAAGATGGATTACATTTCCATAAGCTTGAAAGGAGACCGAAGATGGCAGACAAAGATAGTATTCAAGAACTCCACAATTATCATCTAAATATTCCTCTGCAGAGTGAGCCGTTTGGGTTGCGCGGCTCAAACTCGTTGGACTGGGGAATGAAAAACCGGCTGTCGAATATATTTCGTCCGGAGACAGGTCGCACGGTGATGTTGGCCATCGACCATGGATATTTTCTCGGGCCCACTACGGGGCTGGAGCGGGTCGATGTGACCATTGTGCCACTGCTCCCTTATGCCGACACCCTAATGTGCACCCGTGGCATATTACGCTCAACCATACCCCCAACCCTCACCAGGGGGATCGTCCTCAGAGCAAGCGGTGGTCCAAGCATACTTAAAGAGCTCTCCAATGAGGAGATCGCCGTCGACATCGAGGATGCCATCAGGCTGAATGTCGCCGCCCTGGCAGTTCAGGTGTTTGTGGGGGGGGAGTATGAGACCAAATCCATCCACAATCTAACGCGGTTGGTGGACCTAGGTAACCGGTATGGCATACCTGTCCTCGGCGTTACGGCAGTAGGCAAGGAGATGGTGCGGGACGCCAAATATATGAGGTTGGCCACCAGGATCTGTGCCGAACTGGGGGCGTCGTATGTTAAGACCTATTATGTTGCCGATGGTTTCGAAACGGTAACGGCATCCTGCCCTGTCCCTATCGTTATCGCCGGCGGAAAGAAGATTCCGGAACTGGAGGCCTTGAAGATGGCCTACAATGCGATCCAACAGGGCGCCGCCGGGGTCGATATGGGGCGAAATGTTTTCCAATCCGCATCCCCAGTGGCCATGATTCAAGCGGTGGGGAAGGTCGTTCACGAGAACAAATCCCCCGAGGAAGCCTACGAGGTCTATCAGGCCCTGAGGAGAACTTAGCGACCGCAGGAAGCTAAGCTCATAGTGTAGGAATCTCCTTTTTTAGACAGGATTGACAGGATGAACAGGATAAATAAAAATCCCGTAAATCCCGTTATCCTGTCAGAAAAGTCCGCTCGAAGGGGTAATTTCAAAATAGGACAGACTGCCTATGCCAGCCAACAAAGCCGTCAGTCTCCTGCGCGCATCCTCGCCGACCATCAGTGTGGGGATCCTGTCAGCCGATTTAATGCATCTGGGCTCTGAGTTGGCCTTGCTCGAAGGGACGGATCTAAAAGCGATTCATTTTGATGTTATGGATGGATGTTTTGTCCCGATGATGACGGTGGGGCCTCTTTTTATCAAGGACGTGAAAACCCATCTGCTAAAGGATGTGCACCTGATGGTTCAAGAGCCGGAGGGAAAGGTCGCCGAATATGTCCAGGCCGGCGCGGATCTGATCACCCTCCATCTGAAATCAAGCAAGGATCTCCGACCCGTCCTGCGGGAGCTGGGAAAGATGGAGAACCAAAATGATCCGCAGAGGGGACTAATCCGAGGTGTAGCCATTTGCCCGGGCACACCGGTGGAGCGGCTGGAGCCATTGCTCGATTATGTGGAGATGATCCTCGTCTTAGCTGTAGACCTTAAGGCAATTGGACGGGGTTTCATCGAGTCCACAGGGGAGAGATTTGCCCAAGTGAAGAAGCTTATCTCCGCGGCAAAGAGGGACATTCTCCTCTGCATCGATGGGGGCGTTAAACGGGAGAACATCTTTAAGATCGCCGAGCTCGGCCCGGACATCGTGGTCAGCGGAAACGCCATATTCGCCGGAGGAAACCCAGTGGAAAACCTCCGGTTTATGCTCAACGCCCTGAGATCACCAGCCAATAGGAGTTTTGATGGAAAACAAATGGTCAGCAGCCGAGGCATCTGAATTTATCGCTAAATACGGGGAAGAGTGGGGGGAGGATCTGGCCCTGCGCACCTACTCAAGCAGGTTGATCGGGAGGGAAAGGGAGCTCGTGCTCCACGGAGGGGGGAACACCGCAGTTAAGGGGACATTCACTAACATCTTCGGCCAACCCATACCCGCTATCTATACCAAGGCATCCGGGCACAACCTGGCCCATATCGAACCAGAGGAACATACCGGATTATATCTGGCTTACCTGCAGCGGTTGCAAGGTCTTGCCGAGCTCTCCGAAGAGGCTATGCTTAACGAATTGCTCACCCACCGTCTCTATGCTCAGGGGGCGAGGCCATCAATTGAAACCCTGATGCATACCTTCCTCTCCCCCAAATACAGCGATCACACCCATGCTGACAGTATATTGGCCCTGACCAATCGGCCTGATGGGGGAGAGATAGCCCGGGAGGCACTGGGGGACGAGGTGATCGTCCTGAGCTATACCAGGCCAGGATTCCCATTAGCCAAAGCTGTGGCCGAGGCATTTGCCGCTTCCCCCACAGCCAAGGGGATGGTCTTGCTGAAACATGGCTTGCTTACCTGGGGGGAGACAGCTCGCCAGTCCTATGCGCGGACCATTGAGCTGGTGACCAGGGCAGAGGATTATCTGACTAAGGAGGAAAAAGTGGTTCTCAGGGCGAGAAGGAATACCTCCCTGGCAAGGGCCGCAAAGAGGTATCTGCGGGTGGCCCCCATCCTCAGGGGCACCCTGGCCCTACCCACGGGGAACCCTGACTGGCCTTACCAACGTTTTATCCTGCAACCGCTGATCACCAGAGATGTGCTTGATCTGGTCGATTCCAGCCAAGGGAAGGAGATAGCCTTAACTCCCCCCCTCACCTCCGATCACCTGATTAGAACAAAGCCGCTCCCCCTGTGGATCGATGACCCAGAATATGCCAATGAAAAAAAATTGCGGGAGCAGCTCTCCACGGCCATAGGGAAATATGCCAGGGAATATGATGCCTATTTCCAGCGGAATTCCCCCAGAATGGGGGCGGGACTCCAGCGGTTTGACCTGAGGCCCCGGGTAATCCTTCTGCCGGGATTGGGGGCGATATGCGTTGGTAGGGATGGGAAGGAAGCTGCAATAGTGCGGGACATCACCGCCCAGGCCCTTGCTGTAAAGCTGAAGATCGCCCTTAGGGGAGAGTATGAGGGGTTAAGTGAGGAAGAGTGCTTTGATATGGAGTATTTAAGCCTGCAACAGGCTAAGCTTGACCAAGGGGATAAACTCCCCTTACAGAGCTCGGTGGCCCTGATCACCGGTGCCGCGGGAGCCATCGGCTCCGGGATCTCGCAAGAGCTCCTCAGGAATGGTTGCCAGGTGGCCTTGACGGACTTGGCCGGAGATAACCTCAACTCATTGGTAGATGAGTTGCGGCCAGTTTATGGGGAGCGGGCCATCGGCGTTCCCCTTGATGTCACCGATCCCCAGTCGGTTGCCCAGGGCTTTACTCAGGTGATCGAAGCCTGGGGAGGGATCGATCTAGTGGTGGCCAATGCGGGAGTTGCCTATGTCTCCTCTTTGGCGGAGATGGACCCCAAGGAGTTTCAGAGGCTGGAACGGGTAAATGTGGAAGGGACCCTCCACATCCTCTCCACTGCTGCCCGTCATTTCAGAATTCAGGGAACCGGAGGAGACATCGTCCTGGTATCCACCAAGAATGTCTTTGCCCCAGGAGCAAAATTCGGAGCCTATAGCGCCACCAAGGCAGCGGCACATCAATTGGCCCGCATTGGTAGCCTGGAGCTATCCGAGATTGGCGTGAGGGTCAATATGGTCTCCCCTGATGCCGTATTTGGTTATGGCAAGCGTAAATCTGGACTATGGGCCGAGGTGGGGCCAGATCGCATGCGGGCCAGAGGTCTTGACGAGAAGGGCCTGGAGGAACATTATCGCAACCGTAATCTGCTTAAGGCTAAGATAACGGCCACCCATGTGGCCAAGGCGGTTCTCTTCTTTGCCACCCATCAGACGCCAACTACCGGGGCCACCATCCCGGTGGACGGTGGTCTCCCCGAGGCAACTCCACGGTAGACCAACGAATGAAGAGACCAGGGCATGAGAGAGAGGGCCAGAGCCATCAGATGGGTTGGCCTCTTGCAAATTGGAAGATAAGATTTTCTCTATAGAAAGGGGGTAAAGATGTTGCGCAGGTATCATCGGCTTTTCTGGGGCGGCCTTTTACTCGCCAACCTAATGCTCCCGGCATACCTCTGCTCCGAGCCACTGCCGCCAGCTACATTCTCCATTGTAGCCTATGACTCCATAGCCCAGGAATGGGGTGTGGCGGTGGAGTCCAAGTTCCTCGCTGTAGGAGCGGTAGTTCCCTGGGCCCAGGCTGGAGTGGGGGCAATAGCCACTCAGGCCTGGGGCAACACCACCTACGGACCAAAGGGCTTTATCCTTCTGAGAATGGGTATACCTGCCCAGAAGGTTGTGGAGATCCTCACCTCTCAGGATCAGGATCGTGATCAGCGCCAATTGGGCATTGTCGATGCTCAGGGACGGGCGGCGGCCTGGACAGGCGATGGTTGCTTAAGTTGGGCAGGCCATATCGTAGGCAAGGGGTTCACTGTGCAGGGGAATATCCTGGCTGGAGAGCAAGTGGTGGAGAAAATGGCTGAATCCTTCCGTACCTCAAAGGGGACCCTGGGGAGGAGGCTCATTGCTGCCTTGTGCGCCGGCCAAGAGGCTGGTGGCGATAAACGGGGGAGACAATCGGCTGCCCTTTTAGTTGTGCGCAAAGGAGGAGGTTATTCAGGTTTCAACGACCGGTTTATTGACCTGCGGATTGATGACTATCCCCATCCGATTGAGGAGTTGGAGCGGCTCTATAACCTCCATGAACAGACATTTCAGGGTGGGGCCTATGTGCGGTTAGGGATAGAGGCTTTGCAGAAAGGCAAAAAGGAGAAGGCCAACAGGGCACTGGATCGGGCCATATCTCTCAGCAAAAAGTACCCCGGAAATGCCAACCTGCTCAACGGGGTTGCCTGGGAGCTGGCCATCAACGACTTCCGCTTGGACGATGCCCTCAGATTGGCACAAAAGGCAACGCAACTTGCCCCGCAAGATGGGAACATCTGGGATACGCTGGGCGAGGTCTATGCGCGACTGGGCAACTATCCAGAGGCCATCAAAGCTGAAAAGAAGGCCATATCCTTAAGCGGGGGCAATAAGGAATTCCAGAAGAAGTTAGAGAGATGGCAGGGAAAGCTGCGGAAGTAGTTCGGAACAAATAGTTCATTAGAACCAATGCGTCGGTCGTGAATCTCCCCTGCCCACCTGAAAGCTTCTGATTTCTTAACGAAACATATCGAATTTTCTAAGAAATTCCAATGGGTCAGGGAACTTCTGCAACCCCAACCTTAGGTCGGGATTCAAGGGTAACAGCAAAGCGATCGGAACCTCTATCCCGATCTATTCATAAAATTCCAACGGCGCTGTGTAATCTGCTGTTACCTCGAATGTTGGGGATAATCCCACCCCCAAGGCGAGGTGGCAGAACCCCGATTCTGCCACCGTTCCCCGTGCCGTCAGGTAAGGGTTTCTGATCGCTCAATCATTGATGGCTCGGATGATCTGAGCAGGAACTTACGAATAATCAGGCTTAGAAAAAGGATTCTACCTTTTAAAATAAGCAAATATTTAACGGAGTGGATTCTACGATTCGAAGCTTCACCCAGTTTTAATGGCAACCCTCGTCGGTTAACCCACCCCGGGGCGGGAAGGCAAAGCTGCGCAGGCCAAGGAGGTATTAATGTTTGACAGAAAAACCTATGGTCAAATGAGAAGAGCAGGTATGAAGGTTGGACTCTCTAAAGCCAAGCTGTCCAAAGCTATGTTGGAGATCCTCTTAAAACTTCCTGTAGGAACCCCTAACCTCAAGGAGGCCATAGTCTACAATATGGGCTGGCTGGGCCAAATGTCTGCTACCCGCGATATCAACGAAGCTTGGAATCAAGCGAAGAGGGCGGCAGCAAAGCTCTATCCTCAGAAATTCATTCTTGATGGCCGAAAAGTGCTTCACTGGAATGATGGATCCGTAGAGCTATTAGACAAAAAAATATCAATAGCAAATTTCAAAAAGCTCAACGAGCTGGCTGAAATTGAGGATTGTAGCGTGAACAAACTAATATCGAAGCTCATCAAATCTTACGAAAAGAGAAAGGGCTAAAAATGGAGACGCATCTAATAGGCATCCCACTAAGAGGTTATAAAGGTCAAACCTCTAAATACTAAGACATTTCCAGATTCTCTGATTCATCAGTCAGGATGATAAGCTCAGGTATTCACTCCACATTCCTTCAAACCGCGATAGCGGACAGACCATAACTCGGCCCCTCCTCTTGCAGAAGCGGAAACGCTCCCCCTCCAACTTGAATGTATCCAGGAAAAAGCCACCAATCAGCTCGAAAGATAAAAGGGTTGACTTTTTTGGAGGTGACCTATATTTTCCCTTTAGGAGGAGGAATAGAATGGAAATCCTACAGGTAAAGGTGTATCCGGCCCCCGTGCTCAGGGAGAGGGCGGAGGAGGTGAAAAATATCGGCGCGGATACGAAGTCCCTTGTAGAGAATATGACCGAAACTATGTATACCTACAAGGGGATTGGGTTGGCTGCCCCTCAGGTGGGCATCTCCCAAAGGGTGATTACCTTTGATGTGGGCGAGGGACTGGTGAGTCTGATAAATCCTTTTATCCTGGAAGAGGAAGGGGAGGAGGTCTTTGAGGAGGGTTGCCTTAGCCTCCCCGGCATAAGAACGGATGTAAAAAGGGCCAAGAAGATATTGGTAAGGGGAGTAGACCTCGATGGGAAGGAGAGGGAGCTGGAGGTGGGAGGGCTTTTGGCGCGGGTCATTCTCCATGAGGTTGACCATCTTAACGGCACCCTGATTATAGACAGGGTCTCCACCATCCGCCGGCGGCTCTTAGAGGGAAAGATAAGGAAATTGCGTAAAAAGGGGGACTGGGGAGAATGAGGGAGGCGATGCTCTATGAGAGGCTGGAAGACGGGAAAGTGAGATGCAACCTCTGTCCCCATCGTTGCCTCATCGAACCATCCCAGAAGGGGATATGTGGGGTAAGGGAGAACAGGGAAGGGACCCTCTACTCCTTAGTCTATGAGAAGGCCATCTCTTGGAATGTCGATCCGATAGAGAAGAAACCCCTCTTCCATCTCTTCCCTGGCTCCCGTTCCCTCTCCGTGGCTACTGTAGGCTGTAACTTCAGATGCAGCTTCTGTCAGAACTACAACATCTCCCAGATGCCCGTTGATGAAGGAAAGATCACCGGCTACCAGATAACCCCTCAAGAATTCGTCGAGATGGCCCTAAAATACGATTGCAAGAGCATAGCCTATACCTACACCGAACCCACCATATTCTTCGAATACGCTTACGAAACGGCAAAGATAAGCAAAGAGGCCGGGCTAAAAAACATCTTTGTCACCAATGGGTATATGACCAAAGAAGCCCTAAAAAAGATAGGCCCGTTCTTAGATGCGGCCAATGTAGATCTGAAATCCTTTAAGGAGGAGTTCTACCACAAGCAGGTAGGGGCAAAACTTGGTCCCGTATTGGATAGCCTGCGCCAGCTTAAGGAGATGGGGGTCTGGGTGGAGGTAACCACCCTAATCATCCCCACCCTCAATGACTCCTCCCAGGAGCTGGAGGAAATCGCCAAATTTGTCCTCAGCTTGGGGGAGGAAACGCCCTGGCACATCAGCGCCTTCTACCCTGCCTACAAACTTAAGGACCTGCCTCCCACCCCCGCCTCCACCCTGAAGAGGGCCCGCCAGATAGGGTTGGAGACGGGCCTCAGATATGTCTATACAGGGAATATCCCCGGAGAGGAGGGGGAGAATACTTACTGTTACCAGTGCAAGAAGAGGCTCATCCACCGCTGGGGATTTACCGTGCTGGAGAACCTAATAAAGGATGCACACTGCCCCTTCTGCGGGGCCAAGATAGATGGGGTCGGGATGTAGATCAACCATTTGAATATAATATAAAGCTATCTCTCCATCATAGAGGACCAATTTAAAAAATTATAAATGAGTTTCGAGGCATTGGAAGCCCAAATCATACAGGGCGGCAGAGTCGAAGCCAAATAAATACCAGGAGTTACCCGGATTTCACTGAGTCTTTGGAACACGAATGAATAAGAAAACTCTTATTTGCCATAGAATTTCCTGTTGAGGTGGCAGAACCCCGATTCTGCCACCATTTCCCCTTGCCGCCAGATGAGGGCATCTGACGGCTCTTGTAAGAAGGGGGTCACACCTTCACTCTTGACTTTCCGATATCTTAGGTTATAACAAGCATCAACTGGCCTTCCACTTGCAAAAAATCAAAAACAAAGATATGGCTCCTTTCCAATCCTTAGGAGGGATAAGTCCTGAGAAAAAGCCCTTGGGAAAATAGGGAGTTCGCCAAACTTAGTTTGTCCCAGATGGACAATAGGTTCACCCCCCACACAAGCCAGGAAGTTGATTTCCTGGAATGGGAACTCGGGATAAAACCAGGGAAAAGGATAATAGATTTGGGCTGTGGCGCGGGAAGGCACTCTATTGAACTTGCCAAACGTGGATATGATGTTGTTGGTATCGATATTTCAGCGCCTATGCTTGCAGAAGCCAAGAAAAGGGCCAGAAAGCCTGGAGTAACCATTGGGTTTTATCAGGCAGACCTCTCTCAGCTTGAGCGCCTGTTTAAGAAGGGGGAACTGTTTTCCGGGGCAATATGTCTCTGTGAGTCGGGCTTTGGTGTATTAGGGGGTTGGGAGGAAGATCTTCATTTTCTCAAGTGCGTGCATAGGTTACTGAAGGTTGGAGAAAAGCTAATTCTTACTACCTTCAACGGGTTAAGAAAATACAGGAGATATAAACCAAAACATCCTTTTGATTACATCAATGGTATCGTCCATTGGCGGGCACAACTCAACGATAGTTTATTCAAAGAAGACCACAGGGTGTATATCCCCTCGGAATTGACTATGATGTTCCGCTTAGCCGGATTTTCTCAGATTAAGGTTTATGGTTGTTCACCTGGCCATTTTGCCCAACAAGGGTTAGGGATTGATGATATCGAGATGATGATGATAGGGGAAAGAGATGACTCTCACAGCGGATCTTAAGGGCCATTAAGCAAATAGGGAGAGCAAATTTGGTCGGATAGAGCAGGGCATTGGCATCTAAAGCAGTTTCCTCCCCCTTGATGGGGGAGAACTAAGAAGTTTGACGTCTTTCCATAAACTTAAAGGGGGGCGCCTGCGGGCGTCCCCCTTTTCCTTAAGCCTCACACCTCTTGAGGAGTTGCTCCCATTTGTTGTCCACATTAGCCTGCAGCTCATCGATGATGTGCCTGTTTTCCTCCTTTAGCAGGTGCCTGAACCTCCCTTGCCTTCCTATCCAATCGGTGATTGGCCTCTTCTCCTTGGGCTTATAAGTTAGCCTCCAGGTGCCATTCTCCACCTCAAAGAGAGGCCAGAAGCAGGTCTCCACCGCCAATCTGGCCATCTCTATCGATTCATTATCCTTGAACCTCCATCCCCGGGGGCAAGGAGTCAACACATTGATGAAGGAAGGCCCATTTACGGAGAGGGCCTTCTGCACCTTGGCCATAAAGTCCCGCCAATTGGAGGGGACAGCCTGGGCAACATAGGGGATGTCGTGGGCAGCCAGTACCGCGGTTAGATCCTTCCTGAACTCCCTCTTGCCAGGGATTTTCTTCCCTGCTGGACTGGTGGAGGTGGCCGCTCCATAAGGGGTAGCCCCAGATCTCTGGATGCCTGTGTTCATATAGGCCTCATTGTCATAACAGATGTAAAGCATGTCATGGCCTCTCTCCATCGCCCCGGAGAGGGCCTGGATGCCGATGTCATAGGTTCCCCCATCACCACCAAAGGCAATGAACTTTATCTCCCGATCTATCTTCCCCTGTCGCTTCAGGGCTTGATAGGCAGCCTCAACTCCACTGATGGTTGAGGCCACATTCTCAAATGCGTTATGGATAAACGGAACCCTCCAAGCGGTATACGGATATATGGTGGTAACCACCTCCATACAGCCGGTGGCGCATCCGGCCACTACCGGCCCGTCTGCAGCCAGAAGGACCTGTCTGATGGCCGTGCTGGCTGCACAGCCCGCACAAGCCCGGTGTCCACCCGATAACAGATCTCTTTTGTGCGATAACTCCTTCAGACTTAAAGCCATTTTGGGCCTCCTATCCTCTGACTCCCAAGTAGTTGATCCTCTCCTGCACCTTCCCCATTTTCATCACCTCCTGCAGATCGGAGAAGACCTCTTCTATCTCCTCTACGCTCAAATTCCTCCCCCCTAAGCCATAGATGTAGTTTAAGACCTCAAAGGATAGATCTGAACCATAGAGGGTAGATCTCACCTCGGTGAAAAGGGGACCACCAAAACCACCAAAGGAGTGGGATCTATCGAAGACAGCCAAAACCTTGACCCCCTTTAAGGCCGCAAGGAGTTCCTCCTTGGGGAAAGGTCGGAAGACCCGCAACTTAATGAGCCCCACTTTCTCTCCCCCCTTCCTTAAACCATCTACGGCCTCCTTCACCGTGCCGGCAGTGGAACCCAAAGCTATAATCGCCCGTTCCGCCCCCTCCATCTGATACTCCTCAAAGAGTTCATAACCGCGTCCGGACAGCTTCTTAAACTCCCTGCCCACCTCCAGTATTACCCTTTTGGCCTGCTCCATAGCTAAGACCTGCTGTCTTTTGTGCTCGAAGTAATAGTCAGGGAGGTCTAAAGGGCCAAAGGTGACTGGATGATCAACATCCAAGAGAGTGTGTTCAGGATTATACTCCCCTACAAAACTCTGAACCTGTTGGTCATTAAGGATATCCATCCGCTCTAAGGTGTGGCTGAGAATAAAGCCATCGGAGGTCACCATAACTGGAAGAAGAACATCCCTGTTCTCCGCTATCTTCACCCCCTGAATGAGGTTGTCATAGACCTCCTGGGAGTTCTCCGAGTGGAGCTGGATCCAACCTGTATCCCTCCCTCCCATTGAATCGGAATGGTCACAGTGGATATTGATGGGGGCGGAGAGCGCCCGATTGACCAGGGTCATCACTATAGGCAAGCGGTTTGAGGCGGCGATATAGACCACCTCCCACATCAGGGCAAAGCCATTCGCCGAGGTGGCCGTCATCACCCTGGCCCCAGCGGCAGAGGCTCCCACAGCAGCGCTCATCGCGCTATGTTCAGACTCCACCAGCACAAATTCGGTGTCCACATCTCCATCCGCTACCGCATCGGCGAACTTGTGCATTAGCTCGGTCTGGGGGGTAATGGGAAAGGCGGGGACCACATCCGGTCGGAGCTGAATCATTGCCGTGCCTGCGGCCTCGTTTCCCGTTAAGGCCACTATCCTTCCCATCTTATTCTCCTTTTTCACTTTGCAGTTTGCTCTCTAAGACCATCTCAATGGCCTTCACTTTGGGAGGGCACTCCTGGGCACAGATCCCACATCCCTTGCAATGATCTAAGTCTATCCCCGTCATCTTCCCCCCCTCAACCATTATCGCGGAATCGGGACAGTAGATCCAGCAGAAAAGACAGTGTATACACTTCCCCTCGTCCCAAACTGGCCGATAAGTCCTCCAAGAACCCGTCTGGTAATCCTCTGCGTTTCCAGCATCGAGGATAAGCCCCCCGATAGGTATCTCCTTCCATCCCTTTAACTCACTCATTCCTCCTTCACCTCCTCATAGGCTCTCTTTATAGCTCGAATGTTCCCTTCGGTAATCCGCTGATCGAACTTCTTGCCGAACTTCCTTCTGATATCCTCATAGATGGTCTCCGACCTAAGCAGTCCAGTGGCCCGGATAAAGGCCCCAATCATGGGGGTGTTGGGAATTGCCTTGCCGATTTCCCTGATGGAAATGCCACTAGCATCAACGGTATAGACCTTTCGCCCAGAGATGTTTAGCTTCTGACGAATCCAGGAGGGATCATGGGGAGTGTTGACCAAAAGAACCCCATCCTCCCTCAGGCCCTCACACACATCCACTACCTCCAAGAGGGTGGTATCCAGGACAATCACCACCTGGGGATTGGCTACCTCACAGTGAACCTTAATTGGTTTATCGTCAATTCTGGTAAACCCTTTCATCGGCGCCCCCATCCTCTCTGGGCCATACTCCGGGAACCCTTGGCTATACTTGCCTTCCCCTATGGCTGCCTCGGCCAGGAAGAGGGCCCCGGTCTTGGCTCCTTGTCCTCCTCGTCCGTGCCATCTGATTTCGATCATCTCACCTCCTCCTATTTGTGAAAAATTTAACAAACTCGAAATCAAAAGTCAAGTTATAAAATCCTTACATCTGGGTTCTCCCCTCTATGGCCTTGCTCAAGGTGATGCGGTCTGCATATTCTAACTCCCCCCCCATAGGGATGCCCCTGGCTATGCGGGTTACCCTTATCCCCAACTGCTTAATGAACTTGGAGAGATAAAGGGCAGTGGCCTCCCCCTCGGTTGTGGGATTGGTAGCGATAATCACCTCTTTGACCCCCTCTCTGAGCCTCTCTTCCAGTTCCCTCACCCGCAGCTCCTCCGGCCCCACCCCATCTAAGGGGGAGATCACTCCACCCAAGACATGGAAGAGCCCATTGTATCCTCCGGCCTGATCGATGGTAAGCACATCCTTTGGCTCCTCCACCACACAGATAATTGAGCGGTTCCTTTGAGGGTCAGTACAGACGGGACAGGGGTCCTCCTCGGTGAGGTTAAAGCAGATTGAACACAATTTAACTTTTTCCTTTACCCCCCTTATGGCTTCCGCCAAGGAGAAAACATCCTCTTTAGGTAGATTGAGGATGTGATAGGCCATCCTCTGGGCTGTTTTCCTCCCTATGCCCGGAAACTTGGAGAGTTTTCCCACTAACTCCTCTATGCTTCTTAGGGTTGAAGACATCTGTCACCCCTTTGTTCTAAGCCACCAAATCGTAATCCGATGAAATAGGACGAAAACCCCGACAAAAACCTCCCAAAAAAACTTCATCCCAATAAAAGAAGGAGGGGGGGGGGAGTCAAGCCAGAAAATGGGCGGGCCAGTATAGGGCTAAAGCTCCGAAGGGGTGACCCTAGCTAAAGCTGGGTAGAAAGGTTCCACCACGCATTAGTGCTGGGTTATTGCCAAGGGTAATCTGAGGTTAGGATTTGGCTGCTGCTTGACCATCCTATGCTAGAGACTTATCAGATCTTCTTTTTGACAAGGTTCCCCAGGTAGGCTTGGGTAGCCAATTTCTACCGCACTTTAGTGCGGGTTCAGGGCCTTTAGGCCCTTCTTTTTAGGGGCTAAAGCAGGGTAGAAGTGTGGGGTGGGGGGCAACGGGCCAAGATGATTTTTGGGCCGCGGCTGCGCTATAGTTTATCTCTGCTTGCTGGCCAAATTGACCTTGGAGCATTGAGGGGTAGGAAAGTGCAATGGGGAAAAACGGCAAGAGGCCTTCAGGAAGGAAAACTTTTAAAAACAAGGCAAATAGTTAGGTCGGCACCTGAAAGTTTGAAACTTGCCCCCCTTGGCCGAGGGCCTGACCAGAAAAATGGGGGACATTCAGGAAATCAGAGGAATGAGACCTCAGTATTCCCTCCATCTGGAATTGATGGCCAAAAGCAGCCCCACCATAATCATATCCACTATTATGGCGGAACCGCCATAGCTGAGGAAGGGAAGGGGAAGGCCGGTGATAGGCATCATCCCTAAGGTCATCCCCACATTTACCCCAACCTGGATGATAAATACGCTTGCTATCCCCACCGCCACCAGGCTGGAGAAGGGATTTTTTGCTCGATAGGCAATCTTCAGCGCTCCCCACAAAAGGATAAGGTAGAGGCCCAAGATGAGGAGGCATCCCCAGAGTCCCAACTCCTCGCCAGCCACGGAGAAGATGAAGTCGGTGTGCTGGGCGGGAAGGAAGGAAAGCTTGGCCTGGGTCCCCTGCATAAACCCCTTCCCCCAAATGCCCCCTGAGCCAACGGCTATCTTCGATTGGATGATCTGGTAACCGGCCCGGAAAGGATCCCTGGCCGGGTTGAGGAAGGCTATCACCCTCTGTCTCTGATACCCCTGGAGGTGCGACCAGATTAAGGGGGTCAAGACTCCCACCGCTAGGTTGGCCAAGAGGATTCCTACCTTGGTCAGCAGGGACTGAGAGGAATGGATAAGGAGAACGATGAGCAGGGTGAGAAAAGCACCCCAAGCCAGCCAATGGGAGGCAGAGACTAAACTCAGGGCAACGGAGTAGAGGAAGAAGAGGTTGCGCGGGTCCATCCCCGCCCACCAGAGCATCGGAAGGGGAAGGATAAGCAAGAGGAGTGCTGTCCCCAGGTCTGGTTCCTTTAAGATGATCAGGGCAGGTAGGACCACCAAGAGAAGGGGGGGTCCAAAACCCTTCAGGTGAGTCAGGTCTATCCTCTGCGCAGAAAGGTAGCGGGCAAGCCCCAAGATGAGGGCTAATTTGGCTAACTCCGAAGGCTGGAGGTTGAAGGGACCCAGCTCTATCCAGCGTCCTCCCCCTCTGGCCAGGAGGAAGACCAAAAGGAGGAGAACGGCGAAATAATAGATGTAGCTAAGGGCAAGGTGAAACCGCGGAGGTATGTTATAGGTGGCCACCAGGAGGATCAAGCCTATGCCTATCCAGACAAGCTGCTTGAGGGCAAACTGCGGCGCCTGACCTGGCGGTATGGGGTGAATGGTGCTGCTGTAGATTAGAGCCAATCCTATCCCCACCAGGAGGAGAAGGGGAAGGAAGATCTTCAGGTCAAAACCCTTCATTCTCCCTCTCCTTCAGGTAGAAACCAATGATCCCGCCGGCTAAGGGGGCGGCCGTTGCCCCTCCATGTCCTCCATTCTCTAACAGCACGGCGACTGTTATCTGAGGGCGGACCGTGGGGGCATAGCCGACAAACCAAGCATGATCGGGGCCATGAGGGTTCTGGGCTGTGCCTGTCTTCCCGGCTACCACAATATCTGGCAGCTGAGCTCTCCGGCCGGTTCCCTCCTCATCATTGACCACCCCCACCAAGGCTTCCCTAATGATCTTCAACACAGAGGGAGAGAAAGGGAGTGGTTGGGGATGATCCACCTCCAATTTCATTACGGAGCCATCTGGGGCCCTTATCGCCCGCACTAAAAAGGGGGTATAGAGCCAACCCCCATTGGCAATTGCGGAGAAGACCACAGCCATCTGAAGAGTGGTAACCAAGGTTTCCCCCTGCCCAATGGCCAGATTCAGGGCCAACCCTGGGGACCACTTTCCCCTCCCATACCTTTGATTAAGGTAGCGCCGGGTGGAAACAAGGCCAGAAACCTCGCCGGGGAGGTCAATACCCTGCCTTCTACCCAACCCACATTTCAGGGCATAACTCGCCAGACCCTCCACCTGCAACATAATCCCTAATTGGTAATGGTATATGTCGCAGGACTGGATGAGGGCCTCCTGCAGATCCAAATTCCCATGGGCTTTCCAACATTTAAATACCCTGTTCCCATACCTAAATGCCCCTGTACAGGGGGTAAGCCTGGTTGACCCCTCCACCAGGTTCTCCTGCATTGCCGCTGCGGCCACCAAGGGTTTGAGAATTGAACCTGGGGGGTAGGTTGCTTGGATGGCTCGATTTAACAAGGGGAAACGGGGGGCATCCTTCAAGGCCGTCCAGGTGCTCTCCTGCGTAACCCCAGAGAGGAGATTGGGATCAAATGACGGGGAACTGTAAAGGGCCAATATCTCCCCATTACGAGGGTCTATGGCCACCACAGAGCCATTTAGGGTATCAGGGAAGTTTTCCTTGATCCACACCTGGAGCCCGAGATCTATGTTCAGGGCGAGTTCAGAACCTATCTGGGGAGGGCGTGGAGGCTTGCCCTCGAGTCTGCCTACCGTCTTACCATAGGCGGTTACCTCCCAATATTCCACTCCATCTCGGCCTTTAAGCTGATTCTCATACTCCTTCTCCAATCCACAGCGGCCGATAACCGAATTGTACCTGTAACCTAAGGGTTTTAGCTTTTTATACTCCCCTGGGGTAAGCTGGCCCACATAGCCCAATAGGTGAGCGGTTGCCTCTCCATAAGGGTAAAACCTCCTTGGTTCCAGCTCGTAGATTACCCCAGAAAGCCCGTGCTCCTGCAGCCAGCAGATGGTGGGAAAATCAACATCCCTCTTCAATCTAACTGGTTCAAAGGGGAGCAGCCCTGGCCTCTGCAACTTCTTACTGAGAGAGCCTGGATTAAGGTGGAGGACCTCGGATAACTCAGGCTTTTTGTTTTTATCGAACTGCGAGGGGATAATAGAGACGGTGTAGGAGGGACGATCCTGAGCGATGACCTTTCCCTGGCGATCCCTTATCTTTCCCCGCGGGGCTTGAATCCTCAGTGCCCTTACCCGGTTGTCTTCGGCCCATTTCCTATACCTCTTTGATTGCAGCCCCTGCAGCCAGATAAGTCTCGAGGAGAGGAGCCCGAAGAGAACCAACACAAACCAGACCGAGGACTTGTACCTATTTTCCCCTTTCCGTTTCCTCTTTCCCCCGGGGTGAGCCAATTATATATCCCTTTTTGGCCTGTCTTTTAATGAGATAGTAAACGATTGCCCCTAAAATAGCCGTGTAAGCCGCTGTGGGCAAGGTTTTGGTAAACAGAGGATACCAAAAGGCCAGGCCAAAGTTGCCTATCTTCCCCATTCCATATCTCAAGATATCATGGAGGGTAACCAGGGAGAAGAGGAAGAGGCCCTTCGATTGTGGGGTCTCTAAGTAGATCTTATCCCCCCAATTCCCCGCCAAAAAGCCGAAGCAAACCTTACTAAAGGAACCAATGCCTAATTGGAGAGGGGCATAGGTCGAGTCAATGGTAAAGCCAAAGACAAAGCCCCAGCCAGCTCCCCATATGGGGCCCTCCTTGAGGGAGATGTAGAAGAGAAGAAGGAGAAGCAGGTCTGGTTTTATCCCCCAGATGGAAAGGAGAGCGGCCACCGTTGATTGCAGGATAGTAGTGAGGAGAAAGAGGAGGAGATATTTACCAATCTTGTAGGCCATAATTAACCTGGCCCCCCTTGGAGGATGAATACCTCCTTGAGAGAGGTAAAATCAATTATGGGTTTCACTTCCACCCCCTTGAGGAGCGCGGACTTCTGGCTGGAGACCTTTTTCACCACCCCCAACTTCAGCCCCGGGGGGAAGATCCCTCCCCATCCTGAAGTGACCACCTTATCGCCCTCCTGGACATCAGCATAGAGCGGAACCCCCTTCAAATAGCATCTCCCCCCATCACACTCCATTATGGAATAGACCTTGCCCCTTTCCACCAAGGAGCTGGCCTTACAGTCCGGGTCCAAGAGGAGAAGCACGGTTGACCTCTTCCTGCCCACCTTAATTACCCTTCCCACTAAGCCATCGGCAGAGATAACCGACTGATTAACCGCTATCCCCTCATCCTCCCCTCCATCTATGATTATGGAATTGGTAGCCCTCTCCGGATCCCTCCCAATGACCTCAGCAGGAACCAACTGGAAGGGAGCTCCCTCCCTGAAATTCAACATCCTCCGCAGTCTCTGATTCTCCTCCTTAAAACCCCTCATCCTTTGCACCTCAAGGGAGAGTTGGGTGTTCATCAGGCGGAGCCTCCTGTTTTCCGCATAGATCTCCCCCATCCTTACCAGGTAGAAGAACAACCTTTGAGCAGGGATGAAGGCCAAGGAGCCAGCCTTGGCCAATTGGATTTTTGCCCTTTGGTTTAAACCCATAAAAACGAGGGAGAAGAGCAAGGTAATGGCAAGGGTTATATACTTTAGGTGAGCAAAGGTAAGTCGGGCTGGGGCCTGCATGTTTTAGAACTTTTCGGCCTCATCTATGAGCATTACAGGGATATCATCCCGGATGGGGTATTTCAACCTACAGTGGTGGCAGATGAGCCAGCCCCCTTGGGGATCATACTCGAGGTCACCCTTACATTTCGGGCAAGCCAAAATCTTGAGAAGCTCATCGTCTAACATTTTCCCTCCAGGTTAACTCATATATGGTCGCAGGGAACTGCTTCGGGAAGTATGTCTAAGCTTGATGAGGGCTTTCTTCTTTATCTGTCTGGCCCTCTCTCGAGAGAGCCCAAACTTTCTCCCAATCTCCTCTAAGGTATGGGGTCTCTCCCCCTCTAATCCATAATATAGCTTGATTATCTCCGCCTCTCGGGGAGCCAAGGTCGCCAATATCCTCTGCAACTCCCTCACCAAACTTTTGTCCATAGTCTCCTTGTCTGGAGGGGGCTGCTTCCTGTTGGGCAAAATGTGCAGGAGGCTACGGTCATCCTCTCCCTCTAAGGGGGCATCTAAAGGAGCGGGGAGGTTCGCTATCTGAATGATCTCTGTGGCCTCATCCTCAGCGATTCCCAGGCCTTCCACCACCTCATCGATCTGAGGGGCCCGGTGTAGCCTTTGTTCAAGCCACCTAGACTTTTTGACGATCTTGCAGAGCTCGCCTATTCTATTTAAGGGAAGCCTAACTATACGGGACTGTTCGGCCAGGGCCTTAAGTATGGCCTGCCTTATCCACCAGACGGCATAGGAGATGAACTTATACCCCTTCGCCGCATCAAATCTCTTGGCAGCCTCTATCAGGCCTATGTTCCCCTCATTAATCAGGTCGAGAAGGGGCATCCCCTGGTTTTGATATTGCTTGGCCACGCTAACCACAAACCTGAGGTTTGACTTTACCAGCTTCTGCAAAGCCTCTTGATCCCCTTCCTTTATCCGCTGGGAGAGGATAACCTCCTCACCTGGGGAGAGAAGGGGGATAGTGTTTACATCCCTCAGATACCTCTCCAATATCTGAGACTCCCTCCTCCTTGCTCTGACCTTCCCTGCCCTGGACATTCCCTACCCTAAATCTTATCCTCTATGGTTTCCTCTATTTTCCCCACTGCCTCATTTAGAGTAATCCCTTCCACCAAACTCATCTCACTGGCCAAAAGGTGTTTGGCCTTTTCCAAGATCGTCTTCTCCGTGGCAGTCAATTTGTCCAAATTTGCCGCTGGATAGAGATCCCTAATTATCTCGGCGATCCGATAGGGATCCCCCTGGCAGAGCTTATCCCGCAGATATTTGGCTCTGCTCTTCCAGTCTCCGGCAAGCTCTGCCGCCGGAGAGAGCAAAGTTCCCCTCATCACTCCCACCTCTGCGATGCTTATCGGCCTCCGCAAACCCTCCAGCCCAATTTGAGAGAGGGGCACATAGGCGCGTGTATTGCTGATAATGAAATCGATCTCCAGGCAGTTTATCTCCTCTCCATCGATCTCCCTTTTGGCTACCGACTTAATGTATCCCCCACCCAACCTCTTATGCACGACCTTGTCACCTGGGGAAAAGAGTTCGCTCATCGATCAGGTCCTTCTTAAGGTTCTAAACTTCATAATAATAAAGTGTAGAGCCATTGTCAAGGAAATGTTTGCCTCACCCCTTAATGATGGGAGACATCACCTAGGTAACATCTGTCTCTGGGCTTCTAAGTTGAACTCCCACAAACAAAAACGAAGCCGTTAGGAAAATTATCCTGACGGCTCCGTTACTTGAGACCTTGGTGACTAATTATGATCCTTCAACTGAGGGTCGCCTTATCATCTTGGGATTAGGCGATTCTCACAGTTTAAAACAAGCGGTAGGCCAATCCCACATGAAGCAGAATTGGTGAGAGCAAAATTGGGGTCAACCCTCAGAAAATAGATTTTTTCGGCCCTCTCACACGACTCCCTGAACTGGCCATCCCAATTGAGGTGCTCTTTCACCTTTTGCGCTACATAGCTCACATTTGTTCCCACAATCCCTCCAAATTCCAATATTGCCAAAGATCACCTGCCCTTGGTTTCCTCACCCTGTAAGGTGATAGAGCGCTCCAGGCCACTCCAGCCGCAAAGGCCTTACCATAAGTGTGTATCCTGCAGGGACAATGAAGATCCCAACAAACCATAACGGCTTGCCCACTACCAGAATAATAGGGCACCCAAGAATGTCAATATCTATTTTCTGAGGGTTGACCTCCACTTACCCAACTATGGTCCCCCCCATCGCGGGCCTTTTCTCAAGGTCGGTATGGTTTTGGCCTTGGAGCCAATGGTAAATATGGGCACCTGGAGGGCGGAGCTTCTCTCCGATGGGTGGACCGCGGTAACCGCTGATAGCAGCCTCTCTGCCCACTTTGAAAACACAATTGCCATCACCACCAATGGCCCCCTTATCTTAAGCCAACCATAGGGAATTTAACGTTTCGGAATTTCTCCTGGTGTCATAATTGGGCTTGACAAGATTAGAGCTTCTGATGTATAGTTAAGATGTAGTTTTAGAAAGACTTACTATATACCAGGAGGCTCAGTATGAAAGACATAAGTGAATTTTGCTGTATTAATCCTGGCTGCTCAGATTACGGAAAAAGAGGGTATGGAAATATCATGGTTCAACAGACATATGAAAAGAATAATCCCATTCGCTTGCTTCAGTGTAAAACCTGTGGCAAACGGTTCTCTGAACGGAGCCACACTGCCCTTTCAGGAAGTCGTCTCCCTTTGGAAAAGGCCATCAGCATCCTGGAGCACTTAGGTGAGGATTGTGGCATCCGCAAGACAGGTCGTTTAGTAGAGGTTTCCAAAGATACTGTTTCTCGGCTACACAGGATAGCAGGCCCTCATGCCAAGGCCCTACATGATGAGTTGGTGCGGGATCTGGCTATAGACGAAGTCCAGTTTGATGAGAAATGGAGTTTTGTGGGGAAAAAAAGAGAAACATCTCAGTGAACAGGAGAAGGCTCAGGGCAATAAGGGCGATCAATGGGATCATGTAGCCTTGGCCAGCAAAGAGAAGCTGGTTGTTTCTCTGGTTCCGGGCAAAAGGACCCAGGAGAACACAAGGAAATTGGTCAAGGACTTCTCTTTACGGGTTAATGGTGGCCAGCCTCCAGCTCTCATGACAGCCGATGAGTACGGGCTTTACCCTAAATGCATCCTGGAAACCTATGGAAAAGAGGTAAGCCCAGAGCCTACCGGAAAGCCTGGACGGCCTAAGAAGCCTTACAAGGTGGCTCCTCCTGATCTTCTCTTTGCCACCGTGTGTAAGAGGCGAGAGAGAGGTAGAGTAGTAAAGGTAGAGATTCGTTTAGTCTTTGGCACCCGAGAGGCCCTTCAGCAGGCACTGCAGGAGTCAACTGTCTCCAAGAAGGTCAATGTTGCTTTCATTGAACGCTATAATGGCACTGATCGGCATCTCAATGCCAGAAAGGCTCGGAAGACCTATGAGTTTTCAAAGAAGGTTGCTGATCATATTCACCCCGTTAGATAATTTCATACCTAACGGGGTGAACCAGAGTTGGCTCTCTGTTAGCTATTACAACTTCTGTTGGGATCACAGGAGCCTCAGGATAAAGGATGAATCTGGTAGTTATCAACACCGTAGTCCAGCAATGGCAGCGGAGATAACAGACCATATCTGGTTTATGGAGGAATTGGCCACCTATCAGGTTGGGATAGGTTGACCTTTCAAGCTCTTACAGGACACCAGGTCCTTCGAACGTAACAACACATCACGGGAGTATCCGATGCTTTGAGCAGCATCAACGAAATTGCGGTGCAAATTGTCAGCAATGTCTATTGCTTCATTAAGGAGTTTCTTGACATCTTTCGGATCAACGCTGTTTTTCATAATCTCCTGACCTTGTAACTAACAGTGAAGGGATAAAGGGACGTCATCCATAGAATTATAAAAAACTACTTTCCCAATACTTCAAATCCTTTTCCTTCGGCCATTTTCTCTCCTTCTTCACAGAGATGCTTATCCGAGGCTGGGAAAGCCTTTGCTTCTCAGCAAGAGCTGTTGCACTCACACCAAGTCCCTCACAGCACAATAGCAAAATCCACTGCAGGCTGGCACCATTTGGGGATGCTTCACCACGTCAATGCATGTTTTGCATGGCATAAAGAAAAAGGTGGCCCCCTCCTGTCAATTTATAATTTTATGCCCCTCTCCCTTATCCAAACCTGCGGCGGCTTAACGGGGCGCGAGTTTACGAGCGTCCGCTGGAGCGATGGGTTAGCCGCTGTGTGGAACGAGTTAGGTTTAGAAGTGACCTCAACGCCTCGTTAACTGAAGCTGAATCATGGAAAGCTTTAGCCACATCTGCATCAAGGACGACTACGTTAGACCCTTCCTCCAACAGTCGCCTGTAATATTTCCCTCGAACGGCTTTTGAGTAGTCAAATTCGTACTCTGGACGTAATTCATCCGGGCCCTTTTTGCGTCTATCCTTCATGTCTTTTCCTTTCATGCGCGGTCGCAATTCGCGCGCTGATGATACGCAAGATTTCTCCTCTCTTTGCATGTGCGACAACAAGCAAGCGGTCGCGAGAGGATAAACCAATGGTTATATAACGATACTCACCGACCGAGTGATCCGGGTCATCAAAGGTAGCCGATAGCGGATCATAGAACACGGTTACCGCTTCCTCAAAAGACACCCCGTGCTTCTTCAAGTTTCGCTTGGCCTTTTCCGGATCCCATTCGAACTGCATAATTTAGTCCTACATCCCTCTTAGATTTTGCACTTAACAACAGGCATCACCGGCGTAGCAGTAAGCCGCGTCCGTTGCATGCCTTGGTTAGGCGAAAATGTTCAATGTCAAGGGCTGGCCTTCGTTAATTTTGACTGGATAAGCCGAAGTATCTCTTCAGGCATTTCTTGAATGTTGCTGAGAATGCACACATCATCTCCTGGAACTTTGCTAATGTTCCGCGAAGCGAGTGCCACAACAGGCTCTGCGGAACCGCATTTGTAACAGGGGCTCCAAGACTTTATCAAGTAGATCGGTGTTCCCACAACGAGCAAATCATCAAAGGACTTGTTTGCCATAATCAATTCCCTATTCTCTCCCTGCAGAGCGACCTGAAATTCAGCCGCTATACAGATTTGACGACGGGATGACCCACAGAAAGACACCCTGCAACCGCGACGCAACCTCAAGAACAGCCACGACAGCGGGGTCGGCTGCAGCAACTCGTTAGGCGCGGTTCAAGATAGCTCGTAGTAGGAATCTTGCCCCAAATGTTTCACGTATCTTTTTACGAGATTTTGTAGGGTGTCCGGCGTGCCTATGCCAATCCAATCATCAATCGAACCCAGGAAGCAATACCTCTGAGCAACAAACACTCGCTTCTCCTTATCGATTAGAACGAATCGAAGCATCGGTGAATAGGATATGAGTTGGGGGAGTAAATCTTGAATGCTTGCATCTCTCGCTCTGGGAGTAAAGCTCAGAATATCTGACAAGCGATCAACATCCTGATTTGCCACAAACACACTGATGACACCCTTCTTCACATCTATTTGGTAATACTGTAACTGAGAGAATCGCTTCATCCCTATTTCTACGATGGCAATTTCATCATCGGTTATGATCTTGGGTTGAACTTTCCGTAAGAAGACTTGGGCATTTGGGTTCTCGTAGATTTCGAAACCGCCCGGTATGACGTCAACCAGGGTTCCCCCACCCTTCATGGAGAAGAAATATCTTAGCTTACCACTCTTAATGGTACCTTGATGAAGATAATATGTCTGCCCCTTTCTATTGACATACTGTACGGGCATCTGATTTGACCTCTTGGTATTCCAGCTAATGCAACTCCACTCTTGATATGGGGCTGGGCAAGGGAAAAAGAAGGGGGACGGGGACGTCCATGAAATTGTAAAAAAACTACTTTTCCAACACTTTAAAATCCTTTTTCTTTGACTATTCTCTCCCTCCTCTTCACAGAAATGCTCACCGCAGACTGGGGAAGCCTCAGTTTCTTAGCAAAAGCTGCTGTTGCACACACATCGAATTGGCTCATTGTGCATTGAGATTTCCATTATCAATTGGTATTTAATGACCCCGATGTCTTTATATTTAAACTATTCCCCTAGATTTTAAAATTTCCTCAGCTTCTTCCACACGATTCAAAGGAACTAAGACTTCCATTAGCTCTTGTCCCAATAACCTTTGATAGCTTTTGAGAGTTGGATAAGTAGGATGCCTGGTTCCCCAGAACGCGAGGGTACCTAATGCACTAATCACTTGATTTGAGGATATAAATGATCCGATCCCAGACTCATAAAGGATTTCCCGCACCATTTCACCTTCAATAACCGTTTGTCCAGTGAATACAGGGACCCATTCGACATTTCCCAAGTTTTTGTTGTTTTTAACTCCCTTAGTTATTTCAAAATCCCATCGAAATTGGCGGTAAATGTCGATACAGGAAGCAATAACAAAAAGTTGAAAATACCCCAAAAAACTGTTTAAACCTACATCAAACCAAACACTTATTACAAACGGAATTATAGCAATGCCACATAGAAAGATGGCACCCGGTATAATAGTCGTTTCTACTATTTTATGAAGATACTTAGCTACATCTCCAATTAAATCTCCCTCAACAATCTTAAACCTATATCTCTCAATTTTATTTGCTAATCCTTTTGAATCATAGCTCATTACAGAATACAGATAAGTTAACAAACTTATTGAAATTCCATAGCCCAGCCAGTAAGGCCAATTCTTAGGATCTAACAAGTTGCCCTGCCATCCTGGGGAAATGCCTTTAGGGAAGGCAATGATTAAGAAAGTTGGTATAAACAAGATCTTCTGCCCAATTTCAATGGGGAAGATTCCAACTTTGTTTATCCGAATAGGAAGTGCGGTATCCCTGCTTTTTTCATTTTTTACTCTCCGACTGATCCGCTTGAGTGGAATGTTTCTTTTGGCCTTTACTATGACGATCGAAAACCCTATCAATGCGATATATACTATAAGTAACAATATGCCTTTCATTAGTGGATCAACCCCTTCAGTAGGTACGCTCAATCGTCTTATAATCCTTATAATTGAAGGTATCACTTGAGCAAGAATATCGATTAGGAAAAAAAGCACTACGCCATTCACGATGCCTCTTTTAGTGATTTGATCTGCAATCCACACCAATAGCATTGTGCTTGAGGTTAGGGAAAGAACATATATCAGGTGGGAACCCCACCCAGAATTTATAAGAGGGCGGCCGAGGATATCTATGCTACTCAGAACCTCCGCTGCTCTCTCGGCTTGAAGTACACTTATGATGATAGTGGCAATATAAACTATCATATCGAATTGATAGCGCTGTTCAACAGGCCCGTCACGAAGGCGTTTTAGGCATGGGATAACCCCGCCTAACGGAATGACCAAAATAGAGGCAATTATATACGGCCTAATTCCTAAGGAGAAAATCGAATGGGTCAATAAAGCGCTAGTAGTATTATAGAAAAAATCGTTAAATAAACCTGTATTTATTCCTGGTGCAGGGATATAGAACCCTAACCTATAAATCACTATACCTGCTAATGTGATGAGGATTTTCCTTTCTAACGGTTGGACTGACAAAAATATAGAAGAGATTGCTTTTTGTAACTGAGTAAAAACGTCCGGTTGACGACGGATATCAGTTTCTTCTTCTAATAATTCTTCTCTCAAATCAATTTCACTTTGACAAGACGGGCAAACAAATCTTCTTTCTACCCTTTCCCGGTGTTCCAATTCCAATTCAACTCCACAATTTGGACACCTAAGCTCTTTTGGAAGCATTGGTTTGTTGTTTCGTTCCATGATTTGAGAATATTTCTATGAGGTTAGTTAACAAGACGAAAGACGTGAAACAGGAAAGTCAGGGGAATTAGGTTCAGCCCTCAGATAATAGATTCTTATCCACTTCTTAACCAATTCCCTGAACTGCCATCCCAACTGAGACGCTCTTTCACCTTTTGTGCTACATAGCTCACATTTGTTCCCCCAGTTCCTCCCCCCAACTGAAGTGGCTGGGGCATCCTTACACCTACTCAGCAACTCCTCATATGATAATGATTGGGCCTTAAGCAGAAAGCCTGACCAGCAGGCCGAATCTTTCCACAGCACCTTCGAGACACTGGAGGAGACATACGATCACGGTCAATGTCTATTTCTGAGGGTTGCCCCCTTCACACTCTACTATTTTGTTCCTAAATCATAGCATTAATCCAGGTCTCAAGAAGTCTCTTCACTCTGCAAATTTCAGCATATTCAAGCAGTTTCTCCAGATTGCGATCCTTGCGCTTAAGATATTCAGATAGACCTTCCTTAGCTATATCAAGCCCCAGTTTGTTACGATATCGAAAACAGTCACAAATAGTTTTCTCTGGAGAGTAGATACGAACCCTATGACCTTTGATTTCTATCTCATCAATTCCTGCCTCAAATTGCTTGGTAGAAAAATGATAGAACTGAACAGGTGGATATTCAATTTTAGGCCGCCTTGTCCCCCTGCAGAGGGCCATCGATATGATTGAGGGATTGAAAGTAGTAAGCTCATGGTAAGAGAGAGCCGAGAGCAGACAGATAACTCCTTCAGGCACAGCACAGGCAAGGTCAATAAACCCTTGATTGGAAATAACGGGAATCTCTGAGAGACGATAAAACCCTCTTTTTACCCGTATTATCCTTCCCTTGTCCCTTATTCTTTTTATATCACGGCGATGAATTCCGACTGCCAGAATATCTCTTGTTCTGGCAAAACAACCATATTTCCTAAACACTTTGTATATCATCTCAACTTTTTTATTCATAAAAACCTCATTGGACAAAACTGTATACACATTATGATAAATGTAGACGCTTTTGTCCAGTGATTTTTGAATTTTTTATTAGAGCGGGATGTTTAAACCAACATGAATCAACAAGTTAGAGAACAACCTGAGAGGGTCAAACCTTTAATTAGTGTCTGTCCGGAAACATCCATATTTCTTGTCATTCCGGCAATCTTTAAGCCGGAATCTACTTAAGGCCAGTAATGGATTCCCGCTAACGGCGTGCGGGAATGGCGAATTCGGACAGACACTAATTAGCAATTTAGGCTTGATACTCAGTGTTCCCTGAAAGCGATGCCCTTTAATTTAGTATTTAAAGATTTGACCTCAGATTTTTTGGTTATTTTCACTGGGTTTGGGTGAGTGCCGTAAGGTACGAACCTTTTATGCTGTGTTATCGGAAGTTACATCTATATCTTCTTCAAGTATAGATTGTAGTCATCAACACTAATTTCTATCTCTCTTAGGATTTCTCTTATTAAAGGACGCGCCAAGACTCTCCCTCTATGGTGAGGAAGAGTAGTAATTCTTCCATCGGGATGCCTGTAAAAAGCGTGGTTCCCTTTCTGGCGGATTTTCTTAAACCCCAACAGAAACAGTAGTTTCTCCATTTCCTTAGTATCTATAATTTGAATTCGGCTCAACTTGCCACCTCAACCTGCTGGATACCCACAAAATCAGGTAATTGCTTCTTAGTCTCAGGGTCCATTTCTTCTAAGCATAATTCAACCACTTCTTTAAGATTCTTTTGCAGTTCATCCAAAGTCTCTGCTTGAGTATGGACGCCAGGAATCCCTGGGACAACAGCCACATACAACCCTGTTTCTGGGTCCTTTTCAATATATGCA
>Ga0315555_1000065_pt1 | contig 60719 bp, 44 predicted proteins | sample SalMarSW160380MG_FD_202113 | JGI IMG/M metagenome (GOLD analysis project Ga0315555, IMG submission 202113) | Salt marsh sediment microbial communities from the Plum Island Ecosystem LTER, Massachusetts, United States - Salt Marsh Sediment SW1603-80 ... | reverse complement strand
GTTTCTTCTATTGTATTTCGTAGCGGCCGTCTTGACCAGGACAATACGATTCTCTTTGACCCGATCAGCGATTATGTTGAAACACCGGATCTCCATGTAGACCTGGTTTACGACCGGCATCTTTTCCGGCTGAAGCTTGACGAAATGGAGTTCTGCAACGAGATAACAGCTTATTTACTTGGTCATCTGCCGGAATTCTTCACCTACAATGAACTAAGGGAAAAGATTGGAGCGCTTATCTCGCAACCCGTTTTCTCTGAGGCGCACCAAAACGAGACCTTCGAGGTCATGTTCTGGCTTGCAAATTCCAATTATGAGATGAGTTTCCAACCCGATCACCTAATTTCCGAACGGGTTATCTTTCCGGTTTCGGAAAATGAAAGCAGAGGCATTGAAGACGCCCGATTCGTGCAATTCACTGATGACAACGGTGAGGTTACCTATTATGCAACCTATACGGCCTATAACGGCTTTAATATCCTCCCGCAGCTAATTGAAACAAAGGATTTCATCAAATTTAACATATTAACCCTCAACGGCAAAGCGGTGCAGAACAAGGGCATGGCTCTTTTCCCACGTAAGATTGATGATCGCTACGTCATGCTCTCGCGCCAGGACGGTGAAAACAATCACATCATGTTTTCAGACAATATTCATTTCTGGCAGGAGTCCAAAATCATACAGGAACCAACACTCCCTTGGGAATTCATTCAGATCGGCAACTGCGGCTCACCCCTGGAAACCGATGATGGATGGATCGTACTCACCCACGGTGTCGGGCCCATGCGTCAGTATTGCATTGGCGCCATGCTGCTTGATCTTGAAAACCCGGCAAGAATCATCGCACGCTTGGAAGAACCGTTACTTGCACCGCGTGAGGAAGAGCGCGAGGGGTATGTCCCCAATGTCGTTTATACCTGCGGCGCTATTATCCATAATAACGAGTTGGTTATTCCCTATGCAATGTCTGATATCATGTCTAGCATAGCAACCGTTGGAGTAAGTGATTTAATTAACTGTATGCACCCGCTGGCGGACTGATTTTGGCTTGTGGTCTACTACATCTTCCTCGACTTTTGTTCATATGGATTCAACACACTCTTACGAAGATAGTTCTGTGGAGTCCATTTTGCAGCCCTTCGACTGTGACCAAATCGTGACCAAAATGATATCACCTTATTCGGCGTTATTGCGGGATATAGGCTTAGAAATGTAGGGGTCGGGGGTATTTATCCCCGGTCCGCTCGATAAGCCATTGTACTGTAATGAGTTAAATTGGTGGAGGGGGGGCGAATCCCCGTACGCCTGGCAATATCGGCAGCGGATAGTTTTCTACCGTGCAGCTTTCGGAAAACCAGAAGTCTCTCCGCGGCAACGACGCAGCGAGACGCTTTGAAAACAGTTTCCAAGTCAAGTTCCCGCCAAGACCTTTTTGGGCAGTTTGTCCAATGTCAATTCTCTCATTAAACTACTCCTTATGATATTTCATTTAGTTGCATCGATTCCTCACAGGGCGCGATGGCTTCACGCCTGGAATCATGTCCTCGATGCGCGAGGATTGCGTGTCAAACCTTTGCGACCGGTGAGTAACCATGTATAGTTATATATCCGGCGGCTCCTGATAGCCCTGAAGCCACTTTCACGAAGCATCGCTTTCATCTGTTGCTTATTCTTTATCCAGAATGAATTCGACCTGAGTTGCCACATCAACCTGTAAAGTGGCACCGTCCAGTCGTCAGAGCTAAAGTCATCTACAAGAACCACGAGACCGCCCTCAGGCAGACTGTCATAAACCATCTTCAGCATTTCTACCCCGCCCAACTCAGCGTCACACAACATAACGACATCATACCCGACAGGGATGTGTTTGGTCATGTCGCCAACCATGGTACTGATACGTCTGGTCAGTCTCTCTCTTGAGATGATCTTCCTCGCAACCCTGATTACCGGCTCAATGTCCAGCACACACGCCTTAAGGTGCTTGTGCCTGCGCACCAGGGCCATAGACATCACCCCCGAGCCACCCCCAACATCCAGCACCGAGTGATAGGCGGACAACTCGAGGTTATCTGCCAGCGCTTCTGCGTGCGGTAGGTGGTCATAGTACAACATGTGCGTAAAATCATGCGCCCATTGTCGGTCTCGCTTCATCTCTTCAATATAATCGTGACTATCCGTCCCGAGAATTGCCGCATAGCTCTGTCCGGTAGTGAGCATTTCTTCCAGAACAGAGAAGGCGCGGTACTCCCGGACACACGCTCGCGAGAATAGTCGAGTCCAATAGATGGATCGCTCACGAACAAAGAACTTGTTGGCCAAAGCGGTATTGCTATATAGCTTTCCCGTTTTCTTCAGTAGCCCTATGGAATTGAGAGCGGCCAAGAAGGCTTCTGCACGCCAACCATGTACACCGATCATCCTGCCAATGGCGGTCGGAGACAGTTTCTTACCCTTCAGCTTACGGAATACCTGCAGTCTCTCGGCGGCTACAACACATCTGGATATCATAAAGGCGGTCTGAAGGTCTATTCTGGAAAGCACGCCCCTTGGTAACTTGTCCAACGTGAATTCGGTCAAAGCGCTATCCTCCTTCCCATTGGCATTCTTTCTTTGCCCGTTTGCCCATTCTAAGCTGAGCAGCTTTCACGACAGTATACGGGTGGAACGCCTAACGGTTTCCATATCCTTGTGGCATGGTGGCCAGCCTTCGGGCGGGTTTCTCTCAAACACATAAGCCGCTGCTTTGCAGCGGCTTACCTACCATGGCGGGGTAAACGGGACGATTATAGAACTTTCCAGCCGGTGGTGAACTACTTCAGGATGGCAGTCTGATAGTTACCATGACGGAGGTGCAAATCGGGGGGCAATTCGCCAAATTGGGGCACAGCTTGCCTGAATTTGAGCTGTTCGCTCCTGCTGCCTAACCACACACACAAGGTCTATTTCTTTTCAGGTGACCGTATACTGATCCCCTTTAATGACAAGTCGACAAAGCTCTATGTGGGAATCCAGCCACGGGCGCTTACTTTCCCCCTGCTGGTAATGGGGCCACTCGTCTGACACTTTTTTACCATGTCACTGTATCAGCAGTTCGCTCATGTAATGGAAACCCCCCCAATAGAACTCGCCACTTTGCCCCCAGTGTGGTGTATACTGTTTTTGCGTTGACTCTTCTACCGATCGTGACTATTATTCCAGCGAGGGGCGGGGCGGCCTGACTTGTGCTGTTTCCCTTTCCCCCCTTGTCCAGTAACTGCCCCGCCACCTCTCTTCAAGCAGAAGCCACTGACTCCCCTTAGCATCCCTGCTGTCCCAGGTACGATGCGCTAGCATAGACAGCGGCGGTGTCAGGTTCTGACAGTACGACCCTGAAAAAAATCGTCCACTGAAGTTGCATAAAGAGCTCCTTTGGTTTATTTTGTTATAGCAGCGTCCGTGAGAGTTCGATACCATCCAACGTCCGAGGAAGGACAGGGTTTTCAGGGCTGACAAATCATGTCATCAAGTCGAAAGATAGCTCACTTCAAGCTTGGAAAACTTATATCAGAGAATAATCTAACCCAATCATGGTTTTCCACAAATCTCAAAACGGGCCGAAAGTGTTTTGTCAAATCCATCGCGCCGAACTCAAGCATTGGTCATGATTCGGCGAAATCCATCTTGGCACGCTCCTTCGACTGTCAGAAAGCGTTAAGGAGTAGGAAGATCCTCACTGCCTCTGCCAAGTATGACAGAGAAGGAAACCTATTCATAGAGTACTCTTATCTCGACTTGTCCAAGTGGAGGGCAGTCACCCCGGGTCTATTCTGGCAGCATTTTCCAAGCATATTGGTCGAAGCTTGTGTCGTGATAGATTATCTCCACTTAATGGGCCTGGTTCACGGGGACCTGAAGCTACACAATATTCTTGTCAACGCAGGTTGCGAAAGACTGCAGATAAAGCTCATTGATCTGGACTTTCTGACAACCTCTCATTCCTCTCCGAATGCGAAGGTATTTGGTACACCGGAACATGTGGCTCCTGAGATTGTGGAAAATGATCTGATTACCACCGAGTCTGACAACTATTCTCTTGGAGTCTCTTTGAAAACATACTTGCAGTCCCTAGAGGAAGATCCGTTGTTACCCGGCCCCAAAGCGGCATCCAGCCTGGAAAAAGTTACTGCGCTGGCGGACAACCTCACCGAAACGGACAGATTGCACCGACCGCGCATTTTGCTGGATGCTCTTTACAATCACGAGATCATCGACCGTCAGGCATTTGAGTTGTCGCAGAAGACACTTCTGACAATGAAATTGTCAACGAGCTTTCGAAGACAACGTTCACAGCGAATAGATACGACAATAATGCTTGGTGACTACCTTGCTAAGGAACCAAAGGTGCTTGGTTTAGCGGAGGATTTGATTTCCGATTTGGAGGCTGCATTCAAGAGAAACCCGGTTGCCACTCTGTTGCTTTTCAGATCGCTGGTACGAGAGGCTAATGTGACTATGCATGGTGATTACTGGCAATTGTCTGTTCCGGACGAATTGGCGGTAGCGATGTTTACACGTGCCGAGCAGATACAACATCCTAGATCTGCCGCATTGATAACGACCAGTCTCGAAACTGGCAGTGACATTGACCAACTGGTTACTAAAGCCCTGGAGCTGAAGAGAGCAGGCAGCTATCTCAAGTCATTTCTCTGCTTGAAAAAGGCACTATCTGAAATTGAGCGAACAGGTTACGTTGAGAACGTACAGGTGCGCAAGACCATCCTTGTTGAGCTTGGCTCTCTCGCAAGGACACTCAATAGACCAAAGGAAGCCGCATGCTTTCTGACCATGGCATTGGACTTACTCACTGACGTGTCAGAGGAGCGCCTTAACGTTCTACACGATCTGATCTACCTGAATCTGTCAATCAGGAAAGTAGACGCGGCAGAAACATTGATCCATAAAGGTCTTGAAGAAGCTTGCAATTTCAACAAGCCCAAGTTTGAGCTGCGTTTTCAAAAGCAAAGCGCCTGGGTCCTGGCTATTCGTGGCGAGTTCGCTGATGCTAAAGTGATCTATGAGACTTTAATTCGACGTACCGAGGAATTAGGTTTTGATGACCTGCTTGTGAAGTTGTACAGCGATCTTGGTACTCTCGCTTGGCGAAAAGGGGATTTCTCTGAATCCAAAACCTATTTCCAAATAAGTGTCGGCCTGGCGAGGCAGAATGATCTGCTGTCAGAGGCAGTGACACCCACGAGGAATCTGTCTCTAGTTTGCCACGAATTGTCTGAGTATAAGAATGCGGTCAAGTATGGAAAGCTTGCTCTCAAATCCTTAGCCCAGCCGTCTGACCATACAAGGCGGCCATTTATTTATTCGACCATTGCGTTGGCTTACGTCAGGTTGGGAGAGTACCACAAAGCGCAGTATTGGCTCCAGAAATCTGTCGCAGGAAGGTCGATCCTTCAAGATAGAGTCCTGTTTGGCGAATACTATCAATTTCTCGGTTGGCTGCAAATGAATCAGGGCAACTTGCTGGTAGCGCGAGAATCGCTCTATAAGGCTCTGGAGGTACTTGGGCTGGAAAAGCCCAATAAGACTGCTGGAAAGGTCTACCACGCTCTTGCCGAGATAGCCCTGTATGAAGGCGATTTCCAAGCCTGCAGTCGTCACGTAGATCGGGCAAGAGGTATCTTCGAGAAATTGGGTGACACTGCTGCCTGCGCTGAAATCGAGCTGGTTGGGGAATTGAACAGCTATTATTACGGTGACGGGGAGACATTGTCGGATTTGATTCAGCAGTCGAAATCGTTGCATTCTCATAGCTGCCGCTACTACGCAGTACTATGCCTGTTTCATCTACTCGTTCAGGCTAAGGGTGAGACACTGCAGGCCGCTCTTAATATTGCAGGAGACTTGCGGTTACTCACACAAGAATCGGAAACTCCACTCTACGCGGCAGTGGCTGGGCTGATAGCTTTTCACAGCGATCAAGAGACAGATCGCCGGTACCGTCTGAAAACCCTGAAGGCGGTTTACAGGACCCTTGAACGGGCTGGACACACGTTTCTGGCTCTTCTGGTATGTGAGAGAATCTCTGCCTGTTACGCAGACGAGTCAAAAGGGAAGCTAGCAAGGAAGTTCCTCTCCCAGTCACTTAAACTGGCACGGACTCTTCGCAATCAGAGGTTAATACAAGTCTACTCGGAAAGACTTAAGAGTCCTTCTCTAACCACTTTCGATCAGCAACGGTTGGTTCAATCAATCCATGGTGTTTCGGAAATCCTAAAGCGTATCACCGACTACCAGGAGGCATTACAGAAGGTTGTGCAATATGCGGTGGACGAAACCGGAGCAGAACGGGGTGTTCTGCTTCTTAAAGCTGATGACAAATCGGATCTGCAGGTCAAGGCCTTTGTAGACTGTGACGAATCCAGCCTCATAGATATCAAACATTTCAGTCGAGCCTTGCCGCGGCAAGTTGCGACAGACCCCAAACCTTTAGTTATCGACAACGCATTAACTGACAGACGTACTAAAGGCTACGAGAGCATCGTTGTACATAACATTCTGTCCGTCGTCTGTATGCCAGTAATTATCAAGGACAAACTGTTGGGCGTGCTCTACCTTGACCATCACACAATCCCGGCCTTGTTTGAAAGAGATGATATCACGTTTGTCTCCTCGATCGCCAACTTTGTGTCGGTTATTCTCACCTACATTCAGGATTTCAGGAGTGTCAGCCTGAGCAGGGATCGGTTGCTAAATGAGCTTACTCAGAGGGGTGTTCATCAGCCGTTAATTACCCAGGACCGAGTCATGCTGGATATGCTCTCAAGGTTGCCGGAAATTGCGCGCACCAATGCAAGTATTCTAATCATCGGCGAAAGTGGAACTGGCAAGGAAATCCTGTGCGAGATGATTCACGACTCGAGCTTGCGCTCTGATGGACCACTCGTCAAACTCAATTGCGCCGCCATCCCCGGTACTCTCATAGAGAGCGAACTCTTTGGTGTTGCCAAGAACGTAGCTACTGGCGTCGGAGAGCGCGACGGGAAGTTTTCTGCCGCTGACGGTGGCACACTTTTCCTTGATGAAATTGGCGACTTGCCACTTGAAGTGCAGGCCAAGGTCTTGAGGGTCTTGGAGTACCAGCAGTTTGAAAGGGTTGGGAGCAACCGCACTACTTCCACAGATATCAGGTTCATTTATGCGACAAACAAGGACTTGAAGAGGCTTATCCGCGAAGGAAAGTTCAGAGAGGACCTGTACTATCGGATTAACACAATCACTATTGAGTTGCCTCCCTTGAGAGAAAAGCCCGGTGATATCATGCTTCTGGTCAAGCACTTTATGAAAGTATACGCACATGATAAGGTGAGCTATCCTCGCTTTTCCGCAGGCGCAATCGAAGCCCTACTGGCTTACCCTTGGCCGGGAAACATCAGAGAGTTAAGAAACCTCGTGGAAAGGCTGTGTATCCTTTGCCCTGGCCGGCTGGTAGAGATATCTGACCTTCCAAAGGAGTTTCTGCTACAACAAGGGGCCGATGCGCCAAGCCGACAATCAGTAGAGGTCTTTGAGAAAGCCACGATCAGGGAGTTGCTTAGCGCTAACAACTGGAACCAGTCAAAGGTCGCAAGGATTATGAATATCCCGCTGACTACACTGCGTCGGAGAATTAAAAAGTACCGCATCACAAAACAATTGTAGCTCCTTATTTCTGCCGCATTGCCGCTCCCTGTCTATTCGTGCTACCTTCTATTTAGTTGGTACCAGCAGACTTAGGGGGATGCGGTCAGCACCGGCAAGTAAAGCTGCAAGCTTTACCCCCTCAGCAGTTTCCGTTACATTAACCTACCTTATTGTCTAACAAGAGATTAGTCCCCCTTCGGAGCCACGATTCAACCAGGCAGCAATCTTGTATGTCCTCCTTCTCAAGGTAAAGAATTAATCAACTTCTTGTGAAGGAGGCGCTATGACATTCAGACGGAAACCGCTGGTGCTCTTTGTGGGTTTTTGGGCAGCCCTGCTACTGGTTGGACTGCTTGGGTCAGCCACCACTCCGTCAATCGCATTTGCAGATGGCTCTGGAGGCGATACTCTGCCGGCAGAGCGTGGTGACACCACCGGAAACATCGGTTACGGATACGGTGGAGATCACGAACAACAGCTGGATGAACCTTCAACCCTCGATCTCCTCATCGGTTTGATCCAGGTGTTGCTATAACTAAGGGGGGCACTCGCCCCCCTACCGAACACTTAGATGTCTAAAGTAGAAAAGATAGTCCTCCTGATTAATCTCCTCCATCATCGCCAGTATATCCCCTTGGAAACGATCAAGAAGGTCTGTAAGATTTCTACACGAACTGTCTATCGCTACCTCAATACAATCTCAAGTGCAGATATTCCTGTGCGGTATGATGACGCTGTTGGTGGGTACTATATTGACTATCGGGACAGCTTCGGTATAAGCGATTTGAGAGTAAGTGACGCAGTCTTGTTGTCACTGGCCTTACATATGCTGTTACAGAGACTGGATGATCGTTATCTTGAGGACGTTGAGCAGTTGGCAAGAAAGATTTTCTGCAGGCTGACTTTCCCGCTTGAGGAACTATGGGAATCCTTTCGCACCCGAATTGAGCAGGGGTTTCAATCGCAAACCACATCTGATCTGATAACGTCTCTTCTCATCCAGGCGTCAGTTTTGCATGGTGGAAAACTGAGACTAACCCTCCTGGATGGTGAGACAGGCAACAATGCAATAGAAATCGCCAATCCATCTTTAAGGTTCAAGCGAGAATGGTGGTTAGGGGATTCAATGTCCGATGACCACGAGGCAATACCTGTTTCAAGGGTAAGAAAAGCAGTGATACTCTAACGCCTGGCGGAAAGAAGTCGGTGATTTTCCTAACAGACAGGCGGGCCATTGCAGACGCTGGCCAACTATTATCGATCCATTCCTGCTCAAACAGCTCCCGTGTTTTCTAACAATTTTCTAACAACGAAGTTGATCTAACTTGCTTGTACTTGAACTAACTTGAAGCAACTTGACGCAACTTAACCTTTGATAAGTCATAGAATTACGTTTAATTCGTTAGAAAATAAAGGGTTACGCGAAATCGCTGCTGTTGAATCCCTGCCTCTCCGCTTATCGGCCGGGCCGCGAACCCGGAGTACGAGCCATTGAGAATTGGCAAATGACCTTCGGGTTATGAGCCTTTTCAATGATCTGAACAAGAGGAAGTCCCACCCTAACGCTGGATCACCAACTGGAGTGCGGAAGTACCAACGTCTCTACTCGCACGCGAGCGAGCAAGATCCTTAACCCTCTGCAGCGAGACCCCATTAAAGATCATGATCTAAGTCACCGGAATCGAGATCATCGGCGTACGTGGCGGGTTTTCATCCGATACGGAACTGATACTCAACGAGGAGCGACGATGGAGGCCACTTGCCGGGTTTACACACACTCCGCTAACCTGCAACCAAACGGCAGGTTACGTGGCTGGATCGCAATAAGTCCCAGCTACTGACAAATGTTCTTGGGCTATGGGGTTCGAAAAGAGTATCAAAAAGCGGGGTTGACGAGACTCGAACTCGCGACCTCCTGCGTGACAGGCAGGCGTTCTAACCAACTGAACTACAACCCCGACACTTTAAAAAACGTATCGACGAACCCATAAGAAGCCTGACGGTAACGATCAACATCCGTCCAGCGCCCTTCAAATGGGCGATACTGGATTCGAACCAGTGACCCCCTGCGTGTAAAGCAGGTGCTCTAACCAGCTGAGCTAACCGCCCATCGCTGCTCGTCACCGTCTGCTAAACGCCGACCTAACCGTCGGCGCTTCTGTTCATCATGAAGTCAGCCTACCATCAACAGGCAGTCTCAATGACTTGAACATAATAGTATGAAAAAATCGGGGAAAAGCAAGAAATATCAAGGGGGAAGTTTGTCTCCTGTTTGAGGAAAATTGACCGCACGCCAATGGCGCACTTTCGGCTGCCGGGGGCGTGCTTTTTTGCTTTCACTTGATTGACCACAACACCATATTCCCGGTGCATAAAGTCAGGACAAAGACTTGTAAAGGTTGCGCCATAACAGGGACATAAGAAATTGTACAGTGTAAATGCGGGAGAGGAGCTGAAATATGGTGGATAAAAAGGCCAAGTATCCAACTCAACCTTCACTGGTCGGGACGAAAGTCTATTTGAGACCTGGTACCGCCGAGGATGCTGCCAATTGGCGGTACTGGACATTGCAAAGCGAACCGCAAGCTATAAGCTGTTCGCCGGTTCCGTTCTTAACACCTTCGGAAGCATCGGAAAAGTTCAAAAGCAAAGAGAAGTCAACCTCGGAACAGAGATTTGCGGTGGTAAAAAAGGACGACCAGATTCCGGTTGGCGAGGTAGCGTTCTTCAACTACAATTCCTTGAATCGCTCCGCTGAGCTTGGTTTACTGATCGATCCGGATGAGCGCAAAAAAGGATACGGCAAAGAGGCTACACAAGTCTTGTGCAGACACCTGTTCAAGTATCGGGGGCTTAACAAGGTCTACGCCCAGACTGCTTCTTTCAACGAAGCTGCCATCAAGCTCCTGGAGACGCTCAGTTTCAAGAGAGACGCCGACCTTCGCGATCACTACTTCTATGACAGCGAGTTCCACAACGGTGTCATCTACTCCCTTTTACTTTTTGAGCTTGACTGGTAGATACAGGCGGCCCCGCATTACCTCCCCATTCGACTCCACGCTCCGGGGTCGGACTTGGACGGCAACCAGTTTTCTCTCGCAGGGCAGGTTGCTCCGAGACCTTCCTTTTCCTGAAAAGCCTTGCCAAATAGGGAATTATGCGGTAGATTATAGACAAAGAAGTTTACAACATAACGTAAGGCGATCAAAAAATAATCATTACAACAAACTAACAGAAGGAGTAACACCATGAAACACGTGACTCTACTCACAGTCATGCTGATCATTGCGGTGCTGGCCCTGGCGTCTCTTGCCACAGCCGATGTACCGCAGATGATCAACTACCAGGGGCGGCTGACGGACGTCAGCACCGGCTATCCCATGCCGGACAGCGATTACGTTGTGGATTTCCGGATTTATGACGATTCGGCAATTGGTGTTGGGATCAAGCTGTGGGAAGAGAAGGACACTATAACCACAAAGCAAGGCCTTTTCAGTGTCATTCTTGGCCGAGAAGTTCCAATCCCCAACAGTGTGTTCAGCGGAACCGTAACCTACCTGGGCATACAGATTCCGGGAGAGCCTGAGTTCTATCCACGAACACCCCTGATAACAGTCCCGTACGCGTATCACGCACTCCGTTCTGATACAGCCGCTTACGCCAACCACGCCCTCCAAGCTGATTCGGCTCAGTACGCTGGTCAGGCGGCGAGTGTACCACCCGGTTCGATCGGAGCGACTGAGGTTAGTTCAAGTGAAGTCCAGCTTCGTGTTGACGGAACCTGCCCGCCGGGATACTATATCAGCCAGGTTAATGAAGATGGCAGTGTGGTCTGCGTAAAAGACTCCATTGGCGGTGGAGTTACAGATCATGGGGAACTATCGGGTTTGGGTGACGATGATCATCCGCAGTATCTGAACGCCACAATACCAGATACGGTTTTCAGTAAAATTGTGTTCTTACTTACTTCTTATGATACCCCCGAAGACGTTGGGGGTCTAGAATTAAGTGCATATCAGTATGGTTCTGGTGATATTTACGGTTCCAAATCGAACGCACAATACAGAGGGAGCACTCAATTAGATGTCGATGTTGATGCTATTAAAGCCTATGCGAGTGGGAACAACGAATCGACGGGTCGACTCGTTGGCGTCTCTGGTTCAGCTTATGATGGATATGATGGTTATGCTTTTGAGGCTAATGTTAATAATTTAGTAAATGATGGCATTGGTCTTAGGGCTTGGGTTCACGACGTGGGGGGTGATGCTATAGGTGTCTATGGTTCGGCGGAATGGGCAACAGCAGGTGATGCCATAGGTATCTATGGTCATGCATCGAATGGTGGAAACAATACGTACGCGGGCTATTTCAGTGGTGATGTAGAGGTAACTGGTATAATTTCAAAGTCGGGCGGTTCCATCAAGATAGACCATCCTCTTGATCCGGCAGGCAAGTACCTTCAGCACAGCATTGTAGAATCACCTGATATGATGAACATTTACAACGGCAATGTGTCACTTGACGCCAACGGGGAGGCAACGGTCGAACTGCCAGAATACTTCGAGACCCTCAATATGAATTTCCGCTACCAACTGACGCCAATAGGTGCACCTGGGCCAAACTTGTATATTGCCCGTGAGATATCCGGCAACAGTTTTGGGATTTCTGGTGGTGAGCCAGGCATGAAAGTTTCCTGGCAAGTGACCGGTATTCGCCATGACAAATGGGCTGAAGCCAATCGTATACAGGTTGAAGTGGAAAAGAAACCGTACGAAAGAGGTCTTTACCGCCATCCTGAGTTATATGGACTGGGTCAGGGTAAGGCTATTGATAAAGAACCGGAGATTGAAACTGAATTGAATAGGTAAGTAGGGCAGGTCTCCCCGAGACCTGCCGAAATAGGCAGGAGTCAGGGACTCCTGCCCTACAAGAAGTAAAGTGGAGAATGTGAAAATGAACAGCTATAAATTGACTATATCGGCGGTGATAGTGCTGCTGCTGTTCGCCGTCAGTTTCGCTACCGAGGAGAAAGAGAGCGTACCCGCCGAACCTGCAACCGGCGAACAGATCAAATGGCAGGTCATCTCATCGGGTGGTACCGAGGGCACGTCCACAAACTTCGCCCTCAAAGGTACCGTTGGACAAACGGCGGTTGGATACGGCACCTCGACAAACTACGGCTTGAGCCACGGCTTCTGGCAGGAGTATGGAGGTGGTGGATGTTGCCAGAACCGAGGGAATGTAGACGGCATTATCGGTATTGGCGGACCGATCGACGTGGCTGATTTAACGTATTTGGTTGCCTATCTATTCAAGAGCGGCCCGGAACCCCCGTGTCTGGAAGAAGGTAACGCCGACAGTATTGTCGGTATCGGTGGCCCAATCGACGTTGCTGATCTAACCTACCTGGTTAAATACCTGTTCAAGGACGGCCCTGCGCCACCGCCATGTTAATAGTTATCTTTTGTAGGGCAGGTCTCTCTGAGACCTGCCCTACTTTTACTCAAACATACACTCAGTGAATTGAGTAAGACAGCCTCCTCCGGCTCCTGTCCATTTTCTCCAAAAAGACCTTGCAGAATAAGGAGTTATTTAGTAAATTATTCACACAGCAGTTTACAACATGACGCAAGCAACTATGGAATACTCTTCTATGTTCTGCCGAGTCTTGGCTCGCATTTGGCGATGTGCAACCCAACAGGAGACGAAAACCTCATAATATCGTGTCACACTTTGCTTACTGCCGGCACAATACCTATGAAAGAAGCAAACAGCTAATACTACGAATAAACAGAATGAGACGCTATCAGCAACAGGAAGGAGCTAACAGTGTGAACAACAGCGCCTTGCGGGCCAAAGGCCGGAGGCCGGCCCATAAGAACCGGATCGGAAAAACAAGAACCTGATAAGTAATCTATGAAAGGTAAGGGAGCTATGAGCGCAAGAGCAACTACAACAGACAGCTTAAGTATCACACGATCCAATAATCGGAGCAAACAAGTAGGAAAAGAAACCCTGAAACGCAACAACTTAATCACAACTGTTTTGACCGTCGCTTTTTTGACGATGGTCATATGCCTTTTCGCGCAGCTGGCTCAGGCTGGTATCTATGTGACCCTTGACGGTCCCGGCGTTGGGCCTGGCGACACTATCATTTGCGGGCAGCCGGTCACGTTCAGTGTTCATCTGAACAATAATACCGGCAACTACATTGAGGGGATGACTCACGGTTTTGAAGTCTATTCATCAGATGGAGCCACCTGGCAGCCCATCACCTATGACACCTCCGGAGGGCTCGGCGACTATTTTGACATGTTGGTTTCGACCAATGGCTACAGTATCACCGGAACTGGCGCCGATACTGTCGCTCTGGCAGCTTCTGTCTTAGCGAACCCTGGTATGCCTAATGGCTACGATGATGTTATCCTGCGCATCGTTACCCAGGTAGACTCTTCACAGGACGGCAAAACTCTGTGCATTGATTCAACTTACTGCCCGCCGTCACAGCCCTGGATGTGGGCGACTCCTTCCGGTAACGTCGTGCCGAGCTGGGGCGGCCCGTACTGCTTTCCAGTAAAATGTCTCTTTGTCTTTGGTGGGTATAAGTACAACGATCAGGATGGCAGCGGCACTAAGGGCGCCGGAGAACCGGGACTGCCCAATTGGACGATCTACTTGTATGATTACAACAATACTGTCCAGCCACATGCCCAGACGACTACCGATAATAACGGGATGTATTGTTTCTCAAATCTTGACTTACCTCCTTCGTATGCAACAGACGGCTTCTGGCTTGCTGAGAAGAATGAGAACGGTTGGAAACAAACTGAACCTGATCCTATGGTGAACAACGGTATGCGTCAAATGCAAATCGGTTTTACATGGGATCTTAGCCACAATTTCGGCAACATAGTAGAGGAAGACTCTATCAGTATTAGCGGTATTAAGTTCTATGACATAAACGGCAACTCTAACTGGGAACATGGAAACGAACCGGGTCTTGGGAATGTTCTCATCCGTCTTCGCGGTACCGATGACCTGGGAAATCCTGTCAACATGACCGATTTAACCGATCCGCAGGGGGTATACTCGTTCGATTGTCTGGCGCCTGGGGATTACAGGGTGCTGGAGGAGATTGCGGGGACGGCCAACTATGATTACTGGGCGCAAACCTACCCGCTTACTGTTTTCCACACCTTGGACAACCTACAGGCGGGGGATCATCTGACTGGATATAATTTCGGAAATGACACCTGCGATTTGTATCATGTACTTACTGAGAAAACCTGTCTTCACGGTACAAATGACAATTTCAGCTTACCAGAACCTTCCTACATGAGCCAGGGCCTTCGTGACTTTCTGTATGAAAATGCCGCTTATCACTGGTATATTGATGAGTTCGACCTGCCGGCAGATAACCATTGGTTTGGTCACACCTTTGAAGGTTGCTGGGACGATGACAAATGCGAGATTATGAATGCAGAACTTACCATCCACCTGAAAGCTACCGGATGTATTCCTTCTACCGATGGGTTAGCTCTCGGCGGTGACTACAGTAAGACTAATAATGGAAGAATCTGGTCGATGGGTCTGAGCAATCTGGAGGATCACTTCTTTGGAACCGGTCCGTGGGAATATGGCAACGAGATGACGATCACTCTCGACCTTAAACATCTGCCGACCAGCTCCTGGTTGCCGACTGATATCCGCGGAGCTCTTCAGGACGGTAATCTTGACATAATAGTTACGGATGACACCGAGGTTGACTACATCCAATTATGGGTCGAATTATGCTGCAAACCGTGTGACGACCTACACGAGTATATTAATACCGGATACGACCATGACCAGGGAGCGTTAATAAATCCTAGCAATGATGATGACGACTGGGAACTCATCGGGACGGAAGATTTCTTTCAAGGCTTCACACCTTTGGTTCCCTCACCGGCGCTTGTTACTTCCGACCCTGGTGATGGTCAATCGCCCCCGGCCCGCTGGATTGGCTTGCCGACTGGCTCCCCACAGGACAACCTCTATTGGTTTGAATATACTTTCTGTCTGGACGACGATTTCTTGAATCCGGTGCTGAACATAACATCCGGTGAGGCTAATGATTCCATTTGGATTTACCTTAACGAGATCCTGATCGCGGGCCCGTATGACGCATATGATCCCATTACTTTCTCAGTCACTTCCCCCTTAGTGGTGGGAAAAAACAGGCTCAGGGTAAAGCTGAATGTTGATCCGTCACCCTCGCCGACGTTTATCCTGAACGGTTACATTGATGCCGAACATGGCGAATGCTGCGACACTGGCGCCTGCTGCGACTGTGACTATAATCCCGAATGCTACTATACCGACGAAATGACCTGTTTGAAAGACAAAGGGGCATTCCACAGAAACTCAACCTGCAATACTATTGACTGCAACGATGCCTGTTACGCTTATGGTGATATCAATGATGACGGCCTCCACCTGACAATCAGCGACTTAACTTATCTCATCCAGTTCGTCAACATCGGCGGTCCCCCACCGAACCTGTTGTACGAGGGTGACCTGAATGGGGACTGCTATATCGATCAACTCGACGTTGATATCTTTAATTGTTACTTGATATATGGGCCGTCTTGTTTCACCAATGGTTACCCAGTGCAGACATGCTGCTGTCCGGATACCACTCGAGGCGCCTGTTGTGCACTCGTTACTTCTCATTGCGATGTCCTTTCGCCGTTTAATTGCCAGGCTATCTCTCACAATTATATTGGTGACTATATTTCCTGTACTCCAAATCCGTGCCCCATTATTTGCTGCCTGAATCGTGGCAATGTTGACGGCATCATAGGTGTCGGCGGACCGGTTGACGTGGCTGATTTAACATACCTGGTCACTTACCTTTTCAAGAGCGGCCCGGCGCCACCGTGCGAAGAAGAAGGAAATGCCGACGGTATTGTTGGTGTTGGTGGGCCAATAGATGTCGCTGACCTTACTTACCTGGTCGCCTACCTTTTCAAGAGTGGTCCAGCGCCACCGCCATGTTAATAGTTGTCTTTTGTAGGGCAGGTCTCTTCGAGACCTGCCTTACTGCAACGTCGTATTACAATTAGAAACTCGTGTCATTCCCACGCAGGGGAAATCCAGAAGAGGCAACTATAAGCATACAAACACCCTGCGGGTAGTTGGATGAAAATGACAACAGAAATGGGTGGAATATGGATCGAAGAATTGTCCTTGTGATTCTCGGCCAATGTACTTTTTTAGGGTCATCGGTTTTTGTTTATGATACGCTTAGAAAACGTCACATACCGCTACCGTGAGGACAGTGAACCGGTCCTCCGAAACCTCAATCTTCATCTGCAGCCCGGCGAGTCGGTGTGCGTTATGGGCGCCAACGGCTCTGGGAAATCAACACTGGCCAAAATCCTGGCCGGTTTAATTGATGTGAAACAAGGACGCGTGCGGGTGGAGATCGGAGACGGCTGTCCGATGCCGGTCGGTATCCTCTTCCAGAACCCGGACAACCAGATAGTGTCTGTTACTGTGGAGAAAGAGATCGCCTTCGCACTGGAGAATCTCGGCGTCCCCCTGGCAGAAATGGAAGCACGTGTAACCGAGACCCTTAAACGGTTTTCGATCTTGCACCTTCGATCCCGTTTGACGGCTGAACTCTCCGGCGGGGAAAAGCAGCGCGTGGCGCTGGCGGCGGTCATGGTTTGCCGGCCGCCGATTCTGGTGCTGGACGAACCTGATTCTTTTCTTGACGAAAGCGGCAAAGCTACCCTTATGGAAGAGCTGCAAAAGCTGCACCAGGGCAACCCCTCAATGATCCAGATTCATATCACACAGTATCCCAACACGGCGGAACGATATCACAGGTTGATTGTCCTCGACCGTGGGGTGGTTGTCGCCGATGCTGCGCCGCAGGAGATCCTTCAAGACCAAGCCTTTTGCATTAAAACGGGGCTGGCGTTTTCCCTGGAGAATGGGCGCCAGATCGTGATTCCGCAGAGCTCTGTCAACGGCGTGGCAGAACGCTCACCGAGCCTTGAGAAAATCACGCTGCGAAATGTCTGCTTCCACTACGCAGGGGAGTGCGAGGTGCTCAGGAACGTCAGTTTCGATCTCAAAAAGGGAGAAATCATCGCCCTGGTGGGACCGTCCGGCTCGGGGAAAAGCAGTCTGGGGCTTTTACTGTGCGGTCTTTTGAAGTCGGTCTCCGGTTCTATTGAGTATCTGGACGACAACCATAAGCCGGTGCCGTTTGACCTGCTTGTCGGCCGAGTATCAGCGGCATTCCAGCAGCCGGAACGGCAGTTCTTCCTGCCTTCTTGCTCAAAGGAGATTGCTTTCGGACCGAAAAACCTGGGATACATGCTGACTAAGATAGAGATCGACGCCCTGCTGGCAATGGCCGGCCTGGAACCGGGGACATTCGCACCGAAAGACCCTTTTACACTTTCCGGTGGGGAAAAGCGGAGGCTGGCATTCGCAGCAGTCCTGTCGATGTTGCCGCAGTTTGTCGTGTTTGACGAACCCACTTGCGGTCTGGACCAGGAGGGAGTAGGGCGCTTCCTTCTACTGGCGCTGGCGCTGAAGCGGCGGGGGGTGGCCATGGTAATCATAACCCACGATGGCAACATCGTAGAAAGCCTGGCTGACAAGGTGATTCACCTGAAAGGGGACTCAAGTTGGATCGAATTATCTAATGCGGAGTTTTTCAGCAACAACAGTTGGGAAGGTGTCGTCTCTCCTCCTACAAATGGCCACCGCTCCTCCGGGGGATGAACTCACTTTTTTCATCGCCGCACTTGACTACCGTTTGAGATAGGGTATAATAGTCCCTGGAAAGGCCACACAATGGTCAGGCGGCTGCGGATAGGCAGGGGTGACAGAGCAGCCGTTGTTCAGTGATAAGTGTGGCGGCGCCACCTTTTAAGGTGATCCCGTGAGGTCACTAAAGGAGCAGACAATGTCAGATTTATATAAGCCACTAAGCTATAATCCCACCGGGAGTTCAATTTCCCGCTACAAAGCAACAGGAGGAGTTTATTGTCTGGACGATCAGATGCTATTCTCGACGAGAAAAAAATAAGTCGCGCCCTCACGCGCATTGCTCATGAGATTCTCGAACACAATTCCGGCGCGGAGACGCTCGTCATTATCGGTATCCTGACCCGTGGGGCGCATCTCGCTCGGAGAATCGCTGGAATAATTGAAAACCTGGAAGGGGTCAAGGTGCCGGTGGGCCTGATGGATATAGGCTTGTATCGGGACGACGTCCACTCCAAGCTCGACCAACCGATTGTTCAAAGGACGGAGATACTTTTCCCCGTGGTTGATCGCAATGTTGTTCTCATCGACGATGTTCTGTTCACCGGTCGCACGGTGCGGGCGGCCCTGGATCAGATTATTGACTTCGGCAGGCCGCGAACCATTCAACTGGCCGTTCTTGTCGATCGTGGACACCGCGAACTGCCGATTAAGGCCGACTATGTCGGGAGCAATATTCCTACCTCGAAAACAGACCGGGTGGTGTTGGAAGTTCTTGAGAAGGATGGGATCGACCGCGTGTATGTCATAAGAGACGGTAACGCTGATGAAAAAGAGGGTTCGCCTACAGTTGGCGAAAACAACGATGACAAGGGGAGAAAAAAATGAGTCGTCTGAGCTCACGCCATCTACTGGGACTGGAAGGGGTTCCGAAGGAGGACCTTACCCTTATTCTGGATACCGCTGAGACCTTTCGAGAGGTTCTTGACCGTACGATTAAAAAGGTACCGACACTTCGCGGTATTACGGTTCTTAATCTCTTCTATGAGCCCTCGACCCGCACTCGCATCTCCTTTGAGCTGGCGGAGAAAAGACTGTCGGCCGATATTGTCAACTTCTCCGCATCGACGTCATCGGTTCAGAAAGGGGAGTCGCTTCGAGACACGGCGCAGAATATCGAAGCCATGAAAATCGATATGGTGGTGGTGCGCCACGGCTCGGCCGGTGCACCCTACTTTCTGACGCAGTGTATAGACGCCAACGTCATCAATGCCGGCGATGGCGCACACGAGCACCCGACCCAGGCCCTTCTGGATATGTTCACCATCCGCAGGAAATACGGTCGGCTTGACGGGCTGAGAGTAGTGCTGGTCGGCGATGTGAAACACTCCCGCGTCATCCGTTCCAACATCTGGGGGCTAAAGACGATGGGCGCCTCGGTGGCGCTGTGTGGACCGTCTACTCTGCTGCCTTATGAGGTCGAACGGTTCGGATGCGATGTCTACACCAATCTCGACAAGGCCCTTGACGGTGCCGATGTCGTCAACATCATGCGTATCCAGCTTGAGCGACAAAAGGCAGGTTTGTTCCCATCGCGGCGCGAATACACCAACCTGTTTGGCCTGAACAAGGAGCGCTTAAAACACCTGAACAACAATTATACCATCATGCACCCCGGCCCGATGAATCGTGGGGTAGAGGTAACCAGCGAGGTTGCTGACAGCGACAGTTCCGTCATTCTCAACCAGGTGACCAACGGGCAGGCGGCGCGAATGGCTGTGTTGTACCTGTTGAGAGGACGAGAAGAAGAAGTGGGTGAATAATGGACAGCGACAAGTATGATTTGGTTATAGAACATGGACACATCATCGATCCTGCTCTCGGCTTCGGCGCCGAGGCTCACATTCTGATAAAGGATGGTCTAATTGCCGAGATTGTCAGCGACTCCCCAAAAGCGCGCGCGCAGACGGCGGCCATGGACAGAAGCCGCGTGATTAATGCCCAAGGGAAAATCGTCGTACCCGGACTGATTGACATGCATGTTCATCTTCGTGAGCCCGGCCGTGAAGACGAAGAGACGGTAGAATCTGGGTGCCGGGCAGCGGCAGCCGGTGGGTTCACATCGGTTTGCTGCATGCCCAATACCACTCCGCGAATCGACAATCAGGAGACGGTCAAATTTGTCCAGGATCGTGCCAAAAACGCCGATGCCCGGGTCTATGTGGTCGGCGCTATTACCAAAGATATTGCCGGCAAAGAACTGTCTGAGATCGGTGATCTGGTTAAAATGGGTGCGGTGGCCATCACCGATGATGGTAACTATGTCCAGAACCCTGAAATCATGCGACGGGCGTTGGAATACGCCAAGATGTTTGATATACCGGTGATGCAACATGCCGAAGATCAGTACCTCTGCGCCGGAGCTGTTATGAACGAATCCTTCCAGTCCACGCGGTTGGGCCTCGGGGGCGCCCCGGCAGTCGCCGAGGAAATCGCTGTTCTGCGCGACATCGCCCTCTGCCGTATGACCGGCGCGCGGTTGCATTTTCAGCACATCACTACAAGGGGCGCAGTGGAGGCAATCCGTAAGGCCAAGCAGGAAGGAGTGCACGTTACCGCCGAGGTTACACCCCATCATCTAATACTAACTGACGAGGAGATCGGCAGGCAGTTCAACACAAATCTACGTGTAAACCCTCCATTGAGAACCAGGCAAGACCAGGAGGCCCTTGTCGAGGGACTGATAGACGGAACCATCGATTGTATTGCCTCTGACCATGCTCCTCATTCCGCGGAAGAGAAAGATTGTGAATTCGATAAGGCCCCACCCGGCACTACCGGCCTGGAAACAACGCTGGGACTTGTTAAAACCTACATTATTGACCGCGGTTATCTAAACTGGGCTGATGCCGTCAAGAAGATGACAGTGAACCCGGCCCGTATCCTAAACCTCCCAGGCGGATCGCTGGCGATTGGATCACCGGCTGATATTACGATTGTCGATCCCGACAGGCAATGGCAAGTTGAGGCTGACAAGTTTCGTTCACGCTCAAGAAACTCGGCCTTTATCGGCTTCAGACTTTCCGGCCAGGTCTATAGAACGATCCTCGGCGGCGGAGTTGTGTTTGAGCAGTAGGCACCTGTAATACAATCTCTGACTTCCAACTCGTATCACAATGGAGATTCGGGAGTTGCCCCAATTGGTTGTAATTGTGTCGGTTGCGGTGAATGAAACGGTTGGCTGTAGTTTTGTTTACGGCGCACCGGCCAGACAGACGGCCTTTCCCCAGCTCACGATGAAGGTGCAATCGTTGGCACAATTTACTTGCTAATAGCCTTGACCGGCTATTGATTTGTTCTTCATGGATAACATGCACAGGTCTCTGGGAATCGATATCGGGTCGGTCTCGGTAAAGCTTGTCCTTATGGATGAGGGCGAAATAGTCAGGGAAGTATATCGCCGCTTTCGCGGGGGGCCCTTCGAGATACTATACGAACTTCTCACCGAGCAATTCTCCGAGTTAACGGGACAGTCACTATCACTTGGCGTGACCGGTATCGGCGGGAAGACGGCACAGTCCATTCTGGGTGGTAAGTTTTATGGTGAAATTGCGAGTCTTGCCCACGGCAATTTCCACATAGCTCCGCAGGTACGAACGGTCATAGAGATGGGTGGCGAGGATTCCAAACTTCTCATACTGGACGGCGAACGAAAAACTATCATTGATTTTGCCATGAATGCCCAGTGTGCTGCAGGCACCGGTTCGTTTCTCGATCAGCAGGCCGGGCGGCTGATGATTTCGATTGAGGAAGAGTTCGGTCAACTGGCGCTAAAGTCAGAAAATCCTCCACGTATCGCCGGGCGCTGTTCGGTGTTTGCCAAGACTGACATGATCCACTTGCAGCAGATTGCCACCCCTGACTATGACATCGTGGCCGGTTTGTGCTTTGCAGTGGCACGCAACTTTAAGGGTTCCATTGCCCGCGGAAAGAAGTTTGAAAAGCCAATTGCCTTCGAAGGCGGTGTAGCAGCCAATCCCGGCGTCGTGCGCGCTTTCACGGAACTGCTGCAACTGGAAAAGGGTGAGCTTGTTATCCCCGAGCACTTCAATGTGATGGGAGCTGTGGGGGCGGCTTTGCTGGCCTCGGAAGAAAAATCTGTAGTTGAGGGTTTTGACCCTGAGAAAATTGTTGCCTACCTGAAGTATCGGACGGTGGCCGATTCCGGGCGGGAAGCCCTCTCGTTCGATTACCCTGATTCCAAGTATTACGACATCACGCTGGCCGAGAGTCCCGCGGAGATCGATGGTCTTGAGGTTTTCCTTGGTATCGACGTCGGTTCCCTCTCAACAAATGTGGTTCTGATAGATAGAGACCACCACGTGGTCGCCCGAAGGTATCTGATGACTGAGGGGCGACCTATCGAAGCCGTCAGGCGGGGCCTGAAGGAGATAGGGGACGAAGTGGGCAATAGAGTCATCGTGAAAGCGACCGGCACTACTGGGTCAGGCAGGTACCTGACCGGTGATTTCGTTGGAGCTGATGTTGTCCGCAATGAGATTACCGCCCAGGCCACGGCCGCCACCGATATCGATCCCAACGTCGATACCATTTTTGAAATCGGTGGGCAGGATTCCAAATACATTTCGATTGACAAACAGGCTGTAGTCGACTTTGAGATGAACAAGGCCTGCGCAGCCGGCACCGGTTCGTTTCTCCAGGAACAGGCAGAGAAACTAAATATCCGGATCGAAACCGAGTTCGGGGAAAAGGCTCTTGCGGCTCATTGTCCCGTGGGGTGTGGCGAGCGCTGCACGGTATTCATGGAATCAGATTTGGTGGCGCACCAGCGCAGCGGGGCCGGAAAAGACGACCTTCTAGCGGGTCTGGCCTATTCTATTGTCAGCAACTACCTGACTAAGGTCGTAGGTGACCGGAGGATTGGCGACCACATCTTTTTCCAAGGTGGTGTAGCATGGAATAAAGCTGTTGTCGCCGCCTTTGAAAAGCTACTGGGCAAAACTGTCACTGTACCGCCGCATCATGACGTAACCGGCGCCATTGGAGCCGCTATCCTGGCCAAGGAAAAATTGAACGAACCGGGTTTCAAGAGTTCATTCAGGGGTTTTGATCTCTACAAGCGGCACTACAAATTGGAAAGTTTCACGTGCCATGACTGCGCCAATCAGTGCGAGATTCACAAGGTAGAAATTGAAGGCGAAGAGCCTTTGTATTACGGAGCCCGCTGTGAGAAATATGATGTTGAACGGCACTCCGAACACGTTTTGCCCCCTGACTTTGTCAAGCTTCGACAGAAGCTGCAGTACAAGAGATACCTGAAATACAGGAAACCCAAGAAGGTCAGGGGAAGAATCGGCCTGCCCATGGTGCTGCATTTCTTCGAGTATTACCCCTTGTGGCGCGCCTTTTTTGAGGCTCTCGACTTTCGGATCGTAAATTCCAATATGCGCGACAGGAAAATCGCCGAAGAAGCCCTGGAGCTGTCCGCAGCAGAAACCTGCTACCCGATAAAGATGGTCTACGGACACATTGCAAATCTCATAGAGAAAAAAGTTGATGCGATTTTCCTACCCGATTTGATAAGCATCGCCGACGATACAGAAGACCCGGACAATAGTGCCTATATCTGTCCCTATGTCCAGAGTATTGGGTCGTCGATACGAACTAGGTTTGATTTTGACGGCGCCGGCATTAAACTTATAAACCCACCTATATCGCTGTGTTCTGATGCGACCAATTTGAAACGGAAGTTCAAACGACTGGCTGCTAATCTCAAGTTGTCGGATCGCGAGTTGAGCAGGGCGGTTGATGCAGGTCTCAAAGCTTACCGGGGATACCGGCGCAGCTTGCAGGAAGAGGGAAAAAAGGTTTTAAACAACCTTGCCCCCGACGAAAAAGCTCTGGTGATTATCAGCCGACCGTACAACGGCAACGACCCCAAGCTGTCGCTTGAGCTTCCGGAGAAGGTCCGCAAACTTGGGTTCAAAGCTATTCCAGTTGACTTCCTACCGCTTGGAGACAGCGAGCATGATCTTGAATACATGTACTGGCACTATGGCAAGATGATTCTTAACGCTGGAGATTATATTCGCAAGTACCCTAATCTCTTTGCGGTCTATCTTACTTCGTTTGGGTGTGGGCCGGACTCGTTCATAACACATTTCTTCCGCAAGCGTATGTCCGGCAAGCCCTATCTTCAGCTTGAACTTGACGAACACGCCGCCGATGCTGGTCTGATAACGCGATGCGAGGCATTTATAGATTCGCTCCGTTTCTACCAATTCAGTATACCAGTCACCAGTTTCAATATTAGCTGCGATGATTTCAAACCATTCGAGAAGACTATCTACATCCCGAATATGTGCGACCATGCCTATGTCATGCGGGCGGCCCTTGAACGGTTTGGTCTGACGGTGGAAACCCTCGACGAGCCTGATGAACTTACACTTGATTATGGCAAGAAATTCACTTCCGGCAAGGAATGTTTCCCATGTGTAGTCACAACAGGTGACATAATAAAAAAGATCAAGTCAAATGGGTTCGAACCAGCACGGAGCGTTTTCTTCATGCCGGGCGCTGATGGTCCATGTCGTTTCGGGTTGTACAGCCAGTATCATCGCATGCTACTGGATGACCTGGGCTACCGAGACGTACCGATCTTCTCCCCTCATTCCAAAGATGGCTATGCGGGATTTGGACTTGACGGTACAGCCTTTAGAAAGATTGCCTGGGAAGGCTTTGTCTTCGCTGATAATCTCATCAAGCTCTTGCACAAAACAAGGCCATACGAGTTGAATACAGGGGATACTGAAAAAACCTATCTTCACTACCTGAAGAGACTTGAGTATGTCATAATAAAGGACGAACCATTCGGCCCCCTTGCGGCTGAAGCGGCGGAGGCTTTCAAGAAGATCAAGGTGCGTGGTGAGAGGTTCCCCGTGGTGGGGGTTGTTGGGGAGATATATCTCCGCAACAACAGGTTCTCCAATAATCACCTTATCGAGAAGCTTGAAAAACTTGGTATGGAAGTGTGGTTGGCTACTTTCTGCGAGTGGCCGATGTATACCTCGGTGGATTACCGCCGGGATGCTTTTCAAGACAGAGACTTTAAGGGATTCCTTCAAGGTAGTATACAGGTGCTCCTGCAGAAACGGTATGAGCACAGAATTGCTAAGGGTTTCGAGCGTCGCGTGGAGCTGCGCCAGGATTACCCAGTCGAAAAGGTTATGGAATTGGCTTCTAACTACCTGCCGTTGGATTTCAAGGGAGAGGCGATTCTGACGATAGGGAAAGCTATGGAGATGAGTCAGGAGGGGGCGTCCGGTATTGTTAACGCCATGCCGTTTAACTGCATGCCCGGTACTGTGGTAAGTTCCCTGTCGAAGAAGGTCTCTGAGGACCTGAGTGGTATTCCGTGGTTGAATATCAGCTACGAGGGGCTGCGTGATTCTGGCGAAGACACACGTTTGGAAGCGTTCGCAGATCAGGTCCGGGCTTTTGCCTCGAGCTCACCAGGCAGCAAAATAATCGACCACCAACGCTGGTTCTGACAATGCCGGATATTGGAACCTAAATAACTGAATATTGTTATATGAAAATAAAGAAAACAGATAAAGTATAGAGGGAAAAATGAATAAAACAGTCCAAGTAACTGATGACACCTTTGAAACGGAAGTAATTCAATCCGACAAGCCGGTTATTGTCGATTTCTGGGCGGAATGGTGTGGCCCGTGCAAGATGATAATCCCTGCATTGGAGGAAATTGCCGTCGAATATGAGGATAGATTGAAAGTAGCCAGATTAGATGTGGACTTCAACAACAAGACCGCCGGCATGTATAGCATTATGTCGATTCCTGCTCTTCTCGTTTTCAAGAACGGTGAAGAGGTTGATCGCGTTATCGGCGCTGTTTCGAAGTCCTACCTGACGGCTCGTTTGGATAAAGTCCTTACCTGACGTTGCCTGTGAAGATTTTTGAAGCCGGTTCGAGGCCTTCGGACCGGCTTTTTGTTTCTAATTGTGATATTACCAACCGTAGGGCGGTCCGCCTTTGACGGATGACCCCTGTCTGCTTTTGGCGGATCTCGGAGAGACCTACCATACTCGACTTTGTGGTGCAAGTCACTGGCTTGGAGATTGCCAGTGTTTTTCAACAGACTGGCAGTACAGAGATAGCAATGAAAAAAGAACTATCGACAGATGTGTCAAGCCATGTAGCAGACATCCAGGTTCCGCGCGGCGCCTACCTCATCAAGACGCCGCACCGGCGTATTGTGAGGAGCCGAAGTAACCATCTCCGGGTTTTCCGCAGCCTCGCGGGCAATCTGCTTCATCACCGAGGCGAAGTAATCGAGGGTCTCTTTGCTCTCTGTTTCTGTCGGCTCGATCATCATCGCTTCCGGAACAATGAGCGGGAAGTAATTGGTCGGCGAGTGCACGCCGAAGTCCAGCAGACGCTTCGAGATATCCAGGGTCTTCGCACCCTGCTTTTTCTGACGCGAACCGGAGATGACAAATTCGTGCATGCAATGGCTGTCATAGGGAAGCTCGTAATCTTCGCGCACAAGCTCCTTCAGGTAGTTGGCGTTCAGAACAGCATTCTCGGAAACCCGTCGCAGCCCGTCTCCGCCCAGTGTTTTGAGGTACGCATAGGCGCGGACGCAGTTAGCAAAGTTACCATAGAAACTGTGAAGCCGACCGATAGAGTGGGGACGATTGTAATCAAAGAAAAGCTTGCCCTGCGAATCTTTTTGCAGGACCGGCAGTGGAAGGAACTTGTCTAATTCCGCTGTTACCCCAACGGCACCTCCACCCGGACCGCCTCCGCCGTGAGGCGTCGATAAGGTCTTGTGAAAGTTGAAATGCATGATGTCAAAACCGACATCACCGGGGCGGAAGATGCCCATATTGGCGTTTAGATTTGCGCCGTCGAGATACATCAGGCCCCCTCCGGCATGAACGATGTCGGCAATATCCCTGACGTGGGTCTCGAAAAGCCCGAGGGTATTGGGGTTGGTCATCATCATCCCGGCCACATCCTCATTCATCACAGCCGCTACGGCCTCCGGGGAGACGATGCCACGCTCATTCGATGCGATCTGCACAGGAATAAACTCAACCGAAGCTCCCGAGGCTGGGTTGGTGCCATGTGCCGAGTCGGGTATGATGATCTTGCTTCGTTTATTACCTCTATCCTCATGGTAGGCGCGCATAATCAACAGGCCGCAGAGCTCACCCTGGGCGCCCGCAACCGGCTGCAATGAGACACTGCCAAAACCTGAGATTTCTGACAGAAACTGCGATAGATTCCACATCAGTCGTAAAATGCCCGGTACCGAGCTATCGGGAGTCAAAGGATGACGCTTGCGGAAGCCTTCGAACCCTGCTGCCGCTTCATTCATTTTGGGGTTATATTTCATGGTGCATGACCCCAAGGGATAGAAGCCTTTATCGATGTGATGGTTCTTGACCGACAGGCCGATGAAGTGGCGCATCGCCTCCCCCTCGGTGACCTCGGGAAGGTCGGCATCGGAGGAGCTCCGGAACTTCTCCGGGATAGAAGCAAGAATCTCCTCTGGGGTTTTCCTGGTGTCCGGCAAGGTGTAGCCTTTCCTGCCGCACACTGACTTTTCATATATCAACAGCTTTTCCGTCATAGTATAAAACTCTATCTCCAAGCGTCTTTATTGCTCAACCGCAAATTATTTTTCCTCTGGTTCTTCACCTTTCAATTTCGCGATCTGCTTTTTCGCGTAGTCAATATCTTCCGACTGCGGATAGTGTTTGATAAAATCCTCAAAGGCAGCAACAGCACCTGTGGTATCGCCCTTTTGCCTGTAGACAATCGCTCTCCAAATCTCGGCTTCTTCAGCGAAGTGCTTGCCCTCGAAATCCTTCATAATGGTTGTGAATGCCACTGCCGCTGTGTCATACTCCTTAGCTCGACGGTGCATATCCGCCAGCGCCATACGGCTCTCCCCTGACAGTGAGTCAAGCGGATCGCCAGCGTCAATGACCTTCCGAAACCAGACGGCGGCATCCTCACTTCCCTCTCGATACTTGTATTTCTCGGCAATCTCTATAAACATGGGCCGTTCAGGGTTTATCTGTGCTTTCTTGAGAAGATCAGCCAAGGTCCCGATTCCCTTCTGATAATTGCGCAGCTTGGCCAGGAAACGGTCAGGAGGCATATAGCCGACAATGCGATCCACCTCGTCGCCGTTCTTGTCCACCATGACCAGCGTGGGAAAGGCTGATACGCGGTACTCCCGCTTGAGCGCCGTGTCTTCTTTGCCGTTTATTTTGGCTAAAATCATTTCGTTTGTGAAAAAGTCGATGACTTTTTGATCCGTCAACACGACCGTGTCGAGCTCCTCGCACCACTTTCAGGTGCTGCTGTAGAAGTATATTAGGGCATCCTTCCCGCTTTCAGCCGCTTGGACTTTGGCCTGCGAAGCATCGATCAAGTATGACGCTTTGGCTACCTCGGTTGTGTCCTGGGCTACCGCCAAGGCAGCGCCAACGAGCATTGTTTCCAGTACGATCGCAATTCTAATCTTGTTCATAGGAGTTCTCTGTTTGTACACGTTGTGATTCTATCATTATCATTCCAATCCAATCAGATCATCGCCCAGCACCGCCTCAAGGATCAGAGCCGCTGCTTCACGATATTCCCGCGGGACCATGACAACATTCCCCCGAGTAAGTGAAGGCATAAGTCCCGACTGGAAATCCATTCCCCTTCCGTAAGCGCTAAAATTCGAAGAGAGTACAAGCGATGGGATGTTGCTGGAATCAAGCGAACCCTTGGCAATCTCCGCTTTCATTTCACTGGCGACGCTGCCGACAGCAACCCAGTCGCGGTCAGGCGTCATGGCAGCGGTCTTCTCCGGCGGAAGCTGATCGACAAGGGGTTCATTGCAGTCCGGACAGATCAGCACTCCGATCTCATACTCATACCGACATTTTGGACAATAGGCCACCTAGCTCTCCTTCCTGTGCCATTTATCGCCAATGGTCATATTCAAGATTTCTATTGCCTCTTCGCGGTAGGCAAGTTGGACCGATATTTCAAAGGGGGCCGATTTCGAGTTATAGAAAGGACGCAAAGGCAGCCCAATATCGCCGAAAAAACCATCTTTGGAAATAACCACAGCAGGGATGTCATACGAGTCCAGTGTTTCCTTGGCAAAGTCAGCATACAGCTTGTTCTCAATCGTACCCAGTACAACCCAGTCCTTTCCTCCGGCATCGGTCAGGTCGTGGCCGCAGTAATAACATTCGGTGACGCCTTCAGGCAGCTCTCTGTTACATTCGGGACAAAACACCGCTGGATGTCAACTCCTTCAAACCCTCGACTAATCTGGCGATCTCTTCCTCCGTTCGTTTCTCAGTGAGGGCCACAATTAAACAGTCATCCATATTCTTGTACCACCTGCCGGCATTAACACCCGGAAGAATCTGTCGTTCAACCATTGGCAGGATCAACTGTCGGGAGGGGACTGGAGTTCGCACTGCAAACTCACGGACAAAAGGGCCTTCGAAGTACGGTTGGAAGCCCTCGAGCTGAAATAACGCCGTGGCTGTTTGCTGCGCCTTTTCCGCCGAAAGTAGCGCTACTCTCTTTAGACCCGTCTTCCCAAGCAGCGTCATGTACACTGAAGCGGCGGTAGCACACAGGGCCTGATTGGTACAGATATTTGAGGTGGCTTTCCCCCGGCGAATATGCTGTTCCCGCGTCTGCAACACGAGGACAAATCCGGTCTTCCCATCGACATCGGTGGTGCGTCCGGCAATACGTCCCGGCATGCTGCGCACCAGCTCTCTTTTTGCCGCAATAAATCCCAGCAGGGGACCCCCAAATGAAAGCGGCAATCCCAAAGGCTGGCCTTCGCCGACCACGATGTCGGCGCCATACTCAGCGGGGGGTTTCAAGACTGCCTGAGCGATAGGATCAACGGATACGATCAGCTTTCCACCTACCTTGTGAATCATCTCGGAAACGATCTCAACATCCTCTAACAACCCGAAGAAGTTGGGTTGGCTCACCAGCACGCAGGCGGTCTTACCGTCAATGATGTCTTCCAACCGTTCGAGGTCACAGCATCCCTCTTTCAAAGGCACTATCACCTGCCTGACATCACGGCCGGAGAGATAGGTCTTGATAACTTCGCGATAAAGCGGGCTGACCGTTTCGGCAATCACAACCTTGTTTCGCTTGGTAACCTTGGTTCCTATAACAGTTGCTTCCGCAGCGGCCGTGGCACCGTCGTACATGGAGGCATTGGCCACCTCCATACCGGTAAGGCGGCAGATGTGCGTCTGAAACTCGTAGATAACCTGCAGCGTCCCCTGAGAGACCTCAGGTTGGTAGGGGGTATAGGCAGTCATGAACTCCGGGCGGCTTATTACGGTGTCCACCGCGGCCGGTATGAAATGGTCATACACTCCACCGCCGGCAAAGCAAACCAATCCTTCGCTGTTGTCCTTCGACAGTTCCTCAACCTCGCGCAGCAGTTCCATCTCCGAAAGCGCTGGTATATCGAGGGGACGCTTCAAGCGTAACTGGGCGGGAATGGCGCTCAGGAGTTCTTCGAAGTTTTCTACTCCTATCCGTTGCAACATGGCCCGACGATCATCGTCGGTGTTTGATATGTATGGCATAGCCGGTTCTTTAGCTTTCTTGCTTTACACTTTCAGCAGCCGCTCGCGCGGCCCTACTCGCCGATAATGCTCTTATAACTGACGGCATCCAGCAACTGTTCCATCTGGGCTGTCTCAGTTGTCTCAACCTTTATCATCCACCCGTCGCCGTAAGGGTCGCGATTGATGGCCATCGGGTCGTCGTCGAGAGCAGAATTTACTTCGATTATTTTGCCGCTCACTGGTGAGAACAACTCAGAAACCGCCTTGACCGCCTCGATGGTCCCGAACGGCTCCATTTGAGCCACAGCATCGCCTACGCCAGGCAACTCTATAAAGACGATATCACCAAGCTCACTTTGAGCGTAATCGGTGATGCCGATGGTGGCAACATTGCCCTCGATTCTGACCCATTCATGTTCCTTGGTATAATTCAAATCAACAGGTATATCCACCCGAATCCTCCTCCGTTACTCGCTACTCCTTTTGCTCTCCACAATACTTGGAGCTTTATCCTCAGCTAAACTTTTAGTATCCTCTTCACCCGACCGCGCGATGGTCAGCGAACCACTTATAGACTCAGTGACCTCGGACGATTTCCGAAAACGCGTCTCCAGAAAAGCAAGGTCATACCTACCTGCTATAAAGTCGGGATGGGCGAATATCTCCCGGTGAAAGGGGACCGTCGTCGGGACGCCTTCAACAATGAACTCATCGAGACAGTTCCTCATACGGATGACAGCTTCCTCACGCGTGCGGGCCCTGACGATCAGCTTGGCAATCATGGAATCGTAATACGGCGGAATCAGGTAGCCCGTGTAGACAGCATGATCAACTCTCACCCCCGGTCCTCCGGGAATATGCAGGCCGGTGATCCTGCCCGGAGTTGGGCGAAAATCCTTTTCAACATCTTCGGCGTTGATCCGACATTCGATTGAAGCCCATCTTGGCTTCAACTCTTCCTGGCGGTAGGTGAGTTCTTCGCCCAGTGCCACTCGAAGCTGATCCTTGAGCAGATCAACTTCGTAGGCCTCCTCGGTGATAGGATGCTCCACCTGGATACGGGTGTTCATTTCCATGAAGTAGAAGTTACGCTTGTCATCAACGAGAAACTCGATGGTCCCCACCCCACGATAGTTGACCATTCTCGCCCCGAGTACCGCCGCCTCACCCATGGTCCGGCGGAGCTCTTCCGTCATGAGAGGGGAAGGCGTTTCCTCAATGAGTTTCTGATGACGACGCTGGATGGAGCAGTCACGCTCGCCAAAGTGGAAGGAATTGCCGTGGGTATCTCCCACCAACTGAAACTCGATATGATGCGGGTTGACAATCACCTTCTCTAAATAGAGGTTGGGATTGCCGAAGGCATTGGCGGCTTCCGTCGAGGCGATATGAAAACCTCGCTCCAACTCGGCCAGGTTGCAGCAGATACGCATCCCTTTTCCACCGCCACCGGCAACTGCCTTGAGCATCACAGGATAGCCGATCTCCTCGGCGATCTCACCCGCTTGCTCAAATGATAAGATCACCCCCTCAGAGCCCGGAATGACAGGCACTCCGGCCTTCTTCATCAGTTCCTTGGCCTGAACCTTATCTCCCATCTGCCTGATCTGCTCCGGTGTTGGGCCGATAAAAACCAGACCGCACGACTCACAAACCTCGGCGAAGTCGGCATTCTCTGCCAGGAACCCATAGCCGGGATGAATAGCTCCGGCATTGGTCACCTCGGCGGCGGCAATGATGCGCTTGAAGTCGAGGTATGATTCATTCGGCGCAGGAGGCCCGATACACACATCCTCGTCAGCAAAACGGACATGGAGAGCGTCGCGGTCGGCCTCGGAGTAAACAGCCACAGTGGCCAGACCCAATTCGCGGCAAGCCCGTATTATCCGAAGAGCTATCTCACCACGATTGGCAATGAGAACTTTCTTAAACAACCTCAATCCTCACGTGACACAGGTACCAGGTTACAAACAAGGCTCCCAACATATTGACAGAGCCGACAACTAATATACATAAAAGAGCCGACAATGACAACAACAAAGGCTCCAATCGAAGGGATTTCAGACCGCACTTAGGGGCGTAACCTACCGTAATTAAATTGGTTCGGCACGGAGACATTGTCAATCTCCGGGGCTTTACGTTACCCAATTCCGGGGTAATCTCACCTGGGCGATGTTGACAACAAACGATACGTTGTCTATCGTTCTCTGTGAGATAGCGTGAAAGCGGGCGGCGTGAGCCCGGGACGATAATACAGCATTTTTAATCGAGGTGGTAATTATGGAAGACATGAGAAAGATCTTCACTGAGGTCAATTTGAACCTGGAAAAGTTCTCTAAAGAGTTCCCTAAAGAAATGCTGGCCTTTAGCAGAATGATGGCGGCCATAGAAGCGCCCGGAGCGCTGGATGCAAAGCAGAAGGAGCTTATTGCCATAGCGTTGTCTATCTGCTCACACTGCAAGTGGTGCGTTGCATTCCATGTTGAGAAAGCTCTGGGGTGCGGCGCCACAAGGAAAGAAATCACGGAAGCAGGCTGGGTTGCTGTCCTAATGGGTGGCGGACCTGCTCTGATGTATTTCCAACTTCTTGAACAAGCCCTTGATGACTTCGAACAGAAAAAGGATTGATGTATAAAGGCCAGACCCTAATCCCCGGCAATCTTCTAACGGTAGCACCCCAGTAGAAGTTGCGACTACTGCTTCTTAGTCTGAGACCTTCGTTGAATCACCTGCGGCTGTTGTATCGACTTGCAACAGTTCCACTTCGATAGCGGATAGAGAATCTAAGTACTGACTTACCAGCTTAGCAAACAGATCGTACTCCTCAGGGTGGTTCTTGTACCGGCTCAGGTAATCCTGTATACGCTCTCTGGAAAGATGGCAGGCTTCCAGCACAGAATCACGGTAGGCTGTGAACCGCTCCGGGTCGTGACGGAACTTAGCGCTCGCGATCCATACCTGCGCTGTAGCAAGAGCATGTTTCGCAGCTTGCTCACGCTGGCGTTCTGCTGTCGTTCGCTTGTAGATGGGGTAGCCAAGTACAATGACTAATAACAGGATGAACAGTATCAGCCGTCTGACCCAGAGCAAAATAGCACCAACTTTCCATTGCCTGAAGATGTAAGACGTTGTAAACTATTGGGCTTTTGGGAACAGGTCAAGAAGATACGACATGGAACTTCACTATCCCCCAAGACGGCGTAAGAGCCGGGTTGTTAAAGTCGGCGAGGTGTTGATCGGTGGCGGATTCCCGATCTCGATCCAGTCTATGACGACATCGGACACCCGGGATGTTGAAGCGACTGTCACGCAGGTCAACCAGCTCTTTGACGCCGGCTGCGATATTGTGCGGCTTTCAGTGCTAAATCATAGCGCTGCCGAACGGTTGGCCGATATCCGAGCACATGTTTCCAAGCCGCTGGTGGCTGATATCCATTTCCAGTACCTGCTTGCTCTGAAGGCCATCGAAGCGGGGTTTGACAAGATTCGCATTAATCCTGGCAATATCGGGGCGGAGTGGAAGGTCCGCGAGGTTGCCAAAGCAGCCAGGGAGGCTGAGGTGCCCATTCGGATTGGCGTCAATTCCGGTTCTCTACCAAAAGACCTGCTGAAGGAGTACGGGCACGATGATCCCGAAGCTTTTGTGCAGGCAGCCCTCAGAGAAGCGGAAATCCTTGAAGACATGGACTTCTACGACATCATCATCTCCGTCAAATCGACCAACACCGCCACCGCCTTCTGGGCCTATCACATGCTCGCCGAGCAATGCGATTACCCTCTCCATGTCGGAATCACCGAGGCCGGTATCCTTGAAATGGGAACCATCAAGTCGTCGGTGGGCATAGGAGCCATCCTTCTGACTGGTGTGGGCGACACGATCCGCGTTTCCCTAACCGCCGACCCCGTTCATGAAGTGCGCGTAGCCAAACAGATACTTGCCTCCTGCGAACTCCGCAAGGAAGGGGTCGAGGTAATATCGTGTCCCACCTGCGGGCGCTGCCAGATAGACCTGATTCCGTTGGCGGAGTCCATCTCCAAAAAGACAGAGCATATCAAAACGCCTCTCAAGGTGGCTGTGATGGGGTGTACGGTCAACGGCCCCGGCGAGGCGGCTGCGGCTGATGTCGGCATTGCCGGCGGCGAAGGCAAAGGGCTTCTCATCAAAAAGGGTCAGATCATCAAGCAAGTTAAGGAAACCGACCTGGAGAGAGCGCTCCTCGATGAAATCGAAGCCATGACTGGAGAAAAAATCCCCCGGTAGCCATGTCGGGGCACACCGCATCAACCAGGCATACCCTGCGGCTACAACAGCAAGATTCTCTACGGACAGGCTGGCGGCGAACTGCCATGCTTGAACAAGTAGACAACGAGATAGGTCAGGTCGGCCACGTCAATTGGTCCTCCAGCACCAGCTAGGCCGTCGACATTGGCTTGTTCGGGGCAGGGAAAACAGGGTCCGCTTTTGAAAAGGTAGGATACAAAATAAGTCAGGTCGGATATATCAACCGGCCCTCCCGGGCCTATCAGTCCATCCACATTACCCCGGTCAACACAACAACAGGCATCCCCGATGCCGTCACCGTCCGTGTCGTCCTGGTCAGGGTTATAATCATGGGGACAGTTGTCCACGCCACAAGTATTGAGCGGATAACCGGGGTCGCCGTAGCCGTCATTGTCAGTGTCGGTGCAAGTATCGCAGCTATCGCCAATTCCATCGAGGTCGGCGTCTCCCTGATCAGGGTTGGAGACAGACGGACAGTTGTCCGGATCGCAAGTATTAGCAGGGAACCCCGGATCACCAAAACCATCGCCATCCAGATCGGTGCAAGCGTCGCAGCTATCCCCGAAGCCGTCACTGTCGCTGTCAATCTGATCGGGATTAAAGATGTCAGGACAGTTGTCGTCCCAGTCGGGCAGGCCATCACCGTCGGGGTCGTTGAGCAGCACCGTTACATTAAAGCTACAGGTGTCAGCATGTGAAGTTGTGTCAGTAGCAATAGCTTGAACCGGCGTCGTACCAATCGGAAAAAGTGTACCGGATGGTGGATCTACTGAGATAACAACACCCGGACAGTTGTCAGTGGCGAACAGGTCGAAATCTACGACAGCGCCGTACCGTCCGGAGTCATTGGGAACCTCGATGTCGGCGGGACAGACGACGACAGGTTTAGTCGTGTCACTTACCGTGACCTGGAACTGGCAGGTATCGGCATTCCCTGCAATATCAGTCGCAACAACCCATACCGGTGTAGTGCCGATGTCAAACAGAGAGCCTGAAGGTGGTGTCGCTATTACTGTCACGCCTGAACAGTTATCCGTTGCGGAAATGTCAAAGCTCACCACCGCCCCGCACAAACCGGGGTCATTGCCGACCACTATATCGGCCGGGCAAGAGGCTATCGGCGATTCCGTGTCGTTCACCGTGACTGCCAGGCTGCAAACATCACCATGACCGCTGCCATCCACGGCAATACAGGTAACCGAGGTGGTCCCGACAGGAAAGAACGCTCCGGGAACCGGCGTGCAGTGGATCGTACCGGTGCAGTTGTCACTCATGGTTACATCGAAATCGACAACCGCGCCACACTCCCCCGGATCGTTACCGACAACTGTGTCGGAAGCACAGTAGGCAACAGGAAAAGCTGTGTCGTTCACAATTACATCAAACCGGCAGGTATCGACATTCCCGCTGGCGTCGACCGCAATACAACTGACGGTCGTCCTGCCTACGGCAAAGAACGTTTCGGAAGGGGGTATGCAGTCGATTGTGACTCCCGGGCAGTTATCACTTGCTGTAGCGCTGAAGACAGCCACTGCGCCACACTGACCCGGATCATTGACAAGGACCTGGTCACCGGGACAGTATGCCACCGGATTCTCCATGTCATTTCCAGTGATATCGACGCCGCCGTTGTAGAAATCCATAGAGCGCTCCACCCCGTTGCCGCCCCCGAGACATTCGCCTGGAGCGCCGCGCAGGGTCGGGAAGCCGTCCTCACCCGTGATCACATATTCGGAGTCGCCGTCAAAATCATAGACTTCGTCGGAGATAAGAAGGGTGTCTCCCGACCTCGACGAGACCGTATTGTCTCCGCAGTCATACCATATCCATCGTATAGGCAGGAAATCACCGATCACTGATTCTTCGTTCGTCACGAGAAAGATCATCTCTGCAAGGACGCCTGACGATGCGCCGTAGCAAACCGGGTGGTGGGAACCGTCGTTGAGGTCAGCTATGGCGATCATTCGCTCCGTGTAGTTATTGATCTGGGTGAATGTAAAGTATTCCCACTGGCAGTCACTGATAAGCTGACCCATTTCGACGGTCAAAAGAGTAAGAGCGGAATCGTATCTGAGGAGAAAGTCAAAGCCCCCCATCTGTCGGCCGGGTGATGGGTTTTCAAGCGTAATCCCAATCTCAACCTGTTCCCCAAGGGATATGCACTGAAGACGTTCGATATGAACTTCGACCTTGGAGTTTACACTGGCGGCACAAAGTACAGAAATGAGAAGAATGATGAGTTTTCTCATGCAACCTCCACAGACCACCCGTACCCTGTTACAACGCAAGATACAGATATCCCTGGAATTGTCAATGTACTCCCTTAGCCATATTGCTCGTCCAATCAGTGGTTATGAGATCGCCCGACTGCAACCCAGGAATGCAAGCCATACCGGTGATCCCACCACACGCTTCCTTTATCGACTGGCCAGCAGATTACTGTACCGTCTTACTCAGCCAGCGACGAACCCACGTGGCCAATTTCGCTTGAACATTAGCACGTTCAAGCCCATCTTTAGCCAGATGAACAATCTCACCCAAGGATACAGCCTCGGTGTGCGATTAGCACACATATCTGCTACCATTGTTCTGCTGTTGTTGTTCGCAACCGGCGCCAGGCTTGCCTGGTTTGATCAAGGGTTCTTCTCACATGAGGTCAGCAACCTTGTCGACTGGCTGGCTCCGACAGGCAGAGTGGTTCTCTTTCATGTTGTTCTTGGCATCACCTTTGTTGCGATAGGTATGTTTTATCTCGCTTGCCTGTTTCTCAACAAGGAAGCGCCCCGTCTGTTCGGTCTCTTCCTCGACAGACGCTACAGTTTCACCAAGAAGATTTTCTACCTGCTTTCCCTGGCAGTCGGCCTGACCTCTTTTCTGACTGGTGTGACGCTCTACTGTGGGCTATACGTTGGCCCCGATGGCTACACCTTTATGAAGTATCTCCATTATTACTGTTCGCTCTTCCTAATGGGGTTCGTTATAGTACATATCTTTGATGTCGTGACCTCAAGATGCTCAAAGGTGAACTCCATCTTCTTTGGAGCCCGACATGCGGGATTCGCAGATGGCAAAGTTCTGGGCTTGTCGGCGGTGCTGGCGGTAATGTTCGCTCTAGTAGCTTTCGCACTCATCAACAGAGCGCCCACCCTAGTCTGCAAAGAGCAAAATCGATTCATCACCGTAGATGGCCACGAACATGAAATCGAATGGACCGGCACCGACTCGCTCGTCGTGGAAACGGCGGGTGGAGTCAACTTTGCGGGCGGAAACACGCGGGTGACAATCAAGACCTTCCACGACGGGCAACAGATCTATTTCCTTGTGCGATGGACCGACCGAACCCGCTCATACAACCGCCACCTTGTCAAAACCAAAGAGGGATGGAAGGAAGAACTGTCGGAATACATCGACATCTTCGGCGAAAGTATCTACTCAGAAGACAAGATAGCGCTATCCTTTCGCAAGCGAAAAGGCGGCTGCTTGACGACCTGTCACCTGAGAACGCCGGGCAAAATGGGGCTTCACGCCACCAGCGGCGATACAGTGGATGTCTGGCAGTGGATGGCGGTCAGCACTAACCCGGCCTGGGAAGCCGATGATCGCTGGTGGGGGGCGTATGAAAACGATGTTACAGGCGGACGGCATTGCGACAACATTGCCAGCGGCGGCTATAAATCAAACCTGAACGAGCAGTGGCAACAGCCGTACTTCCTGCCTCAGCACGTAGCTATGCGTCACTGGATCTGGTTTGGCTCCAGCGACTATGTCCCCTACCATCCCGATCTGGACACTTTCGCGATCGGCTCACGAGTGCCAAGCATCCTGGTGGCACCGGTAACCGGTGACCGTGGTGATGTTACTGCTCGTGGCGTCTGGCGCAACGGCGTGTGGACAGTAGAGTTTGCCCGCCGCTTGTCGACCGGCTCACCGTTCGATGTTGTTTTCCGGGGTGAGTTATACCTCGGCGTCGCCCCTTTCGACAACGCCGACTCCAAGCACGCCTATCATTTAAGGCCGATCAGGTTAGTGGTGGAGTAGGACTGGGTGGCCCACCCGCCTTTCGGCGGGCGGTGGGTTCCTTTCAGCTAACCACATAATCCTGTTGACCTTTTGCTCCAGATTTGTTATACTTAGTTTGTACCGCAGGAAATAAAACGCAGTTTCTATGTTTGGTTACAACAAGTGAGGAAAGCCATGAAAAAATCCACTGTTATCGCAACTTTTGTTATCATTACGGCTTCAGGATGGGGTTCAGCCTCAGCCGCTGACAACCCAACCACAAAAGCCACAGTAATTACCGGCCTAACCTCAATGCCATTGGCCTTCACAGAGAACCAAGGGCAGTGGAACGATCAAGTCCTCTTTCGCGCCAATACCGGTGGCGCCACCATGTGGTTCACGAAGAGTGGCGCTTACTACCAGTTCACTCGGCGGATTTCCGGTCATTCCCGCGAAAGCGGGAATCCAGTTGGAGTAGGTCAGGACCCTCGCGGTCTTGACATATCCGATCATGATGTCGGAACCACAGGGGTTCCGACCTACAGGGGGTCCGGTGGGCGGAAGATGTCCACATCTGCCCCATTCACCGACCGTGAACCCGACAGCCTTGAAACCATGATGATCAAAGCATCATTTGTTGGGGCCAATCCAGATCCCCGCATGGTTGGTGAGGACATGCTCGAGTACAAATGCAACTACTTCCTCGGCAACGATCCTGACAAGTGGCGCACCGACGTCCCCAATTACAGCGCAGTTGTCTATGAAGACATTTACCCCAGCATCGACCTGAAGTATTATGGTAATGGCAAGCAGATGGAGTATGACTTCATTGTCTCACCAGGCGCTGACCCGTCGCAGATCGCAGTGCAGTACAAGGGAGCGAAGTCCCTCTCAATAGATGCGGCTGGCTGCCTGGTGGTCGAGACTGACTGGGGTGAGGTTGTCGAGCAGCGACCGGTGGTGTATCAAATGTCTGGTGGTGATCGTTTTTTGCTGGTTGGAGAGTACGTTCTGAAAGGTGATAAGGCGTTCGGATTTGCGCTGCCTGACGGTTACGATGCTGACCTGCCACTGGTGATTGATCCGACGTTGGACTACAGCACCTATCTGGGGGGAAGCAACGACGACTATGGTCGTGCCATCGCGGTGGATGCTTCCGGGGCGGCGTATGTAACCGGATGTACACATTCCACCGATTTCCCAACGCTTAACCCATACCAGACAGATCAGGGTTACTGCGATGTTTTTGTCACCAAGCTGAGCAGCTCCGGCAACAGCTTAGTCTACAGCACCTATCTGGGGGGAAGCATCAACGATTGGGGTTTTAGCATCGCAGTGGATGCCTCCGGGGCGGCGTATATAACGGGAGATACATATTCCACTGATTTCCCCACTGTAAATCCGTACCAGACATATCAGGGTAAAACGGATGTTATTGTTACCAAGCTGAGCAGCGATGGCAGCAGCTTAGTCTACAGCACCTATCTGGGGGGAAACAGCTGGGACGGGGGCTCGAGTATCGCGGTAGATGTCTCCGGGGCGGCGTATGTGACCGGGGCGACGGCGTCTCCGGATTTCCCGACCGAAAATCCATACCAGACATATCAGGGTGGCTATGATGCTTTTATCACCAAGCTCAGCAGTGGCGGCAATTCTTTGTTGTACAGCACCTATCTAGGCGGGGAACTAGGCGGATGCGGCATTGATGAAGGCTATCATATAGCAGTAGATGCCTCCGGGGCGGCGTATGTGACGGGATTTACAGAGTCCACAGATTTCCCGACTGAAAATCCCTACCAGACATATCAGGGCGGCGAAGATGTTTTTGTCACCAAGCTTAGTATCGACGGCAGCAGCTTAGTCTACAGCACTTATCTGGGGGGAAACAACTCTGACAATGGCCGCGGCATCGCGGTAGATGCCTCCGGGGCGGCGTATGTGACAGGACATACATTTTCCACCGATTTCCCGACTGAAAATCCGTACCAGGCATATCAGGATTACTCGGATGTTTTTGTCACCAAGCTGAACAGTTCCGGCAGCAGTCTGGTCTACAGCACCTATTTAGGTGGAAGCGACTACGACGAGGGCTCTGACATCGCGGTGGATTGCTCCGGGGCGGCGTATGTAACGGGACATACCTATTCCAAAAATTTCCCGACTCTCAATGCCTACCAGGGAGATCAGGATACCATAGATGTTTTTATCACCAAACTGACCACCGGAGGCAACAGCCTCGTGTACAGCACCTACTTGGGGGGAAACGACGTTGACTATAGCAGTGGCATCACGGTGTATGCCGCCGGGGCGGCGTATGTGACGGGATGGACAAGCTCCACCGATTTCCCGACTGAAAATCCGTACCAGACAGATCAAGGTTTTCTTGATGCCTTTGTTGTGAAGTTTGCTGAGCCCTGCTGCAACCACGACGGTATCCGCGGTGACGCCGACTACTTGACTGGTCCTGGTGGTGAGATTGATGTGGCTGATCTGACCTACTTAGTGGCATATCTCTTCAAGAGCGGTCCTGCTCCACCTTGTCTGGAGGAAGGCAATGTTGACGGCATTATTGGCGTTGGTGGGCCAATTGATGTCGCCGACCTGACATACCTGGTATCTTATCTCTTCAAGAGCGGCCCGGCGCCGGCGCCGTGTTAGTAAAGATGGCAGGATCGCGGGGAGGTTGCCCTGCGAATACCGCCCTTCGACTCCGCCCGACAGTTCGCAAAAGGTGGACCTATGACCTGCTAAAACTTCCTGCTTCCCCGCTGCGTCAGTTCGACTCCTTTTGCACACAGCGGGCACTCGCTGGGATCCCAGTCTTCTGCCTGCACTGTCGCCAAAGATAAATAGGGATAGTCAAACGTCACTGTTCCGTTGGAGCGGTCCAGCATCTCGCCGATTCCGACAATCTCGGACCCGTAGGATTCCACTAGACTGACCACTTCCCTGATGGAACGTCCAGTGGTCAGGACATCATCCACGATGGCTACTTTCTGCCCGCGATCCAATGAGAATCCCCGCTTGAACACGCGGCCATTTTCACCCGGCTCAGCATAGATGGCCTCAATGCCCAGGTAGCGGGCGACATCATAGGCAATAATGATACCGCCGGTGGTTGGCCCGACGACGGTGTCGGCCTGACGGTCTGCCAGGCGGATCGCCATCTCCTCGCATATCCTGGTGCAGATCGCCGGTTGTTTCAATAGCGCAAATTTCTCGTAGTAGATATCTGAGTGACGCCCGGAACTGAGTTTGAAATGGCCCGTCAAAAGAGCTCCCGATTCCTTGAACAGTTTGATAAGTTCGACTTGGTTCATTTGTCCTCCGTAAAGAGAGCCACCGCTGCGGCGTAGTTTTTTTCATGGCTTAGCGATAGAAAACATACAGCGCCACCCAGCTTCTGTTGCATCTCCGGCGGCAGCACCAGACTGGGTGCACCGGTTGAGTCGTTGACTATCTGAATAACATTCAGTGGCGGACGCTCCTTCAAAAAGGGACGGAGCCCCTTGATCACGGCTTCCTTGGCAGCGAATCGCCCGGCCAGAAAGACGCTCTTGTCTTTCCTTCGGTGGTATGTAGCCAGTTCTTCCTTGCCCAGAACGCGGCTGACGAACCGTTTGCCGAATCGCCCCACGTCCCTTTCAATACGGGCAACCTCAACAATATCGAGTCCAATAGAGCGAACCAAATACCTCTCCCGTTCGTAATGTACAGTTAACAACTATGATAGCCAACGGCGCACTGGCCCGCAACAGATACTAAATAATTGTTGCGCAATTGACGATTCGAGATCATATTGAGGTAGAGATACAGGAGAGAGGTTGTCATTTGAAAATCTCTAACACCGAACCAATGAAGGTTGTTTCTTACCTGTTGCGTAAACGCCGTGACCCGTTCGCAAGACGGTAGCGAATACAAAAAGCGGGAAGCAGCTGTAAAAACCCTTTACCGTGCTTTAGAGGTGAGTTATTTCAAATCACTTTCCTCTCTCCCAAAAGCTTAGAGCCCGCCAGATCTAGCGGGCTCTTTTTGTAATCATCCCACAAGGAACTATTACCCGTTTCTCCACACTGCTTCCCTCGCTACTGATTTATAGAGCTTAGATGGAATCGATCAGAAAGTGTTTAAGGACAGTCTCGTAATCGACGCGCTCGCCTGTAGGGCACACCTCGATGAAGTAGCACTCGACGCCTGCCGACACAAAGTAGAGTGAGTCACGTTTGACTTCATATACCCCTTTTTCCCTCTCCCCGAAACCACCTGGCAGGAGCGGGAAAACATCAATCATCTGCGCCAGGGTCTTGAATACGGAGCCAAAAGCCTTCTTGAACTGTTGCGAGGCGTTCTTGCTGGTAAAAGAGCCTCCGGCATCAAGATAGTAGACATGCTGAAACCCGGGGACACAGGTCAATCGCTCATAAGTCGAGCCCGTCGCTCTTTCCGGTACCCTATGTCCTGAAAGTCCGCTATGGTCCGCCGAAGAACCTTGGATAAGAGACAGTATCTCGCTGTGCTGTTGTTTCATGGCGGCTTCGGTATGGACCTGCTCCTCAGTGGATTCCACAGCATGCTCCAATCTTCTTTCGACTTTGTGCACGACCTGCCCACTGTCAAGTACTGTCGTAGTGAGACGAGGATACGGCCGGGAGGCATACTCAGTCTGTACCTGGAGAGGAGTTTTTCCCCTTTTTACCAAGGAGGTATGTCCCACCGGTATGTAGGTATCTGGTATCATACTAACGTATCAGGTACAGGACTACAAGGCTCATATTTATCTTATCGGAAGAATTAACAATTGGAATAGCCGCAAGATGGGCAGGTAAAACAGCCGCTATCAAAAGCCATCGCCCCACCGCACTCCGGGCAGATTTCAGCAAAATCGGCTGCACTACCCTTGCCGTGCTCAAGCTGGCCGAAATGCCGGTCCAAGACTTGCGCAATGGCGTCGGGGATAGAGAATATCTTGGCTCCTCCAGAAAAAACAGGGCTGGAACCGCCTATTCCTCGGAGTTGGCGGATGACTTTATCCACCGGCACGTTAGAGCGAAGAGCCAGCGAGATCAAGCGGCAAATCGCCTCGGTATCAGCCATAGTGGTATAGCCGGATTTACCGATATGGGCAAAAACCTCAAATGGTCGACCGTCTTTTGTGTTTACAGTCACGTACAGATTCCCGTACCCTGTCCTGATCTTTTCAGTTATGCCGCTCAGAATAGCCGGTCGCTGTTGCACACGCGCTGCCTTTTCGGGCCTGGTCACAGCCCTGCTGGCGGTAGAAAGCACCTGGTAGGGTCGGGAGTTGTCCCGGTAAACCGTGACCCCCTTGCACCCCAAACGGTAAGCCTGTTCAAATGCCTTCCTGACATCAGCGGGTGTCGCTGATTCCGGGAAGTTAATCGTCTTTGAGACCGACGAATCGCAATGCTTCTGGAAAGCAGCTTGCATACGGATATGATCCTCAGGTGAGATGTCGGCGGCAGTAACATAGATCCCCTTTACCGAGTCCGGGATTTCCTTGATGTCAGACAGCGATCGTCGGGAAGCAATCCTTTTGATCAACTGTTCCGAATAAAAGCCCTGCCGTCGGGCTTCCTGCTCAAACAGCGGGTTGACCTCAAGCAGCTTGGTGCCATCCAGTACATTCCGTTCAAACGCAATGGCATAATATGGCTCGATACCTGAGGAACAACCGGCAATGATCGAAATCGAGCCGGTGGGTGCAATGGTCGTCAGGGCGGCGTTGCGCATGGCAATGTTGTCCTGCTGATAGACCGATCCCTCCCAATTGGGGAACTTACCCCGGCTCTTGGCCAGTTCGGAGGAATGGTTGCGGGCCTCGCCCTCAATGAAGGACATAACCTTTTCAGCAAGCAAAGATGCTTCCTCAGAATTATAAGGGAGACCCAGCCTCACCAGCATGTCGGCCCAGCCCATAATTCCCAGGCCTATACGCCGGTTTTTTATGGTCTGGCGTTCTATTTCAACAATAGGATACTTGTTCTCGTCTATGACGTTGTCGAGAAAATGGACAGCGACCCGTACTACCGAGCCAAGCTTCTCCCAGTCAACACCGCCGGCGGCATCGGAGATGGCGTAATCCTGGGGAAGGGGGCTGAGCACGAACTTGCCCAGATTGATCGAGCCAAGATTGCATGAGTCATATGGCGGTAGCGGCTGTTCGCCACAGGGATTGGTGGCTTCAATCTCTTCCGATGGGTGCGTCGGATTGAGTCGGTTCATCCGGTCGATAAAAACCACTCCCGGCTCGCCGGTGCGCCAGGCGTGGTCAACAATCAGGTCGAACACCTTACGGGCATCCAGGGATACCTCCTTGCCGCCGACTTCGTAGGTTTTGCCAGTGTGAGGGTTGTATAGCGGATATGCTGTACCCTTCTCTACCGCTTCCATAAAGGCATCGGTAACAGCGACAGAGATATTGAAGTTGGTAACTTCGCTGGGATCATCCTTGCACGAAATAAACTCCAGGATATCCGGGTGGTCCACTCTGAGCACACCCATATTGGCCCCGCGACGGGTTCCTCCCTGTTTGACCGCTTCGGTGGAGGCATTAAACACCTTCATAAAAGAGACCGGCCCTGACGCCACTCCTGACGTGGAAGCAACAATCGAATTGCGCGGCCTAAGGCGTGAAAATGAAAAGCCCGTCCCACCGCCGGACTTGTGAATCAGGGCGGCATGCTTGTTGGTCTCGAAGATCTCCTCCATAGAATCACCAACGGGGAGAACAAAACAGGCGGCAAGCTGCCCCAGTGGCTGCCCGGCGTTCATCAGGGTGGGTGAGTTGGGCAGGAACTCCAGATCAGCCATGATGTCAAAAAAGCGCTGGGCGGTGGCGTCGACCTGGTCGTCAGTGGCGCCATAGTTGCGGTCAGCCTTGGCGATAGACTTAGCCACCCGGATGAACAGCTCTCTGGGCGTTTCTATTGTCCGACCTTCCTTATCCTTGATAAGGTAGCGCCGCTCCAACACGACCAGGGCGTTATCGGAGATATAAATATCCTTCTTGGCGCGCATCTGAATTTTCCTCAGGGTTTCCGACCTCTAAGAGGTGCAGCACTGCTGCCTCATAGTATTATAACGTCAAATCTGTGAAATTTGATCACATTTTTCGAAATAACAGGCACGAACACCTCCAAAACGAGTTTGGAGGCGCTACCCGTGATGCCTTGATTTCTACAACAGCTCGATCTTGGAACGGTTCTTCCTGACCATCTTGGTGGCGTGGCGGGTGTCAAAGACCGCTTTGGCATTGTCGACAATCCACTGATAATCGTACAAGGAATGGTCAGTGAGAATGATCGTGACATCGGCCCTGCTGACCAGGCTCTTCGTCAGCTTTCGTGATTTGTGCTTTGATTTATTCCAGTCTATTTCAGGGACATATGGATCATTATAGCAAATCCTGGCACCTTTGTCTTCCAGCAGCTTGATGACATCGAGAGCCGGAGACTCCCGGACGTCTTTGATGTCCCGTTTGTACGCTACACCCAGAACCAGTACGCTGGACTTGTTGAGAGCCCGGGCAAACCGCCTGCTGAGCATACCAGTTACGCGCCCGACCACATACTCCGGCATACGGCTATTGATATCGCCAGCCAGTTCAATGAAGCGGGCATAGTAGTTCAGCGATTTCAGTTTCCACGAAAGGTAATGAGGGTCAATCGGGATGCAGTGTCCTCCCAGTCCGGGACCCGGATAGAAGGGCATAAAACCAAACGGCTTGGTAGCGGCAGCATCGATGATCTCCCAGACGTCAAGGTGCAGGCGATCACACATTACCGCCACTTCGTTAACCAAACCGATATTGACGGAGCGAAACGTATTTTCAAGGAGTTTGACCATTTCTGCCGCTCTGGTCGAGGAGACGGGATAGATATTGGGAAGGGACTGTTCATAGAATATCTTGGCCACGCGGGTGCAGGTGGGAGTTATACCGCCCACCACACGCGGTGTATTTTTCGTAGTGTACTCGGTATTGCCGGGGTCGACCCGTTCCGGAGAGAACGCCAGGAAGAAATCACGACCCACTTTCATGCCGGTCTCTTCCAGCAGGGGCAAAATCAAGTCCTCGGTCGTGCCGGGATAGGTGGTCGACTCCAGAACGACCAGGGTTCCCTTTTTCACGTGGGACCTGACCTGATCCATGGCGTTGAGAATATAGCTGACATCCGGGTCCTTGGTCTTGGACAGAGGCGTGGGCACGCATATGGAGACGGTATCCATCCTGGCCATCTGCCGGAAATCCTGTGTCGCACTGAAGCGGCCGGCGGTAATCATCTTCTTGACGATATCGTTAGGGATATCATCAATGTCCGACCGCCCGGCATTGAGCAGGCTTACCTTTTTCTTGGATATGTCAAAACCAGTGACCTTAAAGCCGGCCTTGGCCAGCTCCATCGAGAGAGGCAGCCCGACATAACCCAAACCAACCACCCCAACACGGGCGGTTCGGTCTTTGATCTTAGCTATTAGTTGGTTGTGGGTTTTGCTTCTCTTAGATTCTTTTCTTGGCATTTCGATCATCTCCCGCTCAGGCCATTGGCGTTTACAGAATCTTCTTTCTCCAGTAATCCAAACTGTCTTTGAGGGTTACCTGCAGAGAATATCGGGCCGCGTAGCCCAGTTCTTGAACAGACCGACTGTTGTCTCCCCGCAGGATTGGAATATCGCTTTTTCTCAGGCGTGCCTTATCCAGCCTGACCCGGATTTTCTTTGAGGAAAGCCTTAGCAGTTTGTCAAGCACGCTCTGTATTGATATCGCCCTGCCGGAACAAAAATGGTATACCCGACCTGGTCTTCCCCTTTCAGCCAGGAGGCGGTAACCACGCACAATGTCCCGGACATCAGAAAGGTCTCGCCTGGCTGACAGGTCACCCACCGACACTACCGGCTTCTGAAGGCCAGCCTCGATAGCGGCAATCTGCTTGGAGAAAGCCGGAATGACAAAATTCTCATTCTGCCGGGGGCCGCTGTGGTTAAAGGAACGAGCAACTGTTACAGGTAAGCCATGCTGTCGGAAATAGAACAAGCTTGCCTGCTCTGCGGCTGCCTTAGAAATCCCGTAGGGGGATACCGGGTTGAGCGGCTGATCTTCTGTGAGGGTTTTGTTCTTCGGACCAAAGATACCATAGCAGTCGGCAGTGCTGACAAATATCATCCTCTTGAGCCCGGACACCTGCATTGCCGCCTGGAGAACATTCAATGTCCCCTCGAAGTTTACGCGGAAAGTCAGGCGCTCGTTGTCAAACGACCGGCCCACCGATGCGAAAGCGGCCAGGTGAAACAGGGAATCCGGCTTGACTGCAGAGACTGCAGAGATGCATTTCGACGGATCCAGGATGTCCAGTGTGACCAGATTGATATCGTCTATCACCAGGTCCAGGTTTGCAGTCGATTCTTTCGGATAGAGCGCACCGCAGACCCGGTAACCATGGGCAAGAAGCTCCTCCGCCAGGTACGAGCCGGCAAAACCAGCAATGCCGGTAATAAAGGCGGTCGGTTTGCGCATTGGCTTACTCTCGGTTTCCTGGCGCTCGTTGGGTGTAGCGTTCGATGTCAGTGTCCACCATCATTTCTACTAAGCCTTCGAAAGTAACAGTGGGTTCCCAGCCGAGCTTCTTTTTGGCAAGCTTGGGCTTACCCTGCAGAAGATCGACCTCGGCCGGGCGGACAAAGCGCGGATCAGTAACAACGTGATCTTTGTAGTTGAGGTCAACACGACTGAAGGCTGTCCTCACAAAGTCCTCAACAGAGTGGGTGCTGCCGGTTGCGATCACATAATCGCCCGGCTCGTCCTGCTGCAACATCAGCCACATCGCCTGGACGTAGTCCCCGGCAAATCCCCAGTCCCTCTTGGCGTCGAGATTGCCCAGCGCCAGTTTGTTCGCCAAGCCCAGCTTAATACGAGCGACCCCGTCGGTGATTTTGCGCGTGACGAATTCCAAACCTCGTCGCGGGGACTCATGGTTGAACAGAATCCCTGAGCTAGCGTGAATGCCGTAGCTCTCCCGGTAATTCACCGTGATCCAGTGACCATACACCTTGGCCACGCCATAGGGAGAGCGGGGATAAAAGGGCGTTTTCTCCGTCTGGGGAACCTCATGCGCCTTGCCGAACATCTCCGACGACGAGGCCTGGTAAAAGCGAATCTTTTTGTCGACCAGCTTGATAGCCTCCAGCATCTTGGTCACGCCCATCGCATTGAACTCACCTGTTAACACCGGCTGGTCCCAACTGGTCGGTACAAACGATTGAGCCGCCAGATTGTAAACCTCGTCCGGCCGGTGTTGGTCAATGATGGTGATGATCGACAATTGGTCCAGCAAATCAGCCTGAGCAAAGGTGATTCTGTCCCTGATATGCTCGATTCGGTCAAACGACTCGGTCGAGGCGCGGCGGACCATACCGATGACTTCGTAGCCCTTCTCCAGAAGGAGCTCGGCAAGGTATGACCCGTCCTGTCCGGTTATCCCTGTTATGAGTGCACGCATAGGCATTTAACCAAAAAAATGGTCCCTCTGGAAAAAGTTACGGCCATGTGACGGTATCACCGGCACAGTTTCCTTTCAGGAGTCAAATATAAAAGTCTCCCCGGCACCGGTCAAATAGAATTAGCCCTGTGCATTGCCCTCTCAGGTTTTAGGAATTGAAAATGCCGTGGCAATCTACTATATTCTCTCAAAACCACAAGGAGGAGAGATGCCACGAAGAACCATTTTCCTTATTGTATTCTTTACCTTTTACGTATCCCACGCTATCGAGGTTCAGCAGAAAGGAGCTGACGTGACAACTAACGAGATAACGGCCGACTCACTCTTGAGCCAAGCCGATGAAACATTCCAAACCCGTGACTACAAGGTTGCGTTAGAGCAATATGAGGCAACCGTTGACAAAGCCAGGGAGGAGTTCAATCCCTCTGTCGAGGTCGAGGCGCTTTCGCAGGTGGCGCGGATGCACCTGATACTCGACAAGAAAGAAGAAGGCCGCGAATGGCTCGAAAAAGCCGAGGACAAGGTCTCCGACAGCGATCCGATGGGCTGGTCACGCTATCTTGGTGTTCGAGGCCGCTTTGAGTGGCAGGATGACGACCTTCAAACCGCCCGGAAGACGTTTGACGAGATGTACGAATACTGCAATTCCAACTCCCTCTGGGGCCGAGCTGTCGACGCTGCGCACATGATCGCCATCGTTTCCGAAACGCCCGAAGAACAGATCAAGTGGGGACGGCGAGGCATAGAAGCCGCCGAAGCAGGCGATGTTGAGAGCTGGCTCGGACCGCTCTGGAACAACTTGGCCTGCACATACTACGATATGAAGCAATACGATTCCGCCCTGGAATGCTACCTTAAAGCTCGTGAGTACCATTGGCATCATTCCGGCGAGATTGGTAAACTCTATGCAGATTACCATGTCGGAATGACCTACCGACTATTGGGCAAGCTTGATGAGGCGGGAAGCTGGCTGCGACCGGTGCTGGCCTGGGCGGAGCGAATCGAAAATCATTCAGCTATAGGGCAGGCCTGTGCAGACCTGGGCGAAATTGAAATCGCTCAGGGAAGAAAAGATGAGGGTCTCTCGATGCTCAAACGCGCCCGGTCTGAATACAAACTGGAAGGTTTAGACAAATCATGGCCGAAAATCTGGCAGCATATCAACGAACGCATAGAGAGCCTGGAGTAATAGAATCTGACGATGCTCGGCGGCCATTGTGAGGACAAAACAAACCCGACCCTGCCGAAACCGGCGGGGTCGGGTTATCGTATCTATTCCCAGCCTCGAAGGAGAGAGCTACGGGACTACTTGCCTCCGCTTGTAGTAGATAGAATTGTTGCGTTTTCTCCAACTGTCGCTCCAACTACCCAGATAGTGTCAGAGTTTATGAAGGCTATGCCAAGCAAGGTGGCAACGGTTCCACTTGACTGCAGGTTCCAGGTAGCACCGCTGTCATCCGTGTACAAAATGGCTCCACCCGCTCCGACAATCCAGCCGGTAGTGGCATCTACAAACGTGACAGCGCACAAATGCTGGGTTGTACCTGAAGTCTGCCGGGTCCATGAGGCGCCGGCATCACTGGTGTAGAAAATGGCCCCTTCCTTGCCCACCGCCCAGCAGTGTAGGGAATCGGTGGCTTCCACATCGCGCAAGTCAGCGCGGAAAGATGTATCGGGAATGGTATCGGTCCAGGTTTCCCCACCATCGGTAGTATGTAAGATCAATCCGCTGTAACCAACTGCCCAGCCGTTGAGTGAATCGGCAAAGGCAAGGCCCTCCAACCTGTTGTTCGTCTGGACGGTCATCTCTATCCAGTTAAGACCGCCGTCGGTGGTTTTCAGCACAGTGCCGCCAACCTCACCGCTCCAGTCGCCGCCGACTGCCCAACCGGTGACACTATCCACAAAAGTAATGCTGTACAACCAATCCGTTGAGTCAAAGCTTTGTGCAGACCAGTTCCTGCCGCCATCGGAGGTATGCAGAAGTGTGCCGACGGGTGATTCCCCCCTGCCCCCAACACACCATCCATTGAGACTGTCGACAAACTCAACGCCGCAGAACCACTCACTGGAACTCTGTCTCTTGCCCCGCCTCTGATACTGCCAGGTATCCCCCCCATCAGTAGTCTTGAGAATAGCACCCGCATTACCGACCGCCCAGCCGAGGTCCTCGTTGACGAAGGTGATGTCAAGTAAGGTAGTGTACGGCGCAGTTCCACTCGATACGGACGACCAGTTGCTCCCGCCATCGGTCGAGTGTAAAATCGTCAAATCTCCCGCTAACCACACATCAGCCTGACCCGCAAAACATACAGCGAAGAGATCATGATAAGTACCACTTGTATCCACCGTCCAATTCTGGCCGGCATCGGTCGTTGACAGAATTGTACCGTCAACGCCAACAACCACTCCGTTAGTGGCGCTATTAAAGATCACATCCATCAGCGTCTCCGATACACCGCTGGTTTGTTCGGTCCAAGAGCTACCGCCGTCGGAAGTTGTCCAAATAACGCCGTTTTCGCCAACCGCCCAACCGGTAGCTTCGTTCACGAGAGTGACTGCCCACAGGGTATCGGTGCCTATCGTCTGCACGGACCAGTCAGACCATACCGTTTCTTTGGTGCTACGCAGAACCGTTCCAGCATCGCCGACCGCCACCGCTACATTTCCATAGACAGCAACACCCCTGAGCGTCTGGTCAGTTCCACTGGTATCACGAGTCCACCTCCGGCCACCGTCAGCCGTCCACACAACAGTTCCATTCCCGCCGACCGCCCAGCCATTAACTCCATCCTCAAAGGCGACTGAATATATATTGCCGGTAATGGTGTCAAACATGGTAGCGGACCAGTTAACCCCGCCGTTCGTTGTGCGTAAAAGATCACCTTCATCTCCGACAGCCCAGCCGGTATCTACATTATAGAAGGTAACATCCCACAGGTTCTCGTTCGTTCCACTCAACTGATAAGACCAGCTATTGCCGCCATCGCTGGTATGCACAACAACTCCCTCCAGGCCGACCAGCCAACCGTGATCCTCATCAGCAAATGTCGCCGCTCGGAGCATGTTACCCTCCAGCAATGGCTGGTGCTGATCCCACGCTGTACTCGTGGATCCGGTGGGACCTTTTTCATCTTCATCACATCCGGCAAACAGAAACAGGGAGAGGGTAAACAAAGCAGCTATTCCTACGACAGCATACAACTCAAATATAGTTTTCCTTTTCAAAGCGCACCTTCCTCCGAATAGTTCTGATTTCACGCGACTTAATAAACTTATGCAAGGGATAGACGGATGTCAAACGAAATTGTGTATCGGGAAATTACGACTTTCGTAGTTCACCGGAGGCGTGGGGCTTCCCGTCAGGGATTCCAGCCGGTGAAGGGGCGGCGCCTATGGAGGTTTCAAGATAGGATTAAGGTCCAACCAAAGCTGTGGGCTTGATAACGGATCCGACAACTTAACTGGCAGCTATCTTAATGAGATATCTTTGACAGTATTCCGGTGTCTCTGTGATAGGGCTTTTAACGTCGCTAGGGCGGAGCTAAGGTATTCAGGTGGAATCTTCTACTTCTTCCTCGTCCGTATCTTCCATTTCTTCTGGAGTAACCCATTCCTTTTGGTGCTTCAGGGCACGACGTCGCCGACGCTCAGCTCTGGACTGGTAAGTATCAGCTCTCTCCTGGTTCTTACGATAGAACTTTCCGGGGGTTATGTTCTGATCTTTTCTCTGATGTTTTCCTGGGCACATCCGCTGACTACGCATCTCTCTCCTCCAAAAGACCATTTTCAAACAAATGTCAGAGCAATTAGATTGTCGGCTTTTTCAGCGAATTCTTCGCCGTCTCTAAAGCATTTTGATCTGTACCTAAGAGCGCGCGAGCGGCTCCGGTACATGCAGGTAGCAGGAAAATGTTTGCACGCAGCTACACAGTCCTGAACTGAATGACATATACCACAGGTGCTGTGGCTTGTGCTCGATAACCCCAATAACAGGTGAAACAGGCCCTTCGACAGGACGAACCCTATTGCGCCACAACAACATAACATTTCGTGGCGGCCTTAAGGCAGTGATTTCCAGGAGGCGGCACGGCCTATGCTGTCCAAGGTTACAGACTTTACAACTGGTGCAAAGAGAAGATGTTAGAAGGCAGATATCAAAGAGGTTTTTCACTGCAGCGGCTGGTGTCAGCAAGAGAGCCAAAAGTCCGCAAGGACGAGCGGGGATATTTCATCATGTCCCTGTCCGAAAACACCAAAGTTTACTTTGAAGACTTCTACAAATTCCTTGAGACGACTTATGCCAAGGCAAACTCGGAACGTCACTCGCTCGCTGAGAAGCTCGCGCAGACACCCCCCGAAAAGGCTGAGACACTCTCCTACTATCGGGCAAAGGGGGTTGTCGTAGATCTCTTACTGCGTACCATTATCAGGTTCTACACCGACGGAGCGAATCTCGGCATCATCATGACCCCCTGGTGCTTTGGGACAGTAATGCTGGAGAAAGTTGAGGTCTACCGGGAGCGGCTGAGCAAGGGAGAGATTACTGACCCCAATGTGCCGGACTATCCCTACTACGCCGTCAAGTACATTGATGAAATCTACAAAGCCACGCTGCTCAAGATGTTTGACTTTCCTGAGAAGGCTTTCCAGATGCGGTGGCAGTACTCGGAGTTGCTGAAAAGGTACTCCAAGATTCTGACCGAAATCACCAGTTCGCTGCAATCCGTGCTAACAACCATCAAAAATTACGGCTCCTAACAGGAGCCGATGCTCCCAACACCCCTCCTACGGAACCCTCTGGCTATGTCAGAGGGTTTTTTTAAGCCCGAAGCGCATTTGTGCCGATAAAATCAAAGGTCGGCCAAAACCAAGTGGACAAAGAAATCTGCCGATTCGAACGTAAAAAGGTTTACCACCGATGGCATCAACTGTTGCTAAGACCAAGATTGAGAGACCATTTATACCAATTCACCTCGACTCCCTCTGTATCGACACAGTACTTGAATTCGATCTGTACATCATGGCAGATCGTAAACTTGTTCTGTACCGTTCGGCGGATCTTCCCTTTACCGACAGAACGCGTCAGAGGCTCCTGGGAAATAAGGTAGAACAGCTGTACGTCACCAGCGAAGGCAGGACCAAGTATCAGCAGTACATGGAAAAGAACCTGGGCAAAGTTCTAACCGACCCCGGTGTCCAGGAGGAGAAAAAAGCGGCGATCTTGTACGAAGCCTCGACGAACCTGGTCAAGGACGTCTTCGCCAATCCCACGTATGGTGACAATATCCGCCGCTCAAAGGACCTAGTCACCAACACTGTTGAGTTCATTCTCAAAGGGCGTGACGCCTTCTTGAACCTGCTAAAGATTACTTCCTTTGACTACTACACATACACACATTCCGTCAATGTTTGCACTTTTTCTGTCGCACTGGCGCGTCAGGTTGGGTTTAATGACGAGCAGTTCCTGAACGAGCTCGGTGTGGGGGCGTTGTTGCACGATGTCGGTAAGTCGCGAGTCTCTGAACGCATTCTCAAGAAACGCTCTATGTTAAATCCAATAGAGTTCGAAATCATGAAGAAACACCCCAAATGGGGAACTGAGATTCTCAGCGAAACCGAGGAACTGGCAGCGACATCGTACTACCCGGTACTGCAGCACCATGAACGCGGCGACCGCAGCGGGTACCCCAGCGGGTTGTCTCTCGATGAAATGCACATCTACTCCAAGCTTGTGGCGGTTGCCGATTCCTTCGACGCCATGACCACGGAGCGGGTTTACCAGAAAGCCATGGAAAGCTTTCCTGCCTTGAAAATCATGTTCTCCATGAAAGGGGCGTTTGACGACGAAATGCTGAAGGCATTTGCGGAACTGATGGGCCCCAGCGGCTTGGCAGAGATATAACCTACTGCTTCCCGCCTATCAGTCAATAGACAATGTAAAAGCTATAAGGTGGCCCGACAGGATTTCCTCAGTTTGACAACCAGGACTCTCGCACATCCAGAGTATTTACCGATGAGATTGCAAATAAAGCCGGCAGTGTTTTAGTGATTCCTTGTTACCGGACCAATATAGCATTTCCAGCGCTTTTCCATAGCGGCACCATTTCCAACCATCGTGTTCTATCGGATCCAGTTCCGGCTCCCGCTTAGTATTTATATGGGCCAAGAAGACAATCTCAGTAATCAGATCGACAGGTTGTTCGTACAATTTTCGCATATCCTCTTCAACCGGGAAGGTATATGAATAATCGATCCGTTCGATAGAAGTAGGTACAAATCCGGTTTCCTCCCGAAGCTCCCGCTTGGCGGCAGTCAAGTAGTCCTCATCCCCCTCGACGCCCCCAGTCACACACTGCCAATAGCCTCCACCGGAAGGAATACGGCGCACCAGCAAATACTCCCAGTTGGCCCCATTCCGTCGTACGCAATATACAGCGACTTGAATCGGCTGTCTCATAGTATGGGGGAATTCCAGTTAGCGTGCATAGTCAATGGGGCAGTTCCGCCCTGGAACCTCCTATAACCAAGTATAGTCCTTAAGATATGCTCTGCAGCCCATTTGCCAACATTTTACTCGTCAACATTCAGTTGTAACGGATTTATACCATACTCAACGGCTACGGGCACAGCGGCGATTCGGCAGTAAAAGAAGGTGGGCAGATTTCGTGGGCGGCTCGCCAAAGGCGAGTTCACATCTGCCCCGTCTGTTTGTGCCCGGCATGATAGCGGCACTCTGGTGGAGTCAGGCGAACCGAAGTCGTTACAAAAGCATGGTCATTCGTTGTTAGGTGCTGTCGGGTGTCTCTGCCCGACAGCAATAAGTCATTTCATGACATACTGATCTTTTGAGGAAGCGTCAGGCAGAGACGCCTGACGCCACTTGGACCGACTAACGGCGGACATTAAGCCCGCCGCTACGCGGAGGTTGTCTACTTCAGCATCATTTCGTGGGCGGCAGATGTCCACATCTGCCCTATCTGTACACTACTTCAGCAGCACCATCTTCTTCGTCTCGACAACCTCCCCGGCCGTCAGGCGGTAGAAGTAGACGCCGCTAGCTGCACTGCTACCGTCCCATGAGCCGCAAAGAGAACCACCAATGCAAACTGCCGAAGGCGAAGGAAGGCGACCTATTCTTACCTCAAATCCAGTCGGTTAAGACGCAGGGAGTTGGTGACAACAAAGATAGAAGAAAAGGCCATGGCGGCTGCGGCGATGGTTGGGGAGAGGGTCCAACCAAATAGTGGATAGAATAGTCCGGCAGCCACCGGAATAGCAATCACGTTATAAAAGAATGCCCAAAAGAGATTCTGCTTGACTACCCTCATCGTGGATCGCCCCACCTCAAACATTTTCATTAAAGCCGAAAGCTCCGGGCGCACCAGGACCACGTCAGCCGTTTCAATGGCAACATCGGTCCCGCTCCCAATAGCCACGCCTACATCCGCAGCCGCAAGGGCTGGAGCGTCATTTATACCATCGCCAACCATGGCCACGTTATACCCGGCTTTCCGATATGACTCCACAATAACCTGCTTCCGATCGGGTCGTATCTCCGCCTCGAAGCTGTCAAGGCCCACTGATCGAGCTACCCCTTTGGCAGTACGTCTGTTGTCGCCCGAGAGCATGGTCACGTTTTTCATCGTGCTTCGGAGCCTGGTGACAACCTCGCCGGCATCGGAGCGGAGTCTGTCCGCCACTGAGATCATGCCTACCAGATCATTGTCGAGAGCCGCAAAAATAACTGTCCGGCCCTTGTTCATTTCCAGCTCGGCGGACTCCAGAGCCTGCCCCAACACCACCCCTTCGGACTCCAGCAGCGAGCTGTTACCCACCAGCAACCGATGACCATCCCACTCAGCTTCGAGGCCAAAACCCGGTCTGGCGATGACGCTCCTGACTTCCACTGGTTCTATCTGCTGAGCCTTTGCATAATCAACTATAGCCCTGGCCAAGGGGTGTTCCGACTGGCTTTCAGCCGAAGCTACTATGCGGATCAATTCCTGCTCCGAGACCTGGCCAAAAGCCTTGACATCCGCCACCGCCAGCCAGCCGTGCGTCAAGGTACCGGTCTTATCAAAAACGACTGTATCGACCTTTGTTAGACCTTCAAGGATATCTCCTCCCCGGATGATGACACCCTCACGGGCGGCTCGCCCGGTGCCAGCCAGAACAGCGGTCGGGGTGGCTAATCCCAGAGCACAGGGACAGGCTATGATAAGTACGGAAATGACGCTCTTAATGAGCAAGGGGTTCGACCGATCCAGCAACAGCCAGAGAATCAGCGTCACCACGGCCAGGCTGATGACTATCGGCACAAAAACCCCGGCGACCCTGTCAGCCAGCTTCTGAACGGGCGCTTTCCGTCCCTGGGCATCTGAGACCATCCGAATGATAGTAGATAGGAAGCTTTGTTCGCCGGCAGCGGTTACCCGGAACTTGAACGGGACATTTCCGTTTAGGGAACCGCCGACCACCTGTTCGCCCTGAACCTTTTCTACCGGCATTGCTTCACCGGTCAGCATCGACTCGTCAATTACCGGGCTGCTTTCAATAATCTCACCATCAGCTGGAATTCGCTGGCCCGGCTTGACCAGCAGTATCATCCCCGGGCGGACAGAGGCAGCGTCGGTTTCAACCTCAACGTTGTTGATAATAGCGACTGTCGCTGACGATCTGAGGTTCAACAGAGACTTGATTGCCTCTCCGGCTTTCCCCCTTGAGCGCGCCTCCAGATAGCGTCCCAGCAAAATCAAGGTAACAATCATACCTGCCGAGTCGAAGTAGAACGGCTCAGCCTTGATTGTTAGGATTGTTGCCACCAAGGCGTACAGGCTCCAACCATAGGCTGTCAGCGTTCCCATGGCGATCAGCGTGTTCATATTGGCGCTGAAATGGCGGGTCTGCTTGAAGGCATCGAGCAGAATACTCCGCCCGGCATAAAACAAAACCACCCCAGCCAAAACGGCTTGAGACAATCCGCTCCAGAGAGGAGGAACCAGCCCCCCTCCGGTAAACATGGGCCACATTGCGACTGCCATCAGCGGAATCGTAAGCCCCAAAGAGACAAAGAAACGCCTTCTGGCAAGGGCTTCTTCCTTCTGGTTGGACGCCAGAATATCGGGCGTTCCGGGAGCGGCTCCGTAGCCGAGCTCTTTGATCCTGTCGATGATCCCACTTTCATCAGCGCAACCGATATCATAGCTCACAACTGCCGACCTCATAGCCAGGTTGACCTGGCAGGCAGCTACGCCGGGCAAGCCTGAGACGCTTTCTTCAATATTGTGCGCGCACCCAGAACAGTGCATACCGTTAATCTTCAACGTCATTTCAGCAGTCTTTGCCATATCCAGCCGCTATGATAAAACATCCGTACGCACAGTGAAGAAAAAACTGTCACTTTTTCACCATACCTGACAGGCCCAAAGATCACCGCCGGCAACTTCGCTTCGAGCCAACGAACCGGAGCATTGCCTTTGCCGGGCCAGGTCAGGTAAAGCGCCTTCTACTCCCATTGTAGCCATAGTCCTAACTGTTGGTAACACGAGGTTTCAGCATTATTATTTACAACAAACAAAACACAACAAAGTTCGTCTTCATATCCTACTACCCCGGCTCCCAAAGATCAAATCTTCATCTCCAGACACTGCTCATGCTCACCCGAGCTCGCCCAACGGTCTAGTTGTGGATTTCCTGTTGCGCGTCTGCCAGGGTTTCTTGTGACGCATTTCACATTGGTAGTTGTTGACAGGGGGCTTATCGGGGCATGGCGGTGGCTGGGTGTTTGTGATTGATTTCACGATGTCTGGCTTTCTGCAAACGCCGTGGGGCGCTGCCGGATCACAAACTGAATATGCTCAGGCTGCTGGGGGGAGTCTTTGAGCTCAAGCTGGAGGCGGTCTCTTTTGGCCTGATCGGTAGCCAATCCGGAGGGGCTTGTACTTTTTGAAAGGTGGCTGTTTGCAGGGCTGTGGTATGGCAGTCTTATTGTTTTTGTTACTACCTTGTATCGTAGGCAGCTTTTTTTCTCTTTTTTTGAAAAAAACTGTTGACAAATGGGAGGAATCTGTTATTTTTTAACTGTCTAGGGAATAGTTGTGTTGAAAAGCGCTTCTGTTTTGGTTCTGTCGCACCTTATGTAACGTCAAGAGTAATTTGGCGTTAGCTTGAGAATTAGCTCTTAGTTTCGGTTTTATCAGAGATTATAAGACTGGGGATAGTAAGTTATATCCCGGCGGTTTTGTACATCTCGTAAGTTTTTTTCCACTCAAAATTATCGAGCTCTTGTGTGATGGTTGTGGCAGACTCTCTCTGTCAGTCCTCGGCAAGGGAAAGTAATTTTGACGGGCCCCGACCCCCGGCCCAGATGGCGAAGAGTCGGAAATCAAGGTAATTGTCTTGTCGTATCTTGTGTATATCTTGAGATAATTACCACTAGTGTCACTGACTTTTAATGACTAAAGGAGCATGTTAATGATGCAAAAAAGAACGCTATATTCTTTGCTGCTGACCTCCTTTATACTGGTATGTGCGTTCTCGTTATCGTTTGCTCAGGAAGTGACCGTTCAGTCCCCTGCGCCGGTTCCCCGGTGTGCCACCGATACACTGAACATTGACGTCATCAACCCCACAACCATCAGCGCCTTTGAGATCATTCTTGAGATCAGCGAAGGCAGCGGTGGGGCCTTTTTCACCGACGTGGATGTCTTGTGGGATCCAGCTCTAACGGTTCTGACTAACCGCATAATTGACCTTACTGGGGTTGATTATGCCTCTCCTGACACGATACGTATAGCCGGTATGATGATTGATCC
>Ga0315555_1000062_pt1 | contig 62085 bp, 60 predicted proteins | sample SalMarSW160380MG_FD_202113 | JGI IMG/M metagenome (GOLD analysis project Ga0315555, IMG submission 202113) | Salt marsh sediment microbial communities from the Plum Island Ecosystem LTER, Massachusetts, United States - Salt Marsh Sediment SW1603-80 ... | reverse complement strand
CTTGCTGCAGCTCCTGGAGGTAAAACTACCCATTTAGCTCAAATTATGAAGAATAAAGGAACGATTATTGCCTTAGAAATCAGTGCAAACAGATGCCGAAGTCTGAAATCAAATCTAGCAAGAATGGGTGTTAAAAATACAATAATTGTCAATATGGATGCACAAAATATCGTGACTCTAGGTCTAAAATTTGACAAAATTTTGCTTGATGCGCCTTGCTCAGGTTCTGGTATAATTGTTACTGACTCTTCAAGAAAATCATCTAAAACAATCTATGATTTGTTCAACTATCACAAATTACAAGTTTCTCTCCTTACAAATGCAATTAAAGTGCTAAAAAATCAAGGAGAAATAGTGTACTCCACATGTTCTCTTGAACCTGAAGAGAATGAACTTGTTCTTACTGAGGTACTGAAATCAACATCTGTGAGAATTGAAGAAATGGAGATGGTTGGTGATAATGGATTAGAAAGATTTCAAACAAACGAATTCCATCCTGATTTGATAAAAGCTAAACGCCTATATCCTCACAAAAGCTGTGGGGAAGGTTTCTTTATTGTAAAAATGGTGAAGCAAGAATGATAAAGTTTACATTTCGTAGAGCTACAAACATAGAAGAAAGCTTAGTGAAGAATCATATCAGAGTTGAGTTTGGTAATAAAGCAACACAGATTTTTTTCCAGAAAAAACTGTGGATCAAAGATGGAAAAATAATAGAAGTATTTCTTGTTCATGAAAGACTTAATGATGTCATGGAAGAAATCAATGAAAATATATACTTTGCTGGCATTCCTATCGGTAGTTTATGGAAAAATGAATTTCAGTTAGAAATTGAAGGATCGTTACTGATTTTACCATATACTGAAAAGATAATAAAAGTGAAAACAAATCAATTCTTATATGGAAAAAATATTTTTGTTGAAAATATTGAACCAATTAAATTTAATTTTAACAAAGGAGATTGTTTGATAATAACTGGTAAAAATAGTTTACATTTTGGTATTGGTAAAGCGGAAATAGGATCAGAAGAAATTGGCAATGTTCCATCAAATACTATTCTTATAAAGGGTTTGAAGAACAAACCATTAGATCGAGGATGGTATTTACGTAAGGGTAATTAGGGTAATGTTCTTTCTCTCCATAATTCATGGCTAATCATTGACAAAACCGATTCTTCTATCAAAATCAAAAAGTATTTATATATTCTTTATGGATGTAAATTAGTTTTAAAGCGTGTTATTGCAAATATATGAATTTATTTTGCTGTACATTTGTCTTTGATATAAGCATACAGAGTTGGAGAATTTGAGCTTCAGAGAAGTTTTAGAACAGATTTCTAAAGATATACATGAAGAACTACCCAAGAATTCAGAGATTACACAAATAGAATTTGAAGGTCCAGAAGTTGCAGTTTATTCTAAGAATCCTCGTGTGTTAGTAGATGACGAAACCATTGTAAAAGAATTGGCTAAAAAACTTAGAAAGAGGATAGTCATAAGATCAGATCCTAGTGTTAGACTTGAGAAAGATGAAACTATTTTCACTATAAATGAATTAGTTGGGAAAGAAGGTGAAATAACCTCTATTGACTTTGATGAACTTGTAGGTGAAGTAATTATTGAAGCATTAAAACCCGGAGTCATAATAGGTAAATCAGGAGAGATGCTTAGAACAATAATTGCTAAAACACTATGGCGTCCCAAAGTGATGAGAACACCACCAATTGAATCGCGTGTTATTAAAACAATCAGACATCTTTATCAGGAGAATTCTAAGCAAAGACAAGAAATTCTAAGATTAATAGGAAAAAGAATCCATAGACCAGTCATTTACAGAGATGATACTATTCGTGTAACAGCTCTAGGAGGTTTTGCAGAAGTGGGAAGGAGCTCTGCTTTAATACAGACAGGGGAGAGTAGAATCCTTGTAGATTGCGGTATCAACGTAGGAAGTAATTCACCAAATAATACTTTTCCACGTTTTGATTTACCAGAATTTGATATCGAAAATCTTGATGCAGTAGTAATTTCACATGCACATCTTGATCATTCAGGATTTGTTCCTTACTTATTCAAATACGGATACAAAGGAGCAGTTTATGCTACAAGGCCAACAAGAGACTTGATGACAATGCTTCAAATTGACTATCTCGATGTAGCTCAGAAAGAAGGGAAAACTCTCCCTTATGAACAGAAGGACATAAGAGATTCAGTTTTGCACACCATAGCTTTAGAATATGGAGAAGTTACTGACATAACACCAGATATTAGATTAACATTTCACAATGCTGGTCACATTGTAGGGAGTGCAATTCCACACCTTCATATTGGAGAAGGAGTATACAATTTAGCTTTTGCTCAAGATATTAAATTCGCTAAATCAAACCTTTTAGACTCTGCGAATTGTCGTTTTCCAAGATTAGAAACCTTATTCATTGAGTCAACTTATGGAAAACCTCACGACATATTACCATCCAGAGCTGAATGTACTACCATGCTAAGGAATATCGTATATGATACAATTAAAAAGGGAGGAAAGGTATTAATTCCAGTATTAGCAGTAGGAAGAGCCCAAGAAATTCTCGTTATATTGGAGAATCTGATGAAGAAGGAGGAACTTCCATTAATACCAATTTATACAGATGGAATGATTAGAGAAGCATCTGCAATTACAACAGCTCACCCAGAATTTCTATCTAAAGGTGTAAGGGAAAGAATCTTCCACGACGGAGAAAATCCATTTCTAGCTGAACAGATGAAACATGTCTCAGCACCAGAAGAACGTGATTTAATTATTGAAGGTGATCCAGCTATCATTGTTGCTACTAGCGGAATGCTAAATGGCGGTCCTAGTGTGCAATATTTCAAAGCACTTTGCTCAGATCCAAATAATGCTTTAGTCTTCGTTAGTTACCAAGGTAAAGGAACATTGGGTAGTAAAGTTCAGAAAGGAATCACAGAAATTCAAATGGTAGAAGATGGAAAAACTGTAATGTATCATATTGAAATGGCAGTTCACAGCATTTCAGGTTTTACTGGACATAGCGATAGAAGAGAACTTGAAAATTATGTTAATAAAGTAACTCCAAAACCAGAGAGAATTGTAGTTATTCATGGTGATGAGACAAAAGTTACAAAACTAGCCTCATGGATATATAAAACCACTAAGAGAGAAAGTCTTGCTCCTCCAAATGGAACAACAATTCGTTTAAGATAATCACAGTTGAAATTCCCATATAGTATCTTTTAAATGATGAATGGTCTTTACAACTTTTCCTTGTTTTACTTTATGAAATTCCTCTGAATTGATTAGAGAAATCCCTATGCCTAACAGACTATTTGCTTTTTCTTCTCGAATAGCAACAACTGATCCTTTAGTTATTCCAACATCAAAATGGACTATTCCAGGAGCCATAACATCAGCACCATTTGTGATAAAACGAATTGCGCCTATATCAACTATTATTTTTGGAAGATCCACATCATTTTCTCTTAGGAAATGAATAGTAGGAATTTGTTGATTTTCATAATCAAAAAACCAGATTCTTCCATCCTTAATTAAAAAAACTCCTTCATCAGTTTTTAGTTCTTCAATAGAAACCGTTTTTTCAAAAGATGATGCTATTGTTTCACCATAATGTGCTGATAGAGTTTCTTTTAATGCTCTTTTATCTTTGTTAGACAACATATTTCTTGATTTAATTTGCACATAAAAACCTCGGAAGATATTCAGTTTTTCAATTTTTCAAGTATTGATCCATAAGATTCTTTTATAGCTTCATATCTTTCTTTAGAAGACATACCTAAAACATACATTTGTTCTTCGTTTTCCAATCTTCGAGTGTATTCTTCAGTAAGCGAAGTAAGGAAAGTATCTATGGCATCTCTGACATTTGAGAGAAGATCGATACCAGGAGTAGGAATAGTGTAAATATACTTCAAAGTAGGATAAGTGTCTGCTTTTCTCTCGATTAAACCAATTTCCAACATTTGTTTCAAATGCTTTTCTACAGCAGGTCTAGAAATATTCAATTCTTTAGTTAATTCATCAGCGGTAAGTTTCATGTTGCTCAGGAGTTGAAGAATGGTTCTTCGAGTAGAATCCCTGAAGATAGAATAAATTGTATCAACTATAGGAGATTCCTTATTTTCATCACTATTCTCTGACATAACGTTTAAACATAATTGAAGTTAACTATAAATTATTGTCGGTTAAACTGTAAGGTTAAAGATTCAAACTTGGGATTTAAGTGCATATCCCACTTACTTAAAATAAATATTATATAAAGTGATTTCCTATTAGAAAGTGAAAGATAATGAGTCAAGACGACATAATGATGTATGAAGAGCTTCTACAGCTCTTAGAAGAAAGACACCAAAAGGCAGAGATAGACAAAGCTAGCTTCGAAGAGTTGAAAGAAAGATATGCAGAGAAGCTTGAAAAAGCAAAAGAAGCATTAAAATACCACCATGATGCACCAGCTGTCACAGTCGCTGGAGAGAAAACAATAACAAAAGACACCTTAACAGTATCAGGAGCTGCAACTATTGCTGGAGGGAAAATAATGAGGGATATCAGAATATCAGGAGCTGGTAAAATTTCGGGACCAATTGAATGTAAATCATTAAAATGCTCAGGAGCTTTGAAAGCTTATAATATAATAGCTCATGGAGAAGTTAAATGTTCTGGTTCCCTTAGAGTAGAAGGAAATCTGCATAGTGACGAAAATGCAACATTCAGTGGTTCAGCAAAAGCAACAGGGGAAGTAATAATTCAGGGGCACCTTACTGCTTCTGGTTCGTATAAAAGTGGTAAAAACACTCAAGCTGAAAAAGGTGCATCACTAACTGGATCTACCACAATAGAAGGAAATCTTCTATCTAAAAATTCTATAAGAATTGGTGGAAAGGCTCGTATTGCTAAGAATATTCTTTGCGAGAACATACTAATTGAAGGAAGAAGAACAGTATTCGAATCTTGGTTTTTCAGAAAACACAAGAAATTAGTTAATGTTCTGGGGAGTATTGTTGTACAAAAAAATGTCGATGTTCAAGATGTTAATGTTCAGAAAGATATCAAAGGAAGAACAGTGAAATTAGGTCCAAATACATATGTAGGTGGAACAGTTTACTATGTTGAGGATTTATTTCTAAGTGAGAGTGTAAAATTACAACATGAACCAAAAAAAGTTAAACAGGAAGAGCTAAAACTCTAATCCTTTTTTATGTCTTTATAATTGATAAATTTCTGAGAATTTTTCTTGAAGATACGCAATGTGATATTTTGGAGTTAAACCTTCTCCAGTTATACTTCTAACTGTTTCTAAACAATCTAGAACTCCACCTCTCTCATGAACATTTACTCTAAGCCACTCACGGATAGGAGTAAATTTACCTTCTTGTAATAAAAATTTCCAATCTGGAAGTTCTTTAGTCATTGTATTTGTAATCTGAGAAGAAATTAAATCTCCAATTCCATATCCGAAGAAGTATCCATAGTACTGACTATACCAGTGTAAATCTTGCATCACTCCTACTGTATCATTTAGTACATTTATACCCAAATATTCCTTATATTTCTCATTCCATACTTGCGGTAGCTCTTTTGTTACAATTTTTCCAGCAAACCAATCTCTTTCTATTTCAAATCTGATAATTATATGTAAGATATAGGTTACTTCATCGGCTTGAATTCTTATCAGACTTGGGGTGACTTGATTAAATGCTGGATAAAATTGATCCAACGAAATATCATCATAAACTTCCCCAGTGTCTTTTTTGAATTGAGGTAAATAATATTTCCAGAAATTTTTTGATCCAACAATTATATTTTCAATAAATCTTGATTGGGATTCTCCAAAACTTGGTGAAGACATCCTTCCTACTGGTAGATTATACCAATCAGCTCTTGCCTGCAAACTATCAAGAGCATGACCACACTCATGTGCACCTGCCCGAAATGCTTCTATAGGATTATTTTCATGGTACTTTACTGTAACGCGGACATCTTTAAATCCCCCACCAATTGTTAAGGGATGTTCAACTTCTGCGATATTACCAACAGCATTTTCTGAGAAGCAGTCATATCCTAAAAACCTTGCAAGATTTTCAACCATGGTAATTTGTTTTGAACGAGGGACATGTCTTTCCAATAACATTCTGTCAGGTTCTATTTTTGATTCTTTGCATTTTTGAATGAATGGAACTAAAAAGGATTTTACTTCATTAAATATCTCGGTGAGCTTTGTAACACTGAAACCTTTGTCTCTATTATCTATTAATGCATCAAAAGGATCATTCATGTTTTTAGATTTTGCTAATAATAAAGCTGATTCCATATTTAAATCAAATAATAGCTCCAAATCAGGTAAAACCATGCTGAAGTTTGATTTTTCTTTAGCTTTCTTCCATATTTCTAGTGTTTTGTTTGATTGTGCTGCTATTTTTCCAACAAGCTCTGCAGGTAAAATGGTTCGACTATCATAAAATCTTCTGAGTAAAACAACATTTCTTTTCTGAAGATTGTCCAAAGTATCATCTTGTTCACAAGAATTTAAGAGAGATCCTACTGCTGGATCTGTTATAAGCTCATGGATTTTGCTACTGATATATTGAAATTGTTTTGCTCTATGTCCAACAGCAGCAGGTGGCATGTATGTATTTTGATCCCAGTAAAGAACACCGCTTATCGAACTCAACATCCTTATTTCTTTATATCTTTCAATTAACTTCTCATAATCAGTTTTCATTTATGTCGTTTAAATCTTAATTTTAATATTCAAAAATATTACTAAAAAAATACTAAAAAAGAAAAAAAAGAAGTTTTTAATAACCTAAAAATTGAGCTGAATTTCCCAATTGTTCTTCTATACGTAATAACTGGTTATATTTAGCGGTTCGTTCTCCTCTAGCAGGAGCACCAGTTTTTATCCTTTCAGCTTTGATTGCAACAGCCAAATCAGCTATAAAAGTATCTTCTGTTTCACCAGATCTATGTGATATATTTATTCCCCAATTTGCAGTTCTAGCTAAGTCCGCTGCTTGGATAGCTTCAGTCAGAGTTCCAATTTGATTTACTTTCAAGAGAAGATAATTGGCAGCTTTCTTGTCTATAGCCATTTGAATTCTTTTAGGATTTGTAACTGTTAAATCATCAGCAACAATAGAAATGTTGGGAAGCTTTTCTAGTAATTTAGCAAATGAATCAAAATCGTTCTCATCAAATGGATCTTCCATTGAAATAATTGGATAGTTTTTGGCAAGATCTATATAATAATCTACAAGTTGTTCTCCAGTTAATTTCTTACCGTCAACTTCATATAAACCATTTTCATAAAATTCCGAAGCTGCTGAATCTAAACCTATTGCTATTTGCTCTCCAGGGGTGTAACCTGCTTCTTTTATTGCTTCCACTAACATATCAAGTGCTTCAGGTGCTGTATCGACAGGACTTCCAAAACCACCTTCATCGCCTAAATTTATTGCAGAAGGACCAAACTTCTTCAAAATATTCTTTAAAATCTGGTAAACTTCACAAGCTGCTCTCAAAGCTTCACTATATTTATCAAAACCGTGAGGAATTAACATGAACTCCTGTATTTTTAAATTTCCTCCAGCATGTTTTCCACCATTAATAACATTTAGCATAGGTATTGGTAATGTTTTGGATTCTTTGTTTAAATAAGCATAAACTGGTAAATTTAGTTCGTTTGCAGCAGCTTTGCAAACAGCCATTGAAACACCAAGAATAGCATTAGCACCTAGATTAGATTTTGTTTCAGTACCATCAAGTTTTATCATTAATTCATCGATTGCTTTTTGTTCTGTAACTTCCATACCAATGATTTTTGGTGCTATGATTTCACGTATGTTATTGACAGCTTTTAGAACTCCTTTACCTAAAAATCTTGAATCTTTGTCTCTAAGTTCTAAAGCTTCATATTCTCCTGTTGACGCCCCAGAAGGAACTGCTGCCCTGCCAAAACCTCCTTTGGTGTAAACATCAACTTCAACTGTTGGGTTACCTCTCGAATCTATAATTTCTCTTGGAATTACTTTAGTTATTTTACCCATTTTTATCAATAAAGAAAACAAAAAGTAATTCTTAAGGATTTTTACTTAACTATAAATCTTATCGAAAATGCTCATATCCTTCTTTAGAAAAATCATATTTCTTGTAATCTTCATGAAGAATCTGAATGTCATTGAATTCATCTGAAAATTGACCTATTTTTATTAAAGGCAGATTCAATTCCTTAGCTGTTTGCACAAGTAATGATTCATTTTCTGGAGATAATGCAAAAACCAATTCAAATTCTTCTCCTCCACTGAAGACAAAATCTAATGGATTAAAGTTAATGGTTTGTTTAACACTTTTCTGCTTTAGGAAATTGGAGAGTTTTGGGTGAATAGGTAAGTTTGTTATTCCAATACCCATATTGTTGATTTTTGATAAATCATTCAATGTTACAAAGAGTCCATCAGAACTATCCATACAAATTTTTATTTTCACTTTTTGAAAGAGTGACAAGTATTGTATTTTTGCTTTTGGAGTATAAATAGATTCTAAAACTATTGATTGTAGTTCATCGGGAATAGGATTGTTTTCTAACAGATAGGAAAAACCAAATTTTGTTAAACCAAAATAACCAGTCGTATATAGTACATCACCTACATTAGCTCCTAATCGTGGAATAATTGATTCTTTGTTACTAATACCAAATGAAATAGCATCAATAATAACGTCCTCACCTTGATTAAGATCCCCTCCCAAATACTTTATACCATACTCATCACATTGATCCTTAATTCCTATAATTACTTTTTTTGCACAGTCCACTTCTAAATCTTCAGGAAAAGCTACACTTGCTAAACAACCTATAGGTTTTACACCTTTTGCAATTATATCACTTACAGACATGGTTACAGCTTTTCTCCCCATTTGTTCAGATGTCATACCGGGTAGAACATCTGTTCGTTTAACCAACATATCTGCATTGATTACCAAGATATTGTCATCTGGAAGCTGGATGGCAGAAGCATCATCATTAAATCTGAGAACTGGATTATCGACAAGATAAGCTATCTCTTGCAGGAAATTCCTCTCCCCTACATCACTCAAGGTTTTCTTAGGTATGTCTTTTGTTGATTTCTCTTTCATATTTGTCCTCTAATAAGAATATAATGATTTATTTCAAAAGAATTTCTGAAAAAAACGAAAATAAAAGGGAGATATAGCGGGATTAACCTGTAGTAATCAAACCTGCAAAATAGAAGAAATAAACAAACAAAGCTATAGGAACAGTAATTGCAACAAACGCATTTACCCAAGCCATTTTTCCTATAGTTCGTAAAGCTATTGCTGAATAGACAATAAAAGCCACCCATAAAACCAACATAATAACCCTATAAATCCACATCGCTGCGCCATTACTAACTGATTCCATTTGATTAGCAAATTCAGAGTAAGAATAAAACGTGCCAGCATGTAGATTCGGTAAAAATAACATAAATAGAATCCCGAGAAATTCCCCAACAGTAATAGCTCCAAGAGAATATCCAATAATCGATCGAAACTGTTTGGTTGTTGCATCAGATCCTAACATTGCTGCAAATTTTGCCATAAACCAAGTTGTAATGAAAATGAAAATTTTTAGCATCACCCAGATTATTAAAGGCATTAACAGGAATGTAACAAGGAAAACCAGTAAATTAATAGGTATAACCATTGACCATTGGTCTGGCTCAGGAGAAGCAGGAATTCGAATTTCAGTCTGAAATGTAATTCCAAATTTCATTAAAACTACAAAAAATCTTAGAGAAAGAAACAATGAGAATAATAAGAGGATAATATTTGCACCTTTCTTCTCTGTTGCTACTGCTATTTCTTCACTTGTTTTGAAAGGATGACGGAAGAAATTATACAATCTGATAAAGACCTCTTTAAGTGAAGGTCTAAACGAGAATTTTCTAAGCTCATATTCTAAAAGTCCAAATCCGCAAAAGGGACAAACGGAATATTCCAAGGGGACAGTCTCAGAACAGCTAGGACATTTTTGTGTGCTTTCGCTCATGTTTCTCAAATCTCTTTATTTGTTTATATTTAATATCTCTTGTGGCTAGTTAATGAAAACTTTTGTGATAAATGTAATCCAAAAAATAAAAAATTACTTGGTTTTTTTCTTTATCAAATAGATAACTGAAAATAGGAGGAAAGAAATAAGAAATGTGTTGGTTGTTGATGTTTCAGCACAGTTTTGGGTTTCTAGGTTTAAATTAGTGACATTAAGAGTAATTTCTAATTCATATAAACCAAATGAAGTATAAGCTTTGAGTAAAATTCCAGTGGCTTTATGATAATAAAAACTAGAAAATTGTCCGTAATAATTTGTTGTATTGAAATGAATTACTGAAATGGTGGTTTGTTCTTTTTCAAAAGTATATTCATAACAATCAATAGAGGTAACAGTAGTATTAGTTCCTTGAATTAAGGTTGAAATACCATCCCAATCTGATGAATCAGCAAAAAAACCACCACTCCAAGGGTAGATTCCTAAACCCAATCCAAAAGAGGTATCAATATTTCTGACATCAGTGAAAGTTACATTATCCAACTCATTACCTATGAAAAGTGTTCCATTAATTGTATCTTCAGTAACTGATGTAACATTGAAATTCATTTCATCACCTGACAAAACAGACCAGTTACCAAAATAGGTTCCTGGAGGGAAACTGCCAAAGAAGTCGTTCACTGTGTCACTAGCATTTACTACAGTATATGATAACCAATCGTTAGGACCCAATTCTATTTCTGCAGAAATTGCATTACCGTTCAATAGCATAAAGAGAATGTAGTATACCAGAATTACAAAAAGGACATTTTTGTTTCTAATATTTTTAATAAGAACCAATTGGTATCACTTAAAGAGTAATGGCGGACCAGGTAGGATTCGAACCTACGACCTCCTGCTGTCTTCAGTATATAACTTCCGAAGGCAGGTGCCTTATCCATACTAGACTACTGGCCCATGCTGGTATCTTGTTTTTCTTTTTGTTTTTATTTCTTCTGATGAGAGCTTAAAAATAAGTGAAAATTATATCACAATGAATGTGGTAATTTATCTTGGTAACCCATTTTCCATCCAAGAATTTAAGAGCCTCTCGAATTCCTTCTTTTTCTTTATTGATTGTGTCTGATATGCATAAATCTGTGACATCGCTAACCCACCTAGTTCAACATAGGCTTCATCCATATCACAAATTGCTGAGATTCTGGCTTTCCAATTTTCATCAGAATCAGCTTGTTGAGCATAGGAAATAAACAACTTTAGAATCTTCTCTATTTTTGCAGATACAATCCTATCATCAGTTGAAGGTTTTGCTCTTGTATCGACCTTTGTTGGTTTAGGTTTAGGTTTATGTTCTGTCCGATCAAGAGGTTCAGTATATGGTACAGGAGTAGGTTCAGGTTCTTCTTCTGGTTGAGGACGTGGTTCAGGTGTTACATCGGAAGGAGGTTTAGATTCAGGTTTTGGTGTTACAGTTGATTCAATTTCTTCTGGTTCAGCGAAAATATTTTCTTTAATTATAGGTTTTGATGAAGTAGAGGTTGTTGGGGTAGAGGTTGCTGGAGTAGAAGTTGTTTCTTGTTTAATAGAAGCAGGGGTACTAATACGTGCAGCTGATGAAGGTTTTTCCACAATCTGTGGAGTTGAACTAATTTTTATTTGATCTGGAGATATTGTATCAGAAGAACTTGTTGTTGGTGTTGTTTTTATAGAAACAGATGGTGTTTGTTGAGAAGTTGCTAAAAGTTCTTTTGGTACAGAAAAATTGGTATCTTGAGGCATTTGTTTTGCACTCATGACAGCATCTAAACTTATGTGTATTGAATCAATCAATTGGTTTAAAGCTGGTGTTTCATTACTAATTTTTAACACTTTATCTTTCAGGGTTTGACATCCAGCTGTCATAACTTCTATCTTCTTTTTAAGTGCTTGATTTTCTTCTTGTAGAGCTTCTTCTCCTTCTTCAGCTTCAGACTCTATCGTTTCAATAGACCCCATTAAGGCTTGCATTTGCATTTTCAATTCTTCTCTTTCTGCATTAAACAAATCTTGTTGAAGCCGGGTATCTTGTATTTCTTTATCTAAATCTGCTTTTTCTTTTTGTAAATCTTCGACCAATTTAGACAGTTGATCAAGTTCTGTAGTAAGTTCTCGTACTTTTTCATCTGATTGAGTTTGAGACATTTTTTCTTGTAATTTTTCGAAAAGTTTGATTCGTCGCATAGCTAATTGAGGTGAAATACCTTCTTTCTGCATGAAGTTTAAAATATACTCTAAATCGTGTGATTGAATATTGTATTTTTTTAGAAGTTCATCGATAGAACCAATATTTTCGGACATAACCCTCAGTAGAATAATGTAAAAATTAATTTAATAAAGTTTAGTTGCTGGCTTTAAAAGGAAACGTTTTTTTATATCGGATACCAACTTCATAAAGGTGTCAATCTATGAGCAAGTTTTCCCAGAGATTCGACGGATTAATGATTAATCGTTTGATTGTTTTACTGCAAATATTTATTTTTCCAGCATATTTCTATATATGGATGTGGGTTGAACCCATGCGGTCTATGACACTTGATGGTTTCTTTTTCTGGGGAACGAATCCTTGGTCAGGAATGCCAGAGCAAATCATACTAAGATGGGTAGCACCTCTGATTTTTGCTTTACCGTTTTCGCTAGTTTCAGCAATCAAAGCAACCAGAATGGCTAATTCATATGATTTAATGTGGAGAGCATTAGGAAAAGTAAGAATCGATACCAAAATTTTCTATATGGTAAATGCTATTTTCTGCTTATTCTTCCTCATACTGCCTTTTGCTGGCCCAATAATTGCAGTTTTTGGAGCATTTTTTGCAGTTAAATTGATTTTGTATGCTTTCGGTGTTAAGAAGAATGTTCCTGCAATATTAATCGTAATTCCTGGGATAATTCTAGCTGCGATTCCTTTAATTGTCGCAATAGCATTTTTTGGTTCATATGCATTCACACCTGTAGGTGAAGTACCATTATTATTGTCAATCTGGGGAGTTTGGGCAGATTATTCTCCAGTCTTCTATGGTATAGTATTATGTCTAGCGTGTGCTATCGCTGTAGGAAATTTCTTTGTTTTCCTTCGAGAAGGAGCATCACAGGTCTCCTATACAAAGGAAGCAAGTGAAAGAATTGGTCACTTAATCAAAATAATCTTGTTTGCTGGTTTTCTAATGTTATATCTCTTTGTAGATAATAATGTAAATGGAGACATCAAAGATTGGGTAACTACAGGAACAGCTATGCTTGTTATAAACATCATAGCAGTAACATTGAGTTCTTTGGAAACCATTATCAGATGGAGGAAGAAGATACCTAAAGGGGGGAGCACAGGTGGTGCTGCAGGAACATTAATGGTTCCAATATTTATAGCTATGAATTTTCTCATCAGAATCTTTGCCAGACCAGATATAATTGTTACAATAATAGTAGCTCTTTCAGCAGTTATATTCTTTGGTTTGTTTATAATCGCATACAAATATGCTACAGATGAAACACTATTTGAGTAATAATCTAATCACACAAATGTTAGGAACTGATTTTCAATTCCTAACCAAAATTTTTATATGCCAACTTATGAAGTCTTTAACAAATTCTCCCACCCACAAGAGGATTACAATGAGTAAAGAAGAAATCGACACTGAAATAACCAAAAAAATAGAGGAAAACACTGCGAAAGTTATTAAAAAGATAGTTGCAGAACAAAAGAAGTCTGTTGAAGATATCAAAAAAGAGACTGCCTCTAAAATCGAAAATGTTCAAACTAAGACGATTGATGGTGCCAAAACAAAAGCTGATACAGAATTTATGAAAGAAAAAGCTAAACACGAATTAGATTTGAAACTTGATGTCACTAAACATCGAGATGAACTAGTAGAGAATTTTATTGAGAAAGCTCAGAAAAAAATACAAGTTGTAGTTGGATCTGAACAATATGTAAAAAGCTTAGAAAACCTAGTTATTGAAGCAGCTATCACTTTAAAACGACCAGAACTCACAATTCATTGTCGAGAAGAGGATAAAAAAATATTTACAAAACAGTTCTTTGAAGGTATATCTAAACAACTTAAAGAATACTCTTTAGATGTTAATATGAATCTTGCTAAAGATTACATACGAAGTATGGGTGGTATCATAGTCAAAACAGTTGATGGAAAAATCAGCATTAACAATACTTATGAAAAGAGAATAGAAAGGTCATTAGAAAACCTGAAAAGGGAACTTTCGTCACTAATCACAGAATAAAGATGATTTCCATGAAGAAGAAGCAATTAATTAGAGCAAGTACTTTTTTGATACTATTAGCATTTGTACTAAATCCTGTAACTCAAGTAACTCAAGCACAATCAGAGGAGCTAATTGCTGCCTTTAATGGCAGGATATCGGATACTACCATCATAAGAAACGATGTAGTGAGTATTTATGCAACAATTGTTAATTTTGGGGATCAAACTATTCAAGTAGAATCATTAAAAGCAGATTTCATTGATAAGGGTGGAAATAGCAGATTAAATAGCACCTATACTCAAAAATTTGATTCAGACCACAATTCACTTGAACCTGGTGCAAGTTTGACAGGAACTTTACGTGCAGAAATTACCAATGTTGAAGCAGATTATAACGTAACCATTTATTTCTGGGCAATCGATGAATATCACCCAAATCCCGATATAGGAGCATATGGAAAGAAGTACATAGCAGCAGAAAATATCACTGTTTCTGTCATTGATTATGGTGGTCCTTCAAAAGTTATTATTGGTGTTGGAATAGCTTTTGCTGTAGCAGTAGTAGGAGTTATAGTTTTCATACTTTATGGTTGGATACGAGATAAACTCAAAAAGAGAAAGTATTAAAGAGCATTTAAATTAAGCGTATAAGCCAACCTTTAGGGTAGTAAACAATACCTTCATTTTTCATTTTCTTTATAACTTGTTCCATTTTATTTAAATCAATAGCAAAATTTCTGCAATTTCTCACTAATTCGTCGAATGTTTCACTATTATTGTGTTTTAATAGAACTAGTATAGTATCTGGGAGAGATGCTGCTGGTATATCTAACAGGTTTGAAGTAATATTATCATGCTTCTTTATAAGTTGAGAAATTTGTTCAGTATTTTTATCTGCTAAAGAAAAGAATTTTTCAGCTGATTCCATTGTTAAATTATCTATTTGCGTAAATTCTAGACAATTCTCGTATTGATCAATACACAATATAGATTCTCCTATCTCATAAGTTATTAAGGAAGAACACTTTTTACACAACCTATATCGAAAATCACTTGGAATTTCATTTAGAGTCTCACAATGTTTACATCTAAATATGACTATCATTGCTGATTTTCTCCCATTAATTTCCGTGCAAACATTAGAAAACCTGTGTGACCAATCATTCTTGTATTTGGTCGAATTGCATTTCGTTTTAGTTGTATTCCTCTAAGTATTAATTCTAGAGCTTCAATATCACCAAAACTGAATTCGCGTAGCTTCTCATACACTTTTTCAACTTGATTATATGTAGGCATGAAGATACTAATAACACCACCCAATTTTAATGAATTATATGCATGAGGAATAATCTCACAAGGATCACCTAAATCCAATACAACAGCATCAACTTTTTGTTCATCGAATCCTTCTGAAGCATCTTTTAATTTAAGAGTTACATGTGAATCTAATCCTAATCTTTCAAGATTTTTCTTTGAAGTTGTATGTGCTTCTTCTCTGTTATCATAAGTATAGACATGACCTTCTGATCCCACATATTTTGCTAATATTGAGGTTAACGCACCACTTCCTGTTCCTGCTTCAATGACAATACTACCTGGATGAATTCCACCATTTAGTAAAATCATACCCGCATCTTTGCTGTATATTATTTGAGAACTGTGAGGAATATGTTGCAAATAATCACTAGGAATTGGTTTATATATAGTTAGATCAATTGATTTGTTCGTTCTAATTTTACATCCATAAGGTTGGCCAATAATCTGATCAAATTCAAAAAATCCCTTATGACAATGAAATTGCTTTCCGCTTGTTACTTTAGATAACCACCTTTTATGGGAATCTAAAACAATTAAAACATCTGAACCATCCTCGATGGTTTCATTTGGTATTTTAGAGGGCATACAATCTACATTCAAATAAAGAGAGCTCAATATAAAACTTGTTTCTTTAATCTAAATTTAGGAATCATACTTACCATACATTTTGATGGTATTTTTGCCAATTAATTTTATAGCTTGTTTTCTAGTTAGAAAATGTTTGATGAAGAAACTTGCTATTTTGTTTGCAAATCCTGGTACGACATATGGTTTTTTCCCTAATTTTCCTAAAGATTCTTTAGCTACAAGGAGTGGATCAAGTGGTTTTGGAACAAAAAAACCAGGTTTATCGGGATTTGTTGCAATATAATTAGGAGTAGCAGTTGCACCAGTAATACTGACAATGACATCTACCCCAAAATCTTTCAATTCATACCACAATCCTTCAGCTAAGACAATATTATAAGCTTTTGAAGCAGCATAATGAACATTTATTGGTGTCCCTTGTAATCCAGCCATTGAACTTATAAGGATAATACCACCTTTTCCTCTTTTTCTCATCTTTCTTCCAAAGTAATCGATAAGATAAGTTGGTCCCCTACAATTGATATTAATTACCTTAAGTTGTTCCTCTAAATCAGAATTGAAATAATTTCCAATTGGTATTATAGCTGCATTATAAACAAGAATACCAATCTCAATATCACCTATTTCATCTTGAATTTTAGAAACAATATCATCACTAGCAAGATCTAAAGAGATACATTTTATTTCAATACCATATTTGGTTCTAATTTTCTCAGCAACTTGTTCTAAAGGCTCGATTCTACGTGCAATTAAAACTAAATTCAAACCTTTTTCAGCCAATTTAATTGCAAAAGCTTCACCAATTCCTTGTGATCCTCCAGCAATCAGTGCCCAAGAGCCATATCTTTCTGCTAAGTTCTTTCTTTTCATGAACGAAACTCTCGAATAAAGATGTTAATTAAAAATATTAAGTGTATGTATATTCTAGAATTTCATTAGATCAATTCTAAAAAAACAAAAAAAGAGAAGGAAGAACTAAAGGAATCCTTTTTCTTTAAGGATATCCTTTAATTTCGGATAACCTATTTCTTCAAGTTCATATTTAACTCGAACAATAGGTTTGTCTACTTTAATCAAACGAGTAATATCAATTGGTGTTGCTGAAACTACAACATCACATTCTGTTTTTCTTATAGTTTCTTCTAAATCCTTTAGTTGTTGATCAAAATATCCCATTGCTGGTAATAAAGTACCTATATCAGGATAATGTTCAAAAGTCTCCTTAATGCTACCAACAAGATATGGTCTAGGATCAACTAATTCTGCTGCACCATACCTTCTAGCTGCTACAACTCCAGCACCATATTTCATTCCACCATGTGTTAAAGTAGGACCGTCTTCTATAACTAATACTTTTTTACCTTTAACCAATTCTGGTTTATCAACAAATATAGGTGAAGCAGCTTCAACTATAACAGCTCTAGGATTAGCATGTCTAATGTTTTCTTCTAATTGCATAACATTTGTATAAGATGTAGTAGTTATTTTATTCACAATAATAACATCAGCAAGAATCAAGTTAGTTTCACCAGGGTGATATGTTAACTCATCACCAACTCTGTGAGGATCGGCAACTACGAAACTCAAATCGCTTTTATAGAACGGAAAGTCATTATTTCCTCCATCCCACAGAATTATATCAGCTTCTTTTTCTGCTTCTCTTAAAATTGCTTCATAATCAACTCCAGAGTAGATAACTAATCCTTTATCAATGTAAGGTTCATATTCTTCTCTTTCTTCTATAGTTGTTTCATTTTTATCTAAATCTGAATATTCAGCAAATCTTTGGACTGCTTGTTTAGCAAGATCACCGTAAGGCATAGGATGACGTATTGCAACAATCTTCTTTCCTGCATCATGTAGAAGTTGAACAATCTTTCTTGAAGTTTGAGATTTTCCACTTCCAGTTCTTACTGCACAAACACTAATCAAAGGTTTTGTGCTTTTGATCATGGTTCCTTTTGTTCCCAATAGTGTGAAAGCTGCACCAGTTGCATTAACTAAAGAAGCTTTGTGCATCACATACAAATGAGGAACATCAGAATATGAGAATACAACTTCATCTACATCAAATTTTTTGATTAAATCAACAAGTTCACTCTCGTCAAAAATTGGGATACCTTCAGGATATAAATCTCCTGAGAGTTCTGAAGGATACTTTCGGTCAACTATATCAGGAATTTGAGTAGCAGTAAAAGCAACTACTTCATATGATTCATTGTTTCTATAATAAGTATTGAAATTATGAAAATCTCGACCAGCAGCACCCATTATAAGAATTTTTCTTCTTTTTGTAGCCATTTTAAAAGCCTTTGAAGTTTATATTTCGAACTACTTGGCAGATTTTAAAAAATTTCCGCTTTACCATCAAAATTCTGACAGATTCAAAATACTATTAGAACATCGTATCCTTGAAGCATTTTGAATTACATCATTTCTCAGATTCTTCTATTTTAGAACCATCTACTTTCTTTAATTTCCTTTTAATGTTCCATTGCATCAAAAAAATTACTCCAATTGATAAAAAGAGACCGATAAAGGTAGCAATAATTAATGCAATATTACGAGTGTTTTCAGATAGATTTTGGGTTGCATAATATGCAATTAACATCCCCCCAATACTGAAAATAAAAGGAGTCGTAAAACCCAGAACTAAAATTCTTTTCGTTATAACTGGAGGTTTGTCTTCTTCCATATCAGCATGCTTTATCTTTTAGAATAATTAAGAGTTTCGTCAAAATAAGGAGAATTTAGTCATAACTTAAAGAAAATTGATTACAGATTATTGTTATTACATGAGACGCTAGATAATCTGGTTTTCCTAAACTAAGTGGGACTACATCAAGATTTGATAAAACCTGTTCTTGTGTTTCTGATAAGTCATTTTGACTACCTAACACAAAACACAATTCTGTAGTTTGATTAATTTCTGCCGTAAATTCTTCTAAAGGAATTCCATCAGGTGTCAAATAATATATGGTTGCGGTTTCAAAAAAGATTTTCATAAGGTTTTCAAAATTAATAGCAACAAATCTAAAAAAAGAATCCATAGGTTTAGTAAACATATCCAGCAATGTTAGTACAGAATCTAATTCACTTTTAAGTGTGCGTGGGAGTTTGTTCAATTGAATATACAATGCAATTTGCTCTTCTGGATGTGAAAGATAAAGGACAAGATTCAAATCAGATTTGAGTCTTTCTTTCCATCTATCAAGATTAAGTAAACATCTAGCTAAGACATCAAATCTTTCCTGACCCCCCACTACTGATCTGATGTTTTTCCTTGTTGTAGTTCTAATTGTGGAAGATATTACTACAAATGTTAGCATAACTTTAAACTCCAAAAATAAAAGGTAAGAGAGCAAAAAATGGATAAGAAGAAAGATTTAACCTCTTCGATCATCTTTTGATCTGATATTTGTTCTTCCTTTATGAACTGAGCAAGATATACAATAATAGACTATTTTCTTTTGTCTTGGTATTATTGTACCTTCATCTCTTAGTTCTTTTGCCAATCGATAGTCAACTGCACTAGAGTATACAGAGAATTTTTTCGCTTTATCTGAAGGAACAATTTTCCCACATCCATGACACTGGACTCCAGAAGCTCTTCCTCTTTTACCTCCAGACCTTCCTCCCGATTTTCTTTTCTTTGGCATTTTAAATTTCCACCTTCATCGTGCAATACCTAAACTTCTTGCAAAATTATAATTTTTAAGGTTGTTGAAAAATGAGTGACTTTTGAGTAGTCTAATTATCGGAAAAGAGTTTTTTATATACATCATCTAGATATGATTCTGCTTCATCCATCACTTCTTGACCAAATTTAGTAATAACATAATATTTTCGGTCTATTCGTTCAACACTATTAGTCCTCTCTGTTTTCTCCACCAATCCTTCTTTCTCTAACAAATACAATATTGTATAATTCGTAACAGTTGCAGGACTAAATCCAAAGTGTTCTTGGATTTCTTGTTTTAGTTGATAGGCGTATTTCGGTTCAGAACGAAGTAATTTTAATATCCAAATCCACAATAAATCTATTGTAAGATTCTTCTCCAACCTCTGAAAAGCTTTTGATTCTCGTGGATTGTGTGAATTATTTATTTTTTCTGAAGAATTCATCCATTAATCAATTGTAAGCTTGTTTAAAAAATTTAAGTAAAAACATAAAAGAAGAGGAATTATTTTAATGGAACATAAAGTGAAGATCTTGTAGCACCAATTCCAGGAGCACCGTGTCTAACAACTTTTGTACTTGGTGAGAATTCTCCTAGCAAGTGTCCTATCATTTGAGGTTGTATCTCAATTTCCAAGTATTCACGACCATTATAAATAGCAACTGTAGCTCCAACCATCTCTGGTAATATTGGCATGTCTCTTACATGGGTTCTTACAACGATTTTTTCTCCTCGTTCATTAGCCTCCATTGCACGTCTAATATCTTCTAAGAGCTTTTTCCTACGTGGAGTCCAAAATTCTTGTCGAGATAAACTTCTTCTTCTCCTTGAAGGTAATAAGTCCAATATTTCATCCATAGATTTTTGTTTCAATTCTTCTAGTGTGAAACCCCTATACCTAAACTTACGACTAGACACTGTATTCTACCGAGTTGATAGCCCAATTTGTTATTTTAAACCTTTTGATTTTAGTTCTCATTAAATGAAAGCAAGATATCAAATCAATAGAACATGATTCATTATCAACCAGCCTATTAAGACAAGAAAAAGAGAGAGAAAAATTGGAATAGGAAGACCAGGAAACTTTCCATATTTTACTAGCATGTTTTTTGTTATTTGTATTCCAACAAGTATTCCTATAATAGCTGCAAAACCAAGTATTAGTCCTAGATTCTTTGTTACAAAAGTAACGATTGAAGAATAGAATACAAAATCGCCAATTCCTATAGCCACACTTGTTGTGGCTATGTTCTCATTATTTGCAGAAATCGACATATTAGTTTTCTTAAGAAGTTGGTTGATTGGACCTTTGAAAACAGAATAGATATCAAAAAGAGAAATGAAAATAATAAGTGAAAGAAAAGAAGCTATAGGAAAAACAGCTCCAAAAACAGTACCCATAGCAATTCCTAAAATAAAAACCAAGAGATTTTTAATTAAAATATGCGATCTTTCTAAGATAATAAATATAACAGATAATAATCCCACTATAACTCCAATAGCAGCAAAAGCAATTTCGAGCCACATTGAATTGAGGGAAAATGCAAGCTCGAAGAAATACCCATGTACCCAAAAAATGCTAACTGAAGAAATGAGAAAAATGAAACCATAAAAATATTTTAACAATCTAACAAGATTTTTTCTGATTGCTAAAACTATAAGAAATGCACTCACAACCGTAATAGAAACAAGGATAACACCTTCTAAAATCTGAAAAGAATATTCTTCCCCACTTGATGGAAAAAGGTACAAAAAAGACTCTAGTGATGAATAAATGAATCCAATTAAGTAGCTCAAAAACAATAATGGCAGTAAAACAAGAATCATTGGTTTAGTTGTTTTAAAAGCAATTAACAAGAAAGCACCTTTATTTTGAGACATTAATTTCACCGTAAACAACTGTTTAACAAAAATTGTCCGTTATATTGTAATTTGATTTTATACCCTTCATAAAGATAATAATGACTAACACCTACAGCTGAGTACACCCATTCTTTAAGTTCAAGATCATAATAATAAAATATCCAGAAATTAGGAAGTTCTTCCATATAGCCATTCACTCCTCTAATATATACACCAAAGGGGTAGTTTGTAATTGTTAAGTTAGCTACTAAAGTAAAAGCATCAAAAGCAGAACTTCCTTCTGTAACATTAACATAGTATTCAAGATAATTGTCAGTTTCTTTTAAAGCCCCAAAATCTATAATAACTAAAATTTCCACTTCTTTGTCACTTTGATTACGAACAATGTTACTAATATGAAATGAGAGAATGACACTAAGAAAGACAATGAGTAAAAGGGCAAGTACAATAAAAATTATTTTAGAACGTTTCACTTAATCCCTCCTTCTGAACTCATACTTATTTTACTATCATCAGATTCGATAAGAGAAGGTAACATGAGCTGTTTTAATCCTCTAGCTTTGAATGCGGTTACTATCCAGTTAAGTATTGTCTTAGTCATGCTAAATAGAATAAAGTTACTTATGACGTGTGTAATGGTAAAAAATACTCCTTCAGCTAGTAGTAACATAAGATAGCTAATAGCAATTTTCTCCTGAATTACAGCTATCTGAAACCCTATTGTAATCAGAATATCATAAAATAATGCAAATATCGATCCAATTATACCTAATTCCCAGAAAGAAAGCTTCAGAATAACTTTCCTAGAAAGACCAGCAAAAAGAGCAAGAAGAATATAGCAAGCCAATTTAAATATTATGAGATAAGAAGCAGGTCCAACTATTGCAGTCACAATAAATTCATATACTAAAGATACTGAAATTGCAGTAAGCAACCCATAGAAGATTCCAAACATCAAAGAAATCAAGAATATCGTAACTGAGATCAATTCAAAATTCGGAATAAAAACCACAATAGTAGAAAGAACAATTCCCAAACTCCCTAAAGAAGCAGAAATTGCTATCTTTAATATTATTTCTATTCTGTTTGATTGACTTAATTGCTTATTCTTTTTTCTCATGGTTAACATCCGATAAAGTGCTTGCTTGTCATTTCTTTTATTCAACCTATGTTATTATGAAGCTAGAATATATTAGTGCTTTTCCTTCAATAATATTTCACTTCTTCATCTTTTTCTGGTTGTGACAAACTCAACACTTTTCAATAATATAACATGATTTATCTCATGGAAAGAAAACCTTCTTCCGATACTCAGGAATTTCATAAAGTAATTAAAATTGATGTTTTTACTGCTAGTCCTGACGTTTATAATAGTGAAGAAGGAACAACTGGAATGTACTTAGCTGAAATACCATTATTAAATTTTGAATTAGAAAATGGAGAAAATTTTTTGATGACTAATATTCCTACATCAATTGCAGTTGACATAGCTAGAAGATTAAATGGTATTGAAGGAACTGATTCTCGTTTAACAATAGGAGAATTGATACCAGAAATTTGTATTATAGAAAGGATAACAATAGATTCCATAGTTCCATACTCTAATGCTTATCAAGCTACAATAGAGCTGAAATTAGAGGGATTCTCAGAAGTTCATCACTTCCAGATGATACCGAGTCATGCTACACTTTTAGCATTAATTTCCAACACAGACATATATGTTTCAGATAATTTATTACATCCAAAAGATTAGAGAAGCTTTAAATTAAAAGTTCTATTCGATAAAGTATTTAAGCTATACATAAAGCTACGTGTGATAGTAAGAATTTATTGGAGAAAAAAGATGACTACTAAAAACAACTCAGATTCTGCTATAGAAAATCAGAAAGAAGATAAAGAAACTTCGAGTATCAATGGGGAAGATGAAGAAGAGGAGGAAGGAAGAAGTTGGAATAAGATTTTAATTGCTGTTGCATTTGTTTTAGTGGTAGTTATCTTATGGTACGTTTTCAGTATTTGATAGAATCTTTTTCTAATAAAAGAAAAATCATTTAAGTGTTTAGAATAAAATTTGTTTAATCCTCATGGCCGATTCATATATAAAAGTAGAAAAACTGATAAAAACATACTCCTCAAAAGCAGAGGTTTTAGTAGTTTTAAATGGTATAAGTTTTGAAATAAAGAGAGGTGAGATTGTATGTTTATTAGGGACCTCTGGATCAGGAAAAACGACAACTCTTAACTTACTTGCTGGTATAGACAAACCAACTTCTGGTAAAATACTATATGATGGAAATGAGATTCACTCTTGGTCTTTGAATCAGCTTTCATCTTACAGATTAAATGAGATTGGTTTTGTTTTTCAAGACTTTTATTTATTAGAGCATTTAACAGCTCTTGAAAATATTATGATCCCATTAATTCTTAAGGGAGAAACAGAGAATCTAGCAAAAGAATATGCTGTAGATCTTTTACATAATGTAGGTTTGGGGAGAAAAGCATTAAGTTTACCACAAGAATTGAGCTCTGGAGAAAAACAAAGAGTTTGTGTTGCTAGAGCAATAGCTAATGCACCGTCAATATTGATTGCAGATGAACCAACAGGGACACTTGATACAAAAACGGGAGATGAAATTATGGATTTATTGCTAAAACTAGTAAGAAAGAATAAGATGTCGTTAATATATACATCACATGATCCCTATCTTACTAAACTAGCTGATACGGTAATTGTATTACAAAAAGGTAAGATTGCCAAATATTCACAAAAGGAATTTCCTGAAGTTGGATATAATGAAGCAAGTTTTCAATTTCTTATAGGAGACGAAAACAATGAATGAGCTAGACAAATATGTAAGTGAAGGAGAAGATACTTCTAAGTTTAAAAAAGCATTTGCAGTTCTATCATTTAATCTAAAACTTATCTGGAAAAACATAATAAATCGAAGAAAAAGCATCACCATTATCATTCTGGGACTGGTTTTTTCAATGTCAATTCTATTCACAGCATCAATCTGGTCTACTACATCCCAGAAGATTATTGCTGATGACTATTTAGAAACATTAGATTACGAAATGTATGTTTCAACCTTTCTTCCTAATGTCATGCAACCAGTATACTCTTATGTACTAGGTGATTCATTAGTAGAAGATGTTAATTGGTATTATCCTTCTGTGGCTCTATTTAATTTTGAGGATAAACCAGACAATTATACGTGGTATCCTGAGGACCACCAAGACAACATGTCAGATCCATTATCACTAGCAGCAGCTCATATAGTGTCTTCAGTAGCTATGGAAAGGATAAAACTAAATTTAGAGGTTGATGGGAATGCCACATTAAATCAAGGAGAAATAATGATGAGCTATGTTCAAGCTCAACAACTTAGTGTTATTTACAATAAAACCATTCAACCTGGAGACAAAGTTAATGTTGCTATTACTAGATATATTCCAAATACCGATATTGGAGAACATCAAATGGTGTACTATGATATTGGTGATACTACTTTTATAAATTATACAATTTCAGGTATTTACACCTATGTAGGGAAAAACACTATCATAGCTAAAATGCTAGGAGGGATTGGGAATACTGGAGGAGTTCTTTTAGATTCTATCTTCTTTCCTAAAGAGGATCTTAGAATAGAAGATCTCAACATCATGGATTCTAACGGATTGTTACCTAAATTACTTGTTAAGTTAAATAGTCAAGAATTAAGAAAAGCGGGTATAGCAAAGATGCCCGATACAATATATGCACTAAAAGAAAGAATAGAGTTTAGATTTTGGCATGCTTTTGCAAATATTCTTTCTCAAGAGATTCAAACAATGGCAGATGAATATACAAGAAGTTTTGGCTCAACCGTAGTATTTATACCTACCATAGTGGTCTCAATCATTTTGACAATCCTATCTACGCAAATGACTGTTAGAAAAAGAAAAGAGGAAATTGAATTCTTAAGGTCCAAAGGTGCAGTAAGTGGACAAATAATAATGATGTTTTTTGGAGAATTCCTCGTAATAAGTACGATTTCTTTGATTTTGAGTATTGGAATAGGCATTCTACTTTCCGCACTAATACCATCTTTTGGTTATGATGGATTTTTCAGTGGAGAACTTTTTACAAGATATTTTAGGTATCTAGAAATCTCACCATATTATATAGAGATTTTTACGGTTTTGGTTTTAGGGATTTATCTAGGTATGACTTTGTTCAACGTTATAACTTTTGTAAGAAAAGATGTTCATGAATCACAGATTATGACTAGAAGGGGTCAAAAAATAATTAGTACGGTAGTAAAAGTAGGATCCTTTGTTTTAATATTAGCGGGATTTATCTTCCTATTGATTGAATATTTCAAGACTGTATCTGGAGAGTCAGATTTCGGTTTTAGTAAAATATCAATTAGTATTCAAACGTTAATAGTGTTTATTGCTTTATTATTCTTCATCTGCTATTTCATTTCCAAAGGACTAAATAGATTGATTAAAAAACTTGGAAAGGTCTATAATTTTATTTTTAAGAAAAACTCTTTCTTGATTTTTAAGAATCTCACACGTCAGAGAAAAAACCTTACTGACCTTACATTCTTTTTAATTTTAACAATATGTCTTCTAACGACTTTAGTGACCCTTAGATCTTCAGTTGTTCGAAATAATAACCTTGAGAACGACTATAGAATGGGGGCGGACATTCGGATAGACTCGTTTATTCCTGTAAACATTTCATACATGGAAGAAACCTTGGGACAAATAGAAGGTATCGAGAGTATTACAGGTTTTCAAACAACCAGAGCAGTCTGGGGAACTCAAATACAAATTGAGGTTTTTGGAGTTGAACCTGAAAAATTTCTGGAAATTGGTCGATGGACTGATACGAGTTTTGTAAACCAGTCAGCTGAACAAGGACTTATGGCTTTAAACGAAACTGAAAAAGGGATTATTATCAGCGAGTATCTTGTCAGTAGATTAGACTTACAAGTAGGTAATGTAATCGAAGTTTCAGGTTTCACTGGTTCAGGAGAAGTTCAACTCTTGACAATTACTGGAGTAATCAAATCAGCTCCCGGTTTAGGAATAGCCCATGGATATGATCCAAAGATGAATCGAGAAACTGATGATTGGGTTTTCTTGAATAAAGAAGTGTTAATTAATGACTTAAACGCACAAAACGGAACTCTTCTATTAGCATCAGCTAAAGATGGTGCTGATATAAATCGAATAAAAGAAGAAATAGAGAGCCAATTTCCACTTTTAACAGTCAATCCAGATAGAATTAATCCAGATTATATTGGTTATTTCATTGATAGATATATTCCTCCTGTTACTGTTATTCTCTTAGTTGGAGCTATTATACTGAATGTAATGGGAGTAGTTTACATATTAATTTCTACTGATTTTATACTAGGACAAAGAAGAAGAGAGAACGCAGTTTTACTAGCATTGGGAGGAAATCAGACGAAAGTACGAGGATTACTCATCGGTGAAGTTGGTACGTTTCTCACGGTCACAATATTGGTAGGTGCTCCCTTAGGGATTGCAGCAGCTGCATTTTCGCTACTATTTGTAAAACCTCTATTGATAGCAGAAGAAGTAATTCAACTAATATTATACGTTAATGCATTAACACTAATCTTAAGTTTGCTATCATTGGTTTTAGCAGCCTTAGTAGGTATGATACCAATCATTAGAAAACAAATGAAATATGAAATCGTCCAAGAGCTACGAGCTATTGTTTAATAAATTAAGCAAGTAAAAGCTCTCCTCTTGCTTTTTCTAATACTTGATAAATCATGAAATCTTCTGTATCTTTCCAAGAATGATTTATGAATGAGTAATTATTAGGGTTAAAATCTTTTGTTATGGTTGTATGTGGATCTAACATTATGATTTGCAAGTCTGGAAACAAAGACCAGAGAATATTGAAGAGTTCTAGTTTGTCTTTTGGAGGTAAAAGGATTTTCCATAAAAATCCTTTATCTGTTTCACGAAAATCAGATTCAAAAGGAAGAGTAAGTTCTCTAAGTAAATAGATAATCTTTGACATAGCTCTCTGTCCACAAATTGCTTTAAAGACCAACTCATCCTCAAGCCCAAAAAATGATCTATCGAAATCCACATGATAATTTCTAATTACTGACTTGCTCAGAAATTTCTTCCTTCGTGAAAGGGTATATTGCGGTATTCCTAGTTGTTTTGACAGAATAGAATATTTTTGTGTTGGATCAAGTACCAATTCTTTCAAAATCTGAAAATCAAGATAATTCAATTGCTTAAGTACATTCTTATGTTTTTCTCGAGAAATTTTTTGAAAATAATTGAATTGAGGGACATAATCAACAACATCTATATTCTTCTTCCACATATCCCATTTGAAGGACCAAACACTTTTAGTAGGATTCCAAAAAGTTAAGTCAATTCTGGTTTTGATTCCTGGTCCTATTGTAGTTGAATGAACAATTTCCTCAACTAAGTTATTATCTTTTAAATGATTAAGAAAAGAACAGAATAAATCAATTGACCCTATAGGTACATGGACTTTCAAAAAGACACCAGTTATACCCCCATAACATCTTTGTCTAACAACAAGATATGGATGATAATCGAGAATTCGCTCAACAATTTTATATTTATCAATAGAGTTGATTTTAAGAAGAAAGATGTGACTCTCAAGACCTAGTGATTCTGGGTGATATTCAGCATGAAACTTTCTTATTATAGACTCGTCAAGAAGATGCTCTACCCTCTTCTTGACGGTAGGGGCTGACAGTTTTACTTTTTCAGCTAATCTGCTATAAGGGATGATAGGTTCTTGAAAGATTTGATTAAGTATAGCATACTCCTCTGGTCTAAGACTCACATTACTCAAAATTGAATAGACTATAAGATTAAAAAGGATTTGTAAAAAAGAAAAATTGAGAGGATTATTTCCTCTTTCTTATAAATAAACTGCTGGCAAAGATGACAGCTACAGCAATTGGTACAACCCAAGCATATGAAACAGTTGTTGTCGATGTTGGTTCAGGAGGTCTGTACAAAGCGTATTCTACATCAACATTGAAATCATCTGTGTAATTATACTCATCTGTTGACAAAGACCTTAATTTAACGTTCAAATGGTCAAATAAACCAGTTGAAGCATCAAAAGCTAAAGTTGTATTTAGTTTAAGTTCTGTTATGTTTGTTGGTATTGAAATCGGTATCTGACCAGAATCCATTTCTCCGAGAAGATCGGTTAATACAGTTGCATTAACAATTGGAGCATACAAATCTAACTTTGCACTCAGAAAACTGTCATCATATAAGGAATAGACATTCAAATATGTAATATCCATGTAATCACTTATATTTTCCATTATGTCATCTAAGATTATCATTGAACCCACTTGGTCAATTACTTGTCCAAAGTATGCTAGATAATCAGGTATTTCTCCTAAAGATAATGGTAGGGCTACCGGTAGTCCTTGAGGTAAAACAAGTGTTGTTTCATTATCAACTGCTACAGGTAAGAATATGGTTGATGTTTCAGCTAGCAGATTTGTGTTGTTATACAAGTCAAAGGAATAACCAGTATCATTAAAATCATTGAAAACAATACGCATTCTCGCTTCATCTTTGAATTCAAAAGCGAGAGGTGTACCAAATATAGTTAGTTTATTTAATTCATAAACATAGTTTTTATCTATCTCAAAACCCCAAGTTGTCGCAGCATTTGCTGGAGCAATAAAGTTTAACGAGATTAGAATAATTAGAACCCCGCTTGTTATTATTTCTTTTCTTTTCATTTAATCACCGAGTTAAGAACAAGCTTAACTAATATTATAGAAGGACAATTTCCTTTATATACTATTCCTTACTACTACTGAAACATATTCTTAAAAGCACTTTTCCTAAGTCTAGAATAACTTTAATCATCATATGGAGATTTATTTACAATCTTCTTTGCTAAAGATAATACTTGAAGAGCAATTGCTTCATTTACACCTATTTTTTTCATTATTTCTTCTTTTGATGCTTTCGAAAGCTCAGTTAAAGTGGAATACTCTTGAAAAAGTTTTGATACTTTTGCTTTTCCAATCCCCTTAATTTTTTCTAAAGTAGAATTTTCAACAGATTTTGATCTTAACTTCTTATGATAATTTATTGCAAAACGATGAGCTTCATCTCTTATATTCTGAATTAAGCGTTGTACACTGGAATTTTTTTCTAAATTAACAGGTTCATCTGACCATTCAGTATAAATGTCCTCGTTCTTTTTTGCTATACTAATTATAGGAAAATCAACTTTCAGATTCTTGAGTACTTTAAATGCAATATTGAGTTGTCCCTTTCCACCATCTATAACAATCAGTTGGGGAGTTGGATCATCTTTTAGCATTTCAGATTTATAACGTCTAGAGATAACTTCTTCCATCATAGCATAATCATTAGGTTCAGAATAGCTTTTTCGTATACGAAAGCGTCGATAAAGTTTCTTCTGAGGTCTTCCATCTTGAAATACAACACAAGATCCTACCGAATACTGTCCACCAAGTGTTGAAATATCATAGCCATGTATAATCATTGGCAAACTTGGTAGTTGGAAAAGATTTTGCATTTCTTCAAGAACATTTTCTGTTTCTTTTTCATATTTTATATCACGTTTATATTTTCGCAGTTCATTAATAGCATTTTTTTCAGCAATTTCACAAAATTGTTTTGATAAGTTGTTAGTTGGGGATTTAATTTCAAGATTGGTCTTGTTAAAGAATCTAGTAGTAAATTCCTTCTCAAGTAGAATTGGGAAGTTTTGTTTTTCTCTCCCATATATGTACAGCATGACTTCTCCCAATTCATGCAATTCACCTTCTTCTTTTGGAAATATTTCATTGATGATATTATTAATTCGATAGTTCCGAATTTCCATCTTACAAAAAGTTATATCACCATCTTTCTCAGCATAAGCTAGTACATCAAAGTTCTTTCTTTGAGATTTCAAATCTTCTTGAATATTTAAAATGGTTCTCACAGCGTGTATGAGATCTCTAATTGATGCAGCTTTTTCATAATTTGCGTCTTTTGATGCTAACCACATTTCTTCTTCGAGATCATCTAATAATTTAGCAACATCTCCTTTAAGAAATGAAATAACGTTTTTGACAGTTTTTCTATACTCTTCAGGAGTAATATCGTTGTTCCAAGGCGCTAGACATCTTCCCAATCTAGCTCTCATACACCTAATTTTAGTGCCTTTTTCTCTTATTCTTTCGAAATTCTTCCCACAATCACAAATAGGAAATAGCTTCAAAACCAATTTCACAGTCTGTCTAAGCATAGTATTATTTGTAAATGGACCAAAATATACACTCCTACTAACTCTCGGGTCTGTTTCTCTAACAATTAATAATTGAGGAAATTGCTTTTCCATAGTAATTCGGACAAGGAGATTGGATTTATCATCTTTTAGCATACTATTGAGTTTGGGAGACAACTGTTTAATCAATTTCTTCTCCAAAATTAATGCTTCAGACTCGTTTCTGACTAAAACCCAATCAACTCTATTTGCTAACTGCTGAAGTTTATCCTCTTTGGTATCAGAAGTAGTTTGAAAATGTTGTTTTACTCTATTTCTCAGATTTTTAGCTTTTCCAATATAAATTACTTTTTCGTCTTTATCCTTTATAAGATAAACACCAGGTTCTTTAGGAATTGCTTCAAGGTCTGAAAAAAGACTCATTTAGAATTCACCAATTTCTCAAGTTCTTTAATTTTATCTCGATATAGTGCTGCTTTTTCAAAATCTAAAATACCTGCTGCTTCTGCCATCTTTTCTTTTAAATCGTCGATTATATAGAGGAGATCTTCTGAGGTTAATCCTGTAGGAACTTCTATCTCTTCCTCTTCTTTTGGAGTTACTTGCATAAGGTGTTCCACAATAGATTTTACTTCCTTCCTAATTGTCGTTGGCTTAATACCATGTTCTTGGTTGTATTTTTGTTGAATACTCCTTCTCCTATTGTTTTCACTTATTGCTTCTTTCATGGAATCTGTTAGTTTATCAGCATAAAGAAGAACACTACCATGTACATTCCTACTTGCACGACCCATAAGTTGTATTAATGAACCTTTTGATCTCAAGAAACCTTCCTTGTCTGCATCAAGTATTGCAACCAGAGAAACTTCAGGTAGGTCCAAACCTTCTCGTAAAAGGTTAATTCCAACAACAACATCATACTTCCCTAGTCTCAAATCCTTCAAAATCTCAATCCGATCGAGAGTATCCACTTCATGATGCAGATAAATAGATTTTATATTCATATCTAGTAAATAATCCGATAATAATTCTGCACTTTGTTTCGTTAAAGTTGTAACTAAAATTCTTTCACCTTTTGCTACTCGTTGGTTTATTTCACTAACCAAATCGAGTATCTGACCTTCAGTTCTTCTTACTTCTATTTTAGGATCCACTAAACCAGTTGGACGAATAATTTGTTCAACTATTTTTTTAGAATTTTTATATTCGTATGGACCTGGAGTAGCACTAGTAAAGATAACAGTTTTCATGTATTTTTCTGTTTCATCAAACCTTAAAGGTCGATTATCAGCTGCTGAAGGAAGTCTGAAACCATGATCGATTAAATTCTTCTTTCGTGAATAATCTCCTCCATACATCCCATGAAGCTGAGGGATAGTGAGATGGGATTCATCAATTATTAGAAGAAAATCATCTGGGAAATGGTCAAGAAGAGTGAAAGGTTTTTCTCCTGGTTTTCTTCTATCAAAGTGTCTTGAATAATTCTCAATTCCTGAACACCCACCTGTTTCTCTCAATAATTCTAAATCATAGAGAGTTTTTTGTCTTAATCTATGAGCTTCAACCACTTTATTCTCTTTATTAAATTCTGCTAGTCGTTTATCAAGTTCCAGTTTTATATCTTCTAAAGCAGATTCAAAGAAAGCATCATTTGCAAGATATTGAGTTCCTGGAAAAATAGACATCTGTGGATATTCCTTTATTTTCTCTCCTGTAATGGGATGCCTTGCAGTTAATCTCTCGATTTCATCCCCAAAAAATTCAATTCGGTAAACATAATCGCCATATAAGGGGAAGATATCAATAGAATCTCCTCTTACTCTGAAACTTTTTCTTTCAAGAGCTACATCGTTTCTTTCATATTGATTCTTCACTAACTCTAACATAAGGTCTTGACGATCCAGAGTATCACCTACAGCCAAAGCTATTCTTCGAGAGCGATATATATCTGGAGGTCCTGTACCATAAATGCAGGAAACAGTTGCACACACAATTACGTCCTCTCGTGTTGCTAAAGCTTCTAAAGCAGTATGTCTTAACCGCTCAATTTCATGATTGATATCTACATCTTTTTCAATATACAAATCTTTAGAAGGCAAATATGCCTCAGGTTGGTAATAATCGTAAAAGGAAACATAGTAATTAACACTAGCTGTAGGAAAAAGTGTTTTGAATTCGCCAAATAATTGTGCAACAAGAGTCTTATTAGGTCCAATTATCAAAGTTGGTTTTTCAATTTGGTCAATAACATGAGTCATAGTAAAGGTTTTACCTGATCCCGTTACACCAAGAAGAGTTTGTTTCGCATATCCTTTTTTTATTCCTTCAACAAGTTCCTCTATAGCTTTTGGTTGGTCTCCTCTTGGTTTTAAGGAGGTTTCCACGTCTAAAGGCATTGTTAGTTCACCTATCCTTTGTTGATTAAAAAGGATGTTTATCTGATAGAAAGATTTCATATTATAAAGGAGCTATTTTGAGTTCGATGTGATTCGTCAGTAATACACTGTTTAAAGAAGTTAAAACGCAATATTAAAGTATGGAATTCGTTAATTACTTTGACATTCCTAAGAAAGAACTAGAAAATCAAAGCATTCTAAGCTATTTAGCTGAGCTTTATAAGAGTATAGAAGCACCATCAGGAAAAGTTCGTGCATGGTATTCTTTACCACATGAAGATAAAGATATGAAACGCCTATGTGTTTTTTATTCAGTTAAACAATTCAAAGAGAAAAAAATAGCCCGGTAAAGTAATACAAAAAATTCTTCCCCTTACTTGCAGTTTTGTTGTAGTTTTATATACTCAAAAATAGATTCTATAATAATAATGAGTGTTACAACAGAGACAGATCAATTACCTCAAAATGAGGAAATAACAAAAAATACACATCAAAAACGAGCCTTGAAATTAATAGAATCTGATAATCAAAGAGAGAGATTGATGGGATTTGCTTTGTTATCAACTTGTTTCCACTTATGTGAACCAGAGATTCAAGATCATGTGGAAAAGAAGTGGAAACAAGAGAAAAACTTGAGTGCTGTAAAAAAGGAATTTGTTAGTTTCTGTTTTGATAAATTTAGAAGAAGACAGTTTTAGTCTGTTCCTTTATCTAGTGGGAAATATACTGGAAAAATAAGTCTAGCAAAATTTTGATAGATTTCAACATTATAATCTTGCTGTTCTATTAATCCCTCTAATTTTACTATTTCTGATTCTGAATAACCTTTCATATCAGGTAAATTGCCAACTTCAGCATAATCTAAAATTTTACAGATAATTTCCCCTAATTCATCTAATTCAAGATAGCATTCAAGTAAAATGTGAGTATGATGTGTTAGTTGCTCAATTTGTTTCTCGTCTGGAACTGAATTAGCAATTCTAACAACAGACAGTATTGCTGCTCTTCTGGTAATATAATCTCTTGCATATACAACATTCTTAAGAGAATAGAGAACATCCACATCATCCAGATACCCTATAGCTCTTATTGCTGCATACTGGAGATCATAATCACTTTCTTCAAGAATTTTCACTAAATAAGGTTTTGATGCATAATCTTTCAAATGACCTAAAACTTCAAGTGTAGATAATTTAATTGCTAAAGAGCTTCCTTCTATCAATTTATGTAAATGATTGAGAATTGCTGCTTTAATTTCAGGATATTTAGAAGCTAATTCAACCATTGTTGATGCTGCAGCGTTTCTCACATTCCAGTCTGAGTCTTCAAGCAGAGGATAAATCTTTTTGATATCTTTCTCTTTCCCCCTTCTTCGAATGAACAAAGAATAATAAGCTCTATCCAGAGGATCATTACTCTTAAGTTTTCTACTTATAGTTAAGCTTCTTAAAAAATCTATGAAAGTCATAATTCAAACAACCCCTCTTTTATAAGATAACTGATAGCTCCTCTCTGAGGTTGAGTAAGTTTTTTCAGATGAATATAATCAATGTTTCTGATTTCAAATTTCTCTTCTTTCTCATCATCTAATTCAAATTTGTATGCATCTTTTCGCTTTGTTACTTGAACAGCTCTTGTTATAACAGGTAAATGATAGGGAGAAAGAGATTTATATTTAGTTTTATGTACTGCAAATAATGTAGCAACATGAATTCCTCCTACTTTCTTAAAGACGACGATATCAGCAAAAGCAGGAAGAATTGTCTTGAAATCATCTCTGTAGAGAGCCATATGATTATGTAAAATCACTAACTGATCGATTCCAACACCATAATCATTAGCTTCAAACACATATACTTTCTTATCATCTACTTTTACATATCCTTTTGAGGAAATACTTGGATTATCATCAAGTAGTTGTCCAAATGTAGAGTACTTTCGTCGATAGATTTTACTCACATATTCTTCTATTTGACGCCATCCATATGCATAAACTGACCATATATCAGACCACCTACTCCTAGATGAGTGCCAATGATCAACAACATATTCTGAATGAGTGTTTTTATTTACAGCAAGTAAATCTTTGATTTCATCCCATGTAAACTCTTCAAGAAATTCAATATCAGATGCATATGAGAACAATTTCTCAAACATTTTCTTTTCATCTTTGTATTTAGTCAAAAGTTTACTAACAGCTATCTGGCTGAAAACACCGATAGGTGGTGCTATTAAAGCTTTTAAACCACGAGGATACATTATTGATCTATCTTCATGTCTTTTTGGTAGTTGATACTCTTCTTTTTTCAACAGATAATCAATTGCTTTTTGTTGGATATAGTGGGCAAATCCCTCATCTATCAAATCATGTAGATGTTTCTTTCGTGCGGTTTTAGCTCTTTCCCCGATTAGGTTAATAGCTTCAATTGAGAAATTGTTAAATAGAGTATATTTTCTTGCATCTTCAGGAGGAGTATAGAAATCTTCTACACCGGCTTCAGTAAATAGTCTAATTACTCCAATTAAATCTTGGAAATATTGCCATGCCCAAACATGTTTATTTTTCGAGACTTTATTTAGTTGATATACATTATTGCTCATCAATTCTTTTAATATAACATCTAATTGATACAATTGAGCTAATGTTCTTGCAGAATTTGATTCAGTCTTTTCATTCATTAAAGCATGGGCAAAAGCGTGGACAAACATTATCCGTAGAGTAAACTCTTGTTCCTTGGTCAGTTCATATGAAGGAACTGAGAGATAAATTAAAGTTGGTAAGGAATTGTAAACTGTTTCTTTACTTGTTGGCAAAAAATCGTTTATTCGTGCTGCTCTTAAATTTGTTATTTGTTCAGAAGTTAATATTGCTTGTGGAGTTCCTGTTACCTCTAACACTCGATTTACGGAAACATGCATCTCAGGATTTAGAAAGATTAAAACTCTATAATTTTCAGGAGTTTCACCAACTAGAGTTTTGAAATCTTTTCGAGCATTTTCGTAAACAACAATTATTTCAGCAAGTTCTTCTTTAAGCATACAATATACTCTCCTTTAATATCTGCTCTCCAAGATTTTTGACTTGAGCAGGATCAACTAAAATAGGGCGTGTTATGCCTTTGAGCATTTGTTTTGTATGAATATAGATTTCTTTATTTCTAAGTGATTCAGGGCCCATCAAGAAATAAGAGATGTTCCAATTTCTTGATCTATCATTTTTCAAACTTGAAAAAATTCCATTTAGTTGCAGCAAGCATTCAATTGTGTCAGGTTTAGTGTTGGTATCTATTTCATTAAAATATTTCTTAAGCTCACTATTTGTTTTATAGTTGAATGGATAAGAAGGAACGTTAGGCATTCCGTCAGTTATGATAGTGAATTGAATATCTATATCTTTGTATTTATGTTGTTTCTTTGCATGTTCTATTGCAGCTAAAACACTTTGAACCATGTATGTTTTTCCACGAGCTTCAGCTGTTAATAGAAGTTGTTCCATGTCTTTGTCCGAATCTACAACTTTCGGATTTTTTCTTATTGGAACCACAGCAAGCTTGAACATGTCATAACGTTTTCTTTTTCTTCTGTTTAACGTCTTGAAATAATAGTAGAGGCTGAGGCTAGTTAGGAGGGCACCATCTAAACGAGACATTCCACCCTCAAAAACAGTTTTACGCATGGATTGACTCATATCAACAATAAGATATACCAAAGAACGACGGTCTTTCTTTACCCTCATAATGTCTTCTTGTTTGACTTCAGTTGGAGGAATAGATTGAGAACTAAGAATAGCACTTCTGTAAGTTTCCTTTAATCTTATTATGCCTCGAGGACGTTTATGAACTTCATCTATAGGTACATCAGAAATTTGTTTTACTAAATACCTTCCTAAAATTTTGCCTAACAAATCCATTACACTTTCTCTTGAAATTCTCTTTTTTCTTCCAAAAGCATCCGTAATCTCTATATCAACAATATCCTTCAGTTGATTTAGTTTTTCTGCTAAGCTTTGGAGATCAATAGATCCTTCATATTTGATTTCCTTTAAAAGTTCTTGAATATATTTGAGAATATCTTCAACTGTTTGAAGTTCATTTCTATTTACTCTCTCTAGTACATCAGGTAGGACACGTTCGCCAATGAAACGAAGTAGTTTCATTTCGTTGATTAATCTTTCTTCTTCAGGAGCAGTTAAAGGTGTATTCATTATTTTTTGTAGAATGTTCTCTATAGCAACAGCATTTTTGGAAGCTATAGATAAAACAGCACCTTCACGTGAGCTTCTACCCAAGTGTGGATTTCTCCATAATTTTAATACTTGAGCAGCATCTTCAAATTCAAGAATAAACTCTTGGTTACTATAATGCTGTAATGGATCAGCAAATTCTGCTTCTGTTACGAAATATATTCGATGGGGCATAACATCATCTCTACTAGTTGCAATAAGATTATTTTTAGATATAATCCACTTTTAGTAACTGTTCATATGATAATCTGAGTTTTTCAACAATTTTATTACGAATGTTTTCTTTGAACTTATCAAGACCTTCAAATCTTATAATCAATTCTGAGAGCTCTTTATCACTCAAAGCTTTCATTTTAGAGATATCTTCAGATATATCTTGAACACTGATTGAAACTTCAGCTTCTTTTATAGCTGTTCGAAGGGTGATTTTCAATTGCTGTAAAGAATCATTTATCATTGAGACTGGAACATCAAAAGCACCCATGGTACTACGAATCTTTTCTAATGTTATTACATTAACATCAGAGACTTCATCTTCTCTTAATTGGAGTAATACGGTTTCTCCTATGATATTATTCATAGTACGAAGATCAATATGGGGGTTCCTTTGTGGATCGTGGATTTCATCAAGGCCTGAATAGAAATCATTTCTTGCCATTCGGCTTTCAGAACGTAGACCCTTCATTTTTAGAGTTTCAGGAAGGGAATTATTTCCTAAGAAAGCCAAGAAATCAATTGCTAGTCTGCTAACATAATCAGTTGTTTCTTTCTCGAGTTCATGAAGTTGTATAATCGAAGGATTGGCTGTAATTTTCTTTCTTGTAAGAACTAATTGTTCTTCAAACATATCCTTAAGAATTTGTTCTCTGCTTTCTACTGAACGTGCAGGCCACAAGACTTCAGGAATACGGTTGATAATAGGTTGACTTTCTTCTCCAAATACTGTTAGAGGAGCATTGGATGTGAAAATCACTGCACCATCAATGTATACTGGTTCTCCTTGGATGTTATACTTAATACCCATAGGTTCCTCTAGAAAACCCATAAGAGATTCCAGTAAACTCAGGGGGAGTCTTTGTATTTCGTTAACTACAATAAAACCATGTGAAAGAACACCAACTTTGTGTGATGAAGCAGCAAAGGTAGTTGAAGTGTTTTTTCCGAAAAGCTCTTCCAGATTTTCAACTCCAGCTAATAGCATATAGAGACTTTCAGGGTCTGTTCTTGGATCAAGTTGTGACCTTCGAACCACAGTTTTCGTTGCATCCAATTTACTTAATCTACTAACAATTTCTTTTGGAGGTATTTCTAGAATACTATTGGTATTATCCAATTGAACTTCAGCACCATCTATTGAAAGTGCTTTTTCCATATTTTGTCTACAATATGGACACAGAGATTGCATAACTCTTATTCCAGCAAAGGGATTTGTAGTGAAGTTATTGATAATATCGACTATATATCCTGCGTCTTCCAAGAACGGACAACCAGAGATGTGATACTTGGAGTTATTGATTTCTCTGACTATATGATCAAGTAATACTCTAGCAAATAGTGTTTTTGCTTCTCCAGTTGGACCAGTAAGAAGTACTTTTCCTCCAACTGCAAGTTTATCCATTACAAGATTTTTACCTATTTCATTTCCTCTGACGCTAACATCTTTTAGAACTCTATCTCGGAATTCAGGATTCATTAGAATAGATCTAACTGAAAATCCGTCATATCCATCTTTCATTAATTTTTGTATTGAGAGTGTCATTATAGGTACCTCTTTTTTATATATCTAGATTATTTTCTTCTTCTGTAGTAATCTGAATTTCTACAGGTTTAATTTTTGAAAGTAATTTTTCTTTTTCTTCCCATGACTTAACATGTCCAATATGAATCACCTTTTTCAACCAGTTTAATGCTTCCAAAATTGAAGGAATATCAGGTGTTTCAAAAAGGTTCCAGAGCCTATCAGTTAAACGAATCAGTGAAAGATTCTCTATTAGTTCACCTCTGGATAATGCTCCTTGCAGATTAGAATTATATGCACAAAGAGCAATTGGTAAATTTTGAGCTTCCGCATTCCAAACTATTTTTTCCCACAGAAAATTTCTTTCATGTTTTATCATTTCTTCTTTTGTTGCATCAATCAGATACAACAAACCTTCAAAAGGTACGAATTGATTATACTTAAACTGAAAATTTAAAGTGTAAGGAAGTTCTACTAGGGAGCTATCAATAATGAATTCATTAAGTGATGTTTCTGACCTAATTAGTAGCGATCTGTTTCTAGTAGCTGGATTATTATCCCCCAAGATAAGGATAGAAACCTCTGGGTAGCCTAGTTTCCTACGAAGTGATCGTCTGAAATTCTGGATAAAGTTAGTCATTGGGCTTCGCTAAAAAGGAAGGACTCTGAATATTTAAGAATGTTATGACACTTAAGAGTTTAATATTTCAGCAAATCACTTTGATTATTATGAGAAGTCGTCAGTTTTTCTACAAATATGATGGCACACTTTAAAGATTATATAAGCAAAAGAGTTTAGAATTATTTCAGTTCTTTAGATACAGAGATAACATGAAAATACTGAACATTGTTGTGGGGAGTATTGAATATAAGGACACACTCTTGCTAATTAGAAGAGAAAGAGGTGATTATAAGCACAAGTGGGCCTTGGTAGGAGGGAAGATGAATTTTGATGAGGAAATAAAAGAAGCTCTTCTTAGAGAGATTAAAGAAGAAACAGGTTTGTCTGTTAAATTTAAAGGGGTAAAATCAATTATTAATGAAAAACTAAAAGATAAAAAAACCAACATTACTGTTAAGCAATTCCTTATTTTTCTTTGTTTAACTGAAGCAGAATCATATAAGTTAAAAGAATCTGATGAAGGAGAATTGCGTTGGTTCTCAGATGAGGAAATTATGAATGAAAAAGAGAATATCATTCCATCCGATTATCTAATGATTACTGAGTTACTAAATAAAAACAATATGAATTCTATAATTGAACTTGATTTGTTAGAAGAAGAAACAAAACTGGAAATAGGTGTATTCAAAGAGTATTAAGGTTAGGAAATATTATGCAATAATTTTCTCGAATTCTTTTTCATCTATACTTGATCCACTGATTAAAAGAACGACTTTAGATTCTTGAAAAACTTTGATCTTCTGTATAAATGCAGCAATTGTTAAAGCTGCTGCACCTTCCACTATCATCTCATGTTTATTATAGAGAAATCTTAAAGCATTTCTGATTTCATCTTCTGATACTAAAACATAATCATCTACATAATTTTTACAATATCCAAAGGTTATAGAATCAGATTCTAAACCTCCAGCAGTACCATCAGAAAGTGTAGGGAGAGAATCATAGGCTAAAATTTTACCAGCTTTTATTGATTCATACATAACAGGCGAATTGAGTGGTTGACTTCCTATTATCTTAGCTGTTTTTGATTTACTCTTAAAATAACCAGCAATACCTGAAATTAAACCACCTCCTCCAACTGGTACAAGGATATAATCAAGTTCTTCTATTTGTTTTTCTAATTCAATGCCTATAGTCCCCTGACCAGCGACAACCAACAGATCATTATAAGGTGAAATATAAGTCAAATTCCTTTTTTCAGCATAATTACGAGCAAAAATTTCTGCTTGAACACAGTCATCACCATAGAGTATGACTTCTACATTTTTCTCCTTTAAAGCTTTAACCTTAATAGGTGATGCATTCCTTGGTAGAAAGATGGTTCCTTTTAAACCTAATTTTGTTATTCCATAAGCAAATGCTGCGCCATGATTTCCAGAGGAAGCTGTAACGAACTCAAGTTCATCTTTGTCAGCACTATAGGAAATCAGACTATTTAGTGCTCCTCGAATCTTGAAAGAACCAGTCTTTTGTTGATTTTCAAGTTTTAGATAAACATCGCAGTTCCCCATCTCACTTAAAATTGGTGCATACTCTAGTTTGGTCTCTTTAATTGAAGACCTAATTCTCTTCTCTGCTCTAAGTATTTCTTCAAGTAAAGTCATTTGCCTCTTAAAACAACTACTTCCGATTTCTATTTAAATCTTGAAGATTAATGATAAATGGAAATGACATACGAACAAGCAGAAAAAGCAAGACTGATACTTCTTGGAACTGGAACTCCAAACGCTTTACCAAACAGATATGGTCCTTGTGTAGCGATAATTGTAAATAGCACGCCATACTTATTCGATTTTGGTTCTGGTTTAGTTCGAAGAATGAAACAAGCTAAAATTGACATAAAAACAATACAGACAGTTTTTCTAACACATCTTCATACTGACCATACTATAGGATATCCAGATTTGATTTTTACAACTTGGGTGTTAGGAAGACATAATTCATTAGAAGTTTACGGACCGCCTGGAATAACTAATATGACTGAATATATCGAAAGAGCTTATGCAGAAGATATAAATGCAAGAATAGATGGATTAGAACCTGCTAACACAACAGGATACAAAGTAAATTGCCACGAAATAGATCCAGGTTTGATATTTAAAGATACAAATATCAATGTTGAAGCATTTCCAGTAAATCATGGTTTACTGAAAGCATTTGGATATAGAATAACTACACCAGATAGAGTGATAGTAATTTCAGGTGATACATCTCCTTCAGATGATTTAATTGAATATTATTCAAATTGTGATATCTTAGTTCATGAAGTATATTCAGCTGAAGGTTTCAAAGAATTACCTGAAAATTGGCAAGAATATCATAAATCAATGCACACATCAACATATGAACTAGGAGATATCGCTGAGAAAGTTAAGCCAAAATCTTTGATTCTTTATCATCAACTATTTTGGGGAAGGTCAGAAGAGGAATTAGTTGAAGAAATAAAAACAAGATATAGCGGAGAGGTAATTTCTGGTAAGGACTTAGATCAATTCTAAATTTTTTTAAGAAAAGATTTTTTACCACTATGTCTCTTTCATTATCTTATGGCAGTTAATGCTATACATACTTATCAAGAAAATATTGGGAAAGAAGAATCACAGAAGGGAGAAGTAATTGTTGAAACTACAAGGTATCTCGCTATAGATGTATTTAGAGGATTGGCTATAGTCGCAATGATTTTTGCCAATGTTGTAGCTCCTTTTAACAATGTCCCTACTTGGTCGAAACATGCGGTAGATTATGGATTAACTTATGTAGATCTTGGAACACCATTCTTCTTCTTTGTCATAGGATTAACTTTCGCAATGTCATTTAACCGATCTACTGAAAAAATAGGATGGTTTCCAACAATTCTGAAATTTCTTAGAAGATATGCAGCTTTATACGGAATGGGTGCTATTGGTGCAATGTACTTTTTTACAGATAAAGGGATCCTATTTTCATGGGGAGTGTTGCAAGCTATTGGATTAGCAGGTATTTTTACAATGTTTCTTATAAAATTCCATAGAGCGGTAAGATTTGCACTTGGAATAGGATTCTTAATAGTTTACCAATATATCCTTACAATATCCGTACAAGTAGGAACAGAGCTAGGAGGTACAGAAATGGTGCTTCTAGGTAATCTGAATCTGATGGATACACATGGTGGTATTATAGGAGGTATTGGATATTGTATATTGTTACTCCTTTCTACAGCAATAGTGGATGATTTCAGAAAAACTAAAAAGTGGTTTATTCTTGTATGTGGTGTGATTTTTACTGCTGGAGGGATTATTTTAGAAATTATATGGAGATACACTGGTTGGCCTCCATTTGGAGGAATATCAAAAGAGAGAGTTACAGCTTCGTATATTTTGCTTACTATTGGTTTGGGAGCTATTATATTCTGGTTTCTATGGTTTATTTACGATAAAAAACAATTAACAAAAAATAGAAGTATTTTACAACCCATGGGAAGAAATGCAATCCTTATGTACATTCTGCATCCAATATTTATTGCTTTGACATTCTTAATCTTGGGTAGCGATGCTCATGTTGCACTTGTATTCTTTCTTGGAATAATTAGTATAGTGATACTTTGGATTTTAGCTTTCTTTCTAAATAAAAAGAACTTCTATATTGTAATATGAGGTAGAAACATGAAAACAATCAATTCAATTACAGATTTAATTGGGAATACTCCACTTTTACGTCTTGGTAAAATCTTTCCTGAAAAAAATATCTATGGTAAATGTGAATTTATGAACCCTTTCAACTTGAAAGATATCATGTATAAGGAAATATAAAGCAATTCTAGTAATGTCTGAAATACAGAGTATAGAAAGACGACAAATTCTTAGAACATTAGGTGCTGAGCTAATTCCTACTAACATGTCTCCCTTTTTCTCTCTTCGTTGATAAATATTCTTTTTTAGTTCATAACAAGATTAGCTAAGTTTTTCTTCCTCAGTTGTTTACGATAATAGTAAAAAAAATATTGTTGTTATTCTCGCAGATACAGGTCAAAGATATTTGAGTGTTGAAGGACTATTTACTTAATTTACACAGGAAGGTCCAATTTCAAATGGTTTTTGGAAAAATAGTAAAATCATTCCACAAAGTGCCATTATCAAAAATCTTTGCTTCTTTGCATTTTTTAAACATTTTTTTAGCATAATTAATATGATGTATTAAGCTTTGTTTCGATATAAACTCAGGTGAAAATTCCTTATCTCTTATTTCAAAAACATGTACTAAAGACCAGTAAAAAACATTCAGTATATGAATTGACCATATCTCATTAATTCTAATTTCTAAGTTACTATCTTCTCTCATTTTTAAATAATTTCTCAAGAAATACTCTTTTTTTCTTTCCGTGAAATTGAATGAATCAAAAAGCATTGCTAAATCAATTGCTGGATCAGCAATTCTAAGAGATTCCCAATCAATTAATTTTAGTCTATCATTGTATAATATGACATTTTGAGGAGCAATGTCACAATGACACAATGTAGTTATTTTTGATTTCAAATTTGTATTAGCTTGAACTCTTAATCTACAGTTTGTTAGAAAAATGCCAAATTTTTCACTGAGATTATACTTTTTCCATTTATATACCAAATAGTTATGCATTTTTTCAATGTCAGAAAAAAAATCTTGTATACTCAAATCATTAGGTCGGTACCTAGTATTAATGTTATTCGAAATTTCTTGGTTATGAAATGTTGCAACTAATTGGGCAAGTTTTCTAATAATATTATCATCAATTTTAATATTAACAAGATTCTGACCTTCAAAGAAATCTACTAAAATAAAGGTTCCTCCTAAAATTTTAGGATTATTCTCATAAAGATAAATCCTTGGAGCAAAATCAAACTTTTCTAGAAATTTTAAATTATTATATTCTATATGTGATTTTAAAGGACTTTTTGGGTCTACATTAACACGAAGAATAAATTGCTTTTGATTTATTTCTACTTTATAATTGAGATTACTCTCTCCCAGTTCAGGTGATTGAATATTTCCTATAGTTATTTCATCAGAGTTAAACATCAACGGATTTAATGAAAAAAGATAATTCTTTATTTTAGATTTCATTTAAAACAAAACTAATATCAGCTGGTTATATCTTTTATTTTCCAATCAATTTGAGAGAAAGTGTCATATTTTTTAAAATTACTCTAATTTTTAGGTAAGATTTATGAGATACTGTCTTTTAATTACTTAAAATTACTTGTGTTGATCTTTAAATGAAAAATTTGGAAATTGAAACTGAAATGAAAGCTCCTTCTTATGCTCCTATGAAACGTTTTGCAAGTATAGATTTCTTACGAGGTTTGGCTATTTTCATTATGATCTTTCTCCATATGGTTGGAGATTACCTTGATATTGACACACTTCTTGCTGATGTAAATCAGATTCCTCTAATAAATATAGTAGCTCTCATTGTTCTACCCCTGTTAGGTGGTTTAGCAGGTTTATTCTTGATTGCTTCATCCATTTCTAATATGCTAAGTATGCAAAAAAATCTTCAGCAAGGAAAAAGTATAGGTTCGATTGTGGTAAAGCAAATTATAGGAGGAATTGTTTTGCTTTTCTTTGCAATGTTGACTGAAGGGTTTACAGGTTATCATGGAACTATTGGAAATTTCATTTTAAACTTGAATAATCCCCCACTATCATTTAACATGGATATTGCAATGACTCAGTGGGCTACCTTCGAAGCAATTCATACAATAGCTTGGTGTGTTATTTTAAATGGAATTGTCCAAGGATTGCTTTCTATCAGAGGTTGGTGGAAGAAACCAAAACGCCAAATGCTAATTTATGTGGTTTTAATCATAATCGTTCTTGCATCTACAAAATTTATCTGGACCGGGATTTATAATGGTATCAAAGGAACTGATGGGATTGGATTCCCTTGGGGACACAACGTAGACGGAACTTTTTTGTCTAATCCAAACCTTCGTACATCAGGATTCTCTGCAGTAATCATAGGAATTTTTGTGAACCCTCTTGCTGCTCCAATGGAACCAATATTCCCATATCTAGCTGTATCATTTATGGGAAGTATAATTGGTATTGCAATTTCCCAACCTAAAAAAGCATTATTCAAAGGATTCGCAAAAACTGTACTTTTAACTGGCTTTGCAATGTTTACTATTGGTGCTATTGGTACCGTCTTTGAATTAGCTAACATAATGACAGGCATAGATTCTATAGGAGGAGATGGATTTGGTGCAGGAGTTGAATTCTACAGATACATTTCATTTCATCGCCATTGGTTCCCTGATGCTACACTAGCTTATTCTGATTATATTACGTCATTTGCTTGGTTTTGGCAGACTTTCATCACTAATGGTTTTAGTATTATGTTGTGTACGATGATTTTGTATTTGGTAGAATTTCGTGGTAGAGGGAGTTATTTTGCCAAGAAGTCAGGTTACATTCGACGTTATGGAATAATAGCTTTTTCCAACTACAATAATCAATGGATATATTATTTTCCAGTTCTAATGTTGGGAGAGATAGGATTACATCATATGCTTTGGGGTAAAACATTTTTATCTATATTAATCACATTTGTATTATATACTATTGTTTTATACTTATGGGGATTAGTAAATTACCGTTTTTCATTTGAATGGTTTATGAAATCTATAGGATACATCCTGCTTCCAATTCGAAGAGTTGATGCTTTGAAAGAAAAACGATGGTGGCAAAAAGGAGATATAGACTTGAAAAGAGTTTTTCATAATGCTGACTGGGTAAATATTGTTAAAGAAGATGAGATTTATCATAAAGCTAAAAGAGACTCAAGAATTTCAATGTTATTTTCAATTTTTAGCCTTGCTATACCAATTTTCTTCGCATTTTCTTTAGTAACACTTCCTATGTCGATAAGAGCAAGAAAGAAGGAAGGTGTTAATAAGAAAAATACAATTGCGTTAGTACTCTCAATTATTGGTGTTGTTATAACAGTTGCTTTCTTTGTATTTGTTTTTGTTGCTACACCTACAAGTATAGGAATCACTCTTTAATTTCACTTTATCTCTTTCTTCTTTCTTTGACTTATATTGAGAATTTTATTTAATAATCAAGAATTGATAGAAAAATGTGTATAAGAGACTGGTTGAGGCAAAGCGGATGTGAAAATAAAGACAAAAAAAATTGTAACTATTTTTGCAGATACAGGATAGAGATATTTGAGTGCAGAGAATCTGTTTTAAAATATCTCGAAAATTTCATATTTACTAAGTTTTCTCATAAAATTTTTTAATGATTAGTTATTTTTTATCTCTCTGAGGAATTAATATGACAACCTTAAAACAAGATGAATTTGGAGCGGAACTCTCTGGGAGTTCTGGACAAAAACGTTTCTCAAGTTTAGATTTTCTACGAGGAGTGGCAATTCTTTTGATGATTATTTTACATCAAATTTCTGACCTGCTCGATATTAATACTTTAGTAGACAATATCAATAATATCCCTTTAATAAACGTAGTTGCTCTTTTTATCTTGCCTTTTATAGGAGGACTAGCAGGTTTATTTTTATTAGCATCTGCCATTTCAAACATGGTTAGTATACAGAAAAACTTGTTGAAAGGCAGAAGTGTTCAGTCTGTAGTTATAAAACAAGTTGTTGGTGGAATTGTATTACTAATATTCGCAATGCTAACTGAAGGAATAACAGGTTATCATGGAATGTTTGGAGATTTTCTTATAAATCCAGCAACTCATAAATTCTTTAATTTGGACATTGTTTGCACTAGATGGGCGTATTTTGAAACTATTCATACTATTGCTTGGTGTGTATTATTAACTGGAATTGTCCAAGGATTACTATCTATTAATGATGGATGGAAGAAACCTAAGCGTCAAATGATAATTTATGCCATTCTTTCGGTTATTGTAATTGCCTGTACTAAATTCATTTGGGATGGTCTTTACAACAATTTAATAGGCGCTGGTGATGGAATAGGCTATCCTTGGGGAACTAATGCAGATGGATCACTTATGTGGACACCTGATATACGAACAGCAGGATTTAAAGCTGTACTTGTAGGTATCTTTGTGAATCCTCTTGCTTCACCTTGGGAACCTATCTTTCCGTACTTAGCTATATCTTTTATTGGTAGTATCATTGGTATTGCCATTTCTCAACCTAAAAAGGCGCTATTCAAAGGGTTTACTAAGACAGTTCTCTTGACCAGTCTTGTTATGTTTTTAGCTGGTGCAATTGGTACAGTGTTTGAATTAATCAATGTAATGACCAATTATGTTCCCCCAGAACAGGGATTTGATCAAGCAATCAATTTCTATAGATTAATATCGGGACATCGTTTTTGGTCTCTTGATGCACCTCAACCTTATGCTCCTTATATTTCTCCAGTAGCATGGTTATGGCAATTTCTATTCACAAATGGTTTCAGTATTATGTTTACGATGATAGTGATTTACTTGGTTGATTTTCGTGGAAGAGGCACCCATTTTGCTAAAAAAACTGGCTACATTCGTCGCTATGGGATAATCGCTTTTACCAATTATAATAATCAGTGGCTATATTGGCTTCCTCCTGCGTTTATTCCGCTCATATTTGGACTAAATAGTTACGATAAAATGCTATGGGGTGGAACATGGTTAATGATTTTAACAACGCTTATCTTCTATACAATAATCCTCTACTTGTGGGGATTAGTTAATTATAGATTCTCATTTGAATGGTCCATGAAATCAATTGGTTATCTGCTACTACCCATCAGAAGAATTGATGCTTTGAAGAAAAAGAAATGGTGGCAAAAAGGAGATATCGATATGGATAGGGTTTTCCATAATGCTGAGTGGGTGAATATGGTTGAAGAAAATGAAGCTTACCACAAAGCTAAAACTGATTCAAGGATTTCTATGATTCTTTCAATTCTCAGCATAGCTATTCCAATCTTTTTCGCATTTTCTCTAATAACACTTCCAATGTCCATTAAAGCAAGAAAGAGAGAAGAAGCTAATAGAAAAAACACAATTGTTTTGGTGTTTTCAATAATTGGTACAGTAATAACAGTTACATTCTTCGTTTTTGCCTTTGCTTTTACTCCTACTGGTTTAGGGTTTGCTCTTTAATACAGCACCTAATTTTTTCCTTTTTTTAGAAAAAGAAAATCAATAGTTTAGCATTTCACATGTGATTCAAGAAAACATAAAATTGCTATAAGAAGTATGTGGTGGGGCAGGGCGGACTTTCAGTTGTTTACTCGCAAGTAAACAAAATTTGAACCGCCGACTTCCTCCACGTCAAGGAGGTATCATAGCCAGGCTAGATCACTGCCCCTTTTACCGATAGGCTATATGCCATCTTTTTCTTTAATGATTTCTTTAAATATTTTTTGTTATCATGCTATTATTTTATTCCATTTGATTTAACTTCAAGATTCAACAATTGGTTTTTCATTCCAATTATTAAGATAGATGCTATTTGTCTCTGTAGAGTTCTGTTAGACCTCTTTTCGTTTAGAATCTGTTAAAACATTCGAAAATTTCCGACTCAAACATAGATTCTTTGTTGTATTTTAATAATAAATATCACTAGACAACATTTATAAAAACTTCAACTGTCTTTCTATCAAAGAATAGATTATACTATTCATTCCACTCGAGTGATAATTATGGATAAAAGTGTAGCAATTTCTCTTAAAATTGTTGGATTTCTCCTAATCTTTATCGCAGCTTTTGTACCTTTGTATGGTCTTGATTTTAATTCAACATCAGCAGAACCAGAACCTATTGTATTAGTGGACACACAAGTTATAGCTTATGATTTAACTGCAGTCTATTATGATAGTGGCTATGCCTATGTTTTGACAGCTGATGCTGGGATGATAGTAATAAACGCAACCGACCCGATGGCATTAGATTCAATAGGTATCTACAGTATAACTGGGAGTGCTAATGGTATATTCGTGGATAATGATGTTGCTTATATTGCAGACACCGATACAGGGTTAGAAACTGTAAATGTATCAGATCCAACGACACCAACAAGTTTAGGAGCTTATAGCATCGCAGGCGGTGCAAATAATGTATATGTTGCAAATAATTATGCATATCTTGTAGATTCAACAGTAGGATTACAAATTATAAACGTAAGCACACCAGCAACACCAACATTTGAAGGAGAGTATAGTATCTCTGGTGAGGTTAATAGTGTGGTGGTTAAGGATAATGTTGCTTATGTAGTAGACTCTACAGTTGGGTTATACATTCTAAATGTAACTGATCCAACAGATCCAACTTTAATTGGAACATATGAAGCTGGTAATTCAGTCTATGATGTCGATGTCAGAGGTAACTACGCCTACATTGTAGGAGAGAATATTGGCTTACAATCCATCAATATGACTAATCCAAGTACTCCTTTGCTAGCAGGTAATTATCAATTATCTGGAATAGTGAATGGGGTCGATATAGATGATAAATATGCTTATATTGTCGATTCCAGTTATGGAATGCATATTATTTCAATTATTGATCCAACAAACCTTTTTCAAGTAGGATCTTTTGAAACTCCAACAGAATCAGTAGCTCTTTTCATTAAAGATGGATATGCATATATTGTTGAAAATGGAACCGGTTTGGAAGTTTATAGTGTAAGACCTCGTCTTTACAAAAGCAGTTTTGGAAATCTTGTTGAAATATACAGTTTCAGTCTTGATTATAAACTCATAACTTATGATAATGTCAACAATATCACATTATCACGTTATCAACAAGCAGAAACCCCAAGCGCTGTAATAATATTAGCCGCAGCAATTTGGTTCTCGATTCTCTTCGCCCTTATGGCTATAGTGCTAGGACAAGTTTTCCAGAGTGGGGATTTGAAATCAAGAGGTATAATTGCTGATATCTCAGGTGGTGTGCTTTTGCTAGTATCTCTAATAGCTGCTGTATTAGCCATGAACCGGGCAATGATAATTGCGGCTCAAAGATATTCAGCAACAATCACGGGACAGACTGCTCTTACGCTAAACCCTATAACATTCAATCCAAATGATTCTCATCCGGCTTATTTCGATATAGCATTATCTGGAAGTATTGAACCTGGTTTCTACTTATTTGTAATTGGTATCTTTCTGATGCTTACAGGTATTTTCTTACCAGTCGATTGGCAAAAGCCAACAGGATCTAAAATGAGTAGGAGAATGGGACAGACAGGAGTAATTAAATGGATCAAGAATGTAGCTTCGTTAAGATTAACGACATATGTTACAAGAAGACTATTGACTCTTATTCCGCTATTCATAGCAATATGTATTATGACGTTTGTAATGGTAAGTGGAATGGGTGACCCAGTAGCCCTTCTTCTATTAGGAAAACAAAGAGTAACAGAACAGGACAGAATAAACCTTACGCGTAAATTGGGATTAGATCAACCGATCTATGTTCAGTTTGTAGTTTGGTTCTATAATTTACTTCATGGTGATATGGGTACCAGTTTCCAATCAGGTCAATCTATCAACGATTTGATTGGTGGACTAGTTTGGGAAACTTTGAAGTTACAACTAGCATCATTTGTTTTTGCTTTATTAATAGCAATTCCATTAGGAGTTTTAGCCGCTAAAAATCAAAACACATGGATTGATTCAGCTGCTAGTGCATTTGCACTGTTAGGCCTTTCAATGCCAATATTTGTTTTTGGATTACTGTTAATATACATATTCAGCGGTTACGGATTAGGATGGTTCCCAGCTGCAAAAGCTCATAGAGTACCGACCCCCACCCCAGTATTTAGTAATACGAACTGGAGCTTATTCTGGGGAGGTAACTTTTCAACGTGGTGGGCAAATATATCTGATAGGTTATTGGATTCAATCATGCACATGGTTTTGCCAACTATTGCACTAACCTTTGCATCTATCGCTCTCTATACTAGGTTAGTGAGATCAACCATGCTAGAAGTACTTAGACAAGATTATATCCTATCAGCCAGAGCTAATGGTCTTTCAGAAAGAGCTATTACTTGGAGGCATGCTTTCAGGAATGTTCTCATACCTGTAGTTACCTATGTTGGACTATTTTTAGCTTCAGCTCTTGCAGGAGCTCCAATTACAGAAACACTCTTCTCTTGGCCTGGACTTGGATTTAAATATGTGAGTGCAGTAAATCTACTCGACTTTCCGATGATATTGGGGACGACGGCATTGTTAACGATACTGATATTATTAGGTAATTTAATAACAGATATAGCTTATGTTGCTGTTGACCCTCGAATAGAACTATAACATGGAGAATGAAAAATGCAAAAAGTACAAGATACAGTAAAAATTACTTTCGCACAGAGACTAGATGAATATTTAGTAGAACATAGATTGCCTAAATCAATGTCTTGGGCCGGAACACTAGCAATATTATGGAAACATTATTACCTAAATTTTGCTGTAGAATTCCTAGTAATAGTGATTGGTCTTGGTGTTATAGTACCAGCTTTTGGTGTTTCTGTTCAAAACGTAGGATTTGGTTCATTTACAGGTTTGGGAGTCTATATCCTATTTGTAGTGGTGTTAGCACTGATTTGGGTAGGGGTTAAATTTGCTTGGAGCTATTACCGGAAATCAACAGCAAAGAAAGAAGTCATTATAGCAAAAGATGGAACTTTGAGAGAGAGAAGCCCTTCTCAATGGTCATTAGTTTGGAGAAGATATAAGAAAAACAAAGTAGCAACACTTTCTGGTATATTAGTCATTGCTATCACAATTCTAGCTATCGCTTATCCAATTCTGATGCCTTTCAGTCCAGTGATGACTGAACCACTTTTTGATGCATGGAATGGTGGAGGTTCGCTCTCTAATCCTAATCTGAAATATCCAGGAGGTACTGATATACTAGGAAGAGATGAATTCTCAAGGCTTTTAGCAGGAAGTGAAGTTTCCTTGACAGTCGGAGTTTTTTCATCTGTATTATCGGTTCTTATTGGAGTGACACTTGGTGCTCTCGCTGGATATTATAGAGGTTGGACAGAAGAGATAATTATGAGATTAACTGATATGTTTCTAGCTTTACCATTTCTTGTTATTGCAATCCTTGCTGTTTCCTTCATTAGAAGAGGAAGATTAGTCTTTCTTAGACAGATACCACAATCCATAGTTATCATTGTAGTTCTTGGTGTTTTTGGCTGGGCAGGTCTATGCAGATTAGTGAGTGCTAACACGCGGCAAATTTACAATTTAGACTATGTAAATGCTGCAAGAGTGTTAGGTGCAAGCAATAAACGTATCATTATGGTACACATTCTGCCAAACATTTTAGCTCCAATTATCGTTATTGCAACAATCTCTGTAGCTGGAGGAATTCTTTCAGAAGCAGGTTTAACGTTTCTTGGTTTAGGTAGTCCAACTACAATTTCTTGGGGACAAATGGTTAACGATGCACAAACGGTGCTAAAAACGAATCCCGAATTAGCATTACTCCCAGGTTTTGCTATATTCTTTGTGGTATTGGCCTTTAACTTACTAGGTGACGCACTAAGAGATGCATTAGATCCAAGATTAAGAGAGTGATATAAAATGACTGAAAAACCACTATTACAACTAAACGACGTATATACCTATTTCTATACAGAATCAGGAATAGTTGAAGCTTTAGATGGAGTTACCTTTAATGTAATGAAGGGAGAACCTGTAGGAATTGTCGGTGAATCAGGATGTGGAAAGACTGTAACCGCACATTCAACTTTAAGGATTCTACCTAAGAATGGAAAAACAGTTTCCGGAGAGATAATTTACAAAGGAGTTAACTTGCTTGATTTACCAGATTTACAAATGCGAAAAATCAGAGGTCAAGAAATTGCTATGATTTTCCAAGATCCAATGACAAGTCTTAATCCTATTTTTAGAGTCTCTGAACAGATGACTGAAGTAATCTCACTTCACAGAAAATGTAGTAAGAAAGAGGCATTAGAATTAGCTATTGAATCTCTTAATCAAGTAGGTATTCCTGAAGCTGAAACACGTATAACAGATTATCCACATCAATTTAGTGGAGGTATGAGACAAAGGATACTTATTGCAAGGGCGTTAGCTCTGCAACCAAGTCTACTTATCGCTGATGAGCCAACAACTGCATTGGATGTAACTATTCAAGCACAGGTTCTTGAAATCATCAAAGATATGCAACAAAAACTAGGTTTAGGAATGATGCTTATCACACATAATCTTGGTGTAGTAGCCGAAATTACTAAAAGAGTACACATATTCTATGGTGGTCGTGTTGTTGAATCAGGATACACTGAAGACATATTTGTTAATCCAAAACACCCTTATACTTTTGCTCTTTTTGAAAGTATTCCAAGCTTAGAAAAAGATAAAACTCGTTTAGAAACTATTCCTGGGAATGTGCCTAGACTTATCAATCCTCCAAAGGGATGCCGTTTCCATCCAAGATGTAAATATGCAACAGAAGTTTGTTCTCGTATTCGTCCTCCCGAACACACATTTGGAAGAGGACGTAGAGTAGCATGCCATCACTTTGAAGAATTAGATTTGCATATAGGTGAAGAAGCTTTACGAGAACGTACAATTGTACAGGAGGAAACCTAAGATGTCATCAACATTCGAAGAATATGAAAGAGTTGATTTATTCTCTAAATGGGATGCAAAAACTCAACCAATTATTACCATTAACAACATGAAAAAATGGTTCCCAGTTAGTCAACAATCTATACTTTTCTCTCGAGTTGTTGCTCATATCAAGGCTGTAGATGGTGTAAATCTTTTTTTGAATAAAGGTGAAACACTAGGTCTTGTAGGAGAATCAGGCTGTGGTAAGAGTACAACTGCAAAAGTGACTGTAAAACTTGAAGAACCAACTGAAGGTTCTGTTTATTTCAAAGGGATAGATATCTTCCAACCTATGAATAGAGAAGAAGAACTTGCAGTTAAGAGACAACTCCAGATGGTATTCCAAGATCCTTACTCCAGTTTGAATCCAAGAAGAATGGTTCTTGATTTAATCAAAGAACCTTTTGACATACACTTTCCAGATATGCTATATGAAGAGAAAGAAGCAAGAGTTCTAGAAATTCTCGCTAAGGTAGGATTAGAAGATTATCACGCTCTGAGATATCCTCATGAGTTTAGTGGAGGACAAAGGCAAAGATTAGGAATTGCCAGAGCATTAGCTATTCATCCAGAAGTTATTCTGTTAGATGAGCCTGTATCTGCTTTAGATGTTTCTGTTCAGGCTCAAATCTTAAACCTGCTACATGATTTACAGAAAGACTTCAATTTAACATACATGTTTATAGCACATGATTTGAGTGTTATCAAACATGTCTCAGATAGAGTAGCTGTGATGTATCTCGGAAAAATTATGGAAATGTCCCCAACGGGGAAGCTGTTCAGAAAGACAGCGCATCCTTATTCAGTATCATTACTTTCTGCAATTCCTCGTCCCGATCCTCGAATAAAAATGGATCGTATCATTCTGGAAGGAGATGTTCCGAGTCCAATTAATCCACCTTCAGGTTGTCCATTCCATCCAAGGTGTTATAAAGCACAAGAGATTTGCTCCAAAGTTACTCCTGATCTTGAGGAGATAGAGTCAAATCACTACTCTGCTTGCCATTTTCCAGAGATTTAATTTTTTTCTCTCTTTTCTTTCTTATTTTCTTTATTTCTTGATAAATGCAGATGTTTTTATTTTAGAAATTTAAGATTGCCTTATGCATGGTTCTAAATACTTCAAGAAACGCTCATACACTTTCAGAGCTTTTCTTAGAGATAATCTTCGGATGTTTAAGAACAGATCAGAAATTAAACAAATGAAGAAAGCTGGTAGAGTAAACCCTCAATTTGAAAAGAGGATAATGCTAGCAGTTACTGCTGTTAATGGTTGTCGATATTGTGAATGGGGGCACACTCAATCAGCTCTTAATCTTGGTTGTAGTGAAGAAGAAATTAAACATATTATGATACATGATTTTGGTTCATGTGATCCAGATGAAGTTATAGGATTGGCTTATGCACAACATTATGCAGAAACAGGGGGGAATCCTTCCTCAGAAAATTGGGAAAGATTAATGGAATATTATGGAGAAGAAAAAGCCAAAGATATCCAACTTGTTATAGAAATGATCACGATGGGTAATCTACTGGGTAACACTCTAGATGCCTTTGAGAGCAGATTAAAAGGAGTTCCTCCTGAAAAAGGATCTTTTCTTTTTGAATTATTTATTTACAGTCTTGCACTTCCTTTTGTGTTAATTTTCAATAAAAAATACACTAAATGGAAGATGTCTAGTAACCCTCATCCAAGTTAACAATATTGATGAAATCTTTTCTACCTTCAGCAAATCTGATTATATTTTCTATCTGTTCATCCCATCGCTTTAAATCATTCATGGGTGATGCTCCTCTGTGAGGAGAGAGAACTACATTATCTAATTCATGAAAAGGGTACATTGAAGGAAATCTTCTACCTTGTTCATCTTCTTCAGGTTGATAATTATACCAAACATCGATGGCAGCACCTTTAATTCTATTTTCTTTTAAAGCCAGATACAAACTCCTTTCATCAATTATAGGACCTCTGCCAATATTAACAAGCAAACCTTCTTTTCCAAGTAATTGCAATTCTTTGTCTTTGATTAAACCTTCAGTTTTAGATGTCAAGGGGACAGCAACAATCAAAATATCAATTTCCGTGAGAAATTCGTGGAGTTCTTCGATGGTGTATTTTGTAACAGAAGTTGGAAAAGAATTGGGTTCTTTACTCCAATCTCTCTTTAAAATCGAGAATTCAACATCAAAACCAGACAAGAATTTGTGTACAAGATGATTTACAGCTCCATAACCCAGAAAACCTACCTTTTGTCCTCTTAAAGGAATAGATTGGGCAAAGGAATCACCTCTTCTCCAATAGCCTTGAACCATCCAATTGTGATGAGGTATGACTTTATTCATTAATGCGAGAAGAATTGCTACAACATGTTGTGCAGTAAAGTAGGAATTTCCATGACCATTAACTAAGATTAATTCTCTATCTTCTGCTAACTCGTTGAATATAGGTATCAGATGTTGTACTCCAGCACCTGGATTGATGAAAAGTTTAGTGTTCTTAGCTGTTTCAAGTAATTCTTTTGTTGGTCTCCAACCCATAATAATATCTGCTTCAGGAGCTAATCTCATCAGAGTTTCTTGTTCGAGATCTGGTGGAATGATCAAGGTGATTTGAGGATAGTCTAACAAACCTTTTTCTAAATAGTTCTGGAGTCTCTCATTTGGTTTCCATATACAAAGAACATTGACATCTTTATTATTCATTAATTAGAAGAAAATGCAGGAAATAATAATCTTTACTCTTATAACTGTTTTTGTGAATTATCTGATGTTAAACAAAAAATGAGGTAGTAAAATGTCAAAAATAAAAATAACTGTTATTAAAAAATATAGTCCCAAGGATATTTTAGGACATGAATTTATACGACCAGACGGTAAATCGATACCTATTTGTTCGTTTGATATAGGAGAAGAATTTATTGTTGATGAAACAGGAGATATGCCAGAAGGATTTTGTCATCATGCTTGGTTTGGATTGTACAAAAATGTCCAAGTGTTGAAATATGGGGGAGGATTTCCTGATTGGACAGGAGAAGATAACATCTATAATGCATGTCCAGATGGATTAAGACCTGTTATCTTCAAGCTAGAAAGAATAACAGAATGAAACCAACAAAATACAATATACAAGAAATAGACCAGTTATTTTCGTTATTAACGTAAGAAACTTTTAAACCTACTAAGAATCAAAACCTAATTGATGATGTTTAATAAAGATTTAATTGAGCAGATTAGAGCTGCTTTTCCACGAGCTGAAACAGATTTCAAAGGAAGAAAACGTGCGTTTTTTGACAATGGAACCGCAACTCTTGTTGTGGATAAAGCTGCGGAAGCAGAAGCAAAGGCACGAATTGACTGTAGTGCAAATGTTGGAGCTATTTTCGATGAATCTAAACAAGCTGAAACTGTTATTCAAAAAGGAAGACAAGCTGTAGCTGATTTTCTAAACGCTTCATCTCCTTCAACAATTGTTACAGGCGAATCTGCAACATCTTTAATGTTTAACTTAAGCTATGCTATTGGCAAGGATCTATCTGGCAAGGAAAATGTTGTAACTACTGATTATGAGCACTATACTAACGTCAGCCCTTGGGTTGAATTAGAAAAAAGAGGGAAAATAACAAACCTTCGACATACTCGTTTGAATATGAATGAAGGTACTCTTGATCTTGATCATTTACAAGAATTGATTGATTCTAAAACAAAAGTTGTAACTATAACAGCCGCTTCTAACATGCTTGGAACAAAAGCGCCATTAAAGGAAATTGGAAAATTAACAAAAGAAGTTGGAGCATATTTTGTAGTTGATGCTGTGCACCATATTGCACACGGTCCTACAGATGTACAAACTATAGATTGTGATTTTCTAGTCTTTTCAGGATACAAACTCTTCAGTTCTCATGGGAGTTATCTTTATGGAAAACAAGAACATCTTGAAGATCTCAAACCTTTCAAAGTTAAACCAGCAACTAATATTCCTCCAGGAAAATTTGAGTGGGGAACAAGAAACCAAGCTACATTTGCAGCAATTAGTGGGGTAATGGAACATTTTCATTGGCTTTCCAAGAAAATTAATCCTGGCAATAGTAAAATGGATAAAAAGAATTCCCTTAAAATTGCAATGGAAGCTATAGAGGAATATGAAAAAGGTTTCTCAAAAGCCATATTAGAGGGAATAGATGATATTCCAGGTTTACTTGAGATGCCTGCTGTAACAATTTTTGGTTTGAAAGATGTAAATCGTATAGATGAAAGAGATCCTACATTCTCTATTGAAGTGGATAATGTTTCTGGTGAAGAATTGGCTAAACGATTGTGGAAAGAAGCAGGTATAGCAGCTCGTGCAGGTCACTTCTATTCTTATGCACAAGATGTGTATGAAAAACCTAAAGTCTATAGAATCAGTTTAGTTCATTATAATACACAAAAGGAAATCAAAACATTCCTTAAAGCATTGAATGATATTGTTACAAAGAAATAAAAAGAAATGGCGCCACTCGTAGGACTCGAACCTACGACCTATCGGTTTTTGCAACCAATAGAAGCTCTAAAGGCCTTAACAGCCGATTGCTCTACCGAACTAAGCTAGAGTGGCATAACATTAACTGCAGTGCTTTTTCTTTCTTTTTCTTTTTAAACCTTTTTTTCTATTCTCTTATTTGATAGGATTTTTTTTAACTGAAGAAGCATAATAAAACTAATAACCACAATTCAATCTTTTAATAAAGGATAGGATAGGATTTTATCTCTTTTAGGCCTTTTACTGCTCAATTTGCAAGAACTTCCACCAGAGAACCCTTTAACTTATTGAGACAGAGCATAGTAAATAGGCCCGGGGTCTATAATATTTTTTTTTATTTGTTAATAATATCTCTATTTCCAAAATTTTGTTGAATCCCTAATTTTTTAAGAAAGCTCACATTAAGTTCTAGTTGAAAAATAACTGTAATCATACAGTATTAATTTGAAGTGATCATGAATGAAAGAAGTAGATGGCAAAGTTGCACTTGTGACTGGTGCAGCATTAGGAATCGGCAAAGAAATAGCATTAACTTTAGCTGAATCTGGTGCCAAAATTATTATTGCTGATATTAAAAAGAATGATCTTGAACAAACTTTAACTGAGATTGAAAAACTTGGTGCAGAAGGTTTAGCTGTAATCTGTGATGTTTCCAAAACAGAAGATATAGATAAACTTGTAGAAAAAGCTTTGAACAAGTATGAAAGAATTGATATTCTTGTAAATAATGCTGGCATTTACCCCTATAACGCTTTTGTCGATATGTCAGTTGAAGACTGGAATAAAGTCATAGATATTAATCTTAGAGGCGTTTATTATTTGACCAAGTCCATAGTTCCCACAATGATAAAGCAGAAATATGGAAAAATCGTAAATATAGCCTCTATTGCTGGAACAACAGTTGGATATGAACAACTAGTTCATTACTCTGCTAGTAAAGCTGGAATAGGTGGTTTCACTAAAGCTCTAGCTATGGAGATGGCTAAATACAAAATTAATGTTAATGCTATTTCTCCTGGAGCAATTAAAACACATGGAACAAGTGGTGTGACTAAAGAGCAAGAAGAGCAGGTTAAAATGATAATACCATTGAATAGATGGGGAGAACCTAAAGATATAGCTAATGCTGTACTATTCTTAGCAAGTGATAAATCAAGTTTCATAACAGGACAAAATATCGTAGTAGATGGAGGACAAACAACTCGCCCTTGATAACACCAAAAATCAAATTATTTTCATTTTTTTTACAAATACTTGAACTAAAATATAACTAGCTTATCATTAATCTAGCTGAAATATTAAAGTAGTTACAATCAAAATACTTTTTATTGGAATATGCTCAAAACTCCTTACTGAATATCGCCTCGGTAACTCAGTGGTAGAGTGATTGACTTGTAATCAATTAGTCGGGGGTTCAATTCCCCTCCGAGGCTCCATTGTTTTTATTTATTTGTTCTTCAAGAAAGAATAAGAAGGTGTTTTTCAAAGAAAACTTATGAGTAAAAAACAACCGGAAATTTTCAAACTAGAGAAATCAACTGAGCTCTCCCCTCAGGTTGCTACTTGGTATGGAATTATGGTGAAGGCAAGAGAATATTTGATAGAGATTGTTGAAGGTCTAGAAAAAGAAGCTTTAGATTTTACTCCTCATGATAGGAAAATAGAAACAATTGGAACGCTTTTAATGCATATTGCTGCAGTTGAATGGAGCTGGATTTTCGAGGATATTGATGGGAAAGAGATGGACTTTGAAAGATTCAAATATGGTTTTTCACTTAGACCAAGTCTCAATATTCCACAGATAAAAGGTAAATCCAAACAATTCTATTTAGATGAGCTCAAAGATGTAAGAGAACATGTGTATAAGAGATTGTGTCAGTTAAAAGATGAAGAGCTTGAAACTATAGTCGGTACTGAAGAGGAGAAATATACTATTGAATGGATTATGTTCCATATTGCTGAGCATGAAATGATGCATATTGGACAGATATTACTTCTTAGGAGAATGTTCAGGTCACATTCTCAAAGTTAAATTTTTAATAATGTAACTCAAAACAAAACTATCATGATTTCTTTTGATGATTTTGAAAGAGTTGACATAAGAGTGGGTAAAATTGTTAGTGTAGAGGATTATCCTGCTGCACGAAAACCTTCCTACAAATTAGTTGTGGATTTTGGAGAGACTATAGGATCGAAAAAATCCATTGCTCAACTAGTAAAGAACTATAATAAAAAGGAACTAGAAGGAAAATACATTATGGCTGTAGTTAATTTTCCTCCACGGCAAATAGGTCCTTCAAAATCAGAGGTGCTTATTGTTGGAGTTCCTGATCAAAATGGAGATTGTATTTTAATTAGCCCAGATGCAGAAGTCCCATTAGGAGGAAAACTTTACTGACCTATACAATTTTTAGGTAGATTTTATTGCTTTTTTCAGAATTCCACTGATAAACTCATCTTTACTTTCCGTATAAGTTCCTCTGTCTTCTCTATATTTCACTGCTAAGCTCTTCTTTAGCTCCGAATATTGATGTGCTTCCTCAGGATGATTTAGCAGATAATTACGAAAGGCAATATGTTTCTTCCATTCGTAATGTGTTTTATGCATAACATGAAGATGATGAGTTCTGAACTCTTCTCCCCCTTTTACAAATAAGTGACGATTGGGAATGCCTTGCTCTCCTCTATAGATATAACCTATCTCCTCTAATGGTTTAATGATTTTCTCAATATTATCTAAGGAATCAATCGCAACTGCTATATCTATAATGGGTTTTGCAACGATATCTGGAATAGCTGTACTTCCGATATGCTCAATGTCAACCAAGAAATTAGAAATTGCTGAAGTTATAAG
>Ga0315555_1000061_pt1 | contig 62184 bp, 58 predicted proteins | sample SalMarSW160380MG_FD_202113 | JGI IMG/M metagenome (GOLD analysis project Ga0315555, IMG submission 202113) | Salt marsh sediment microbial communities from the Plum Island Ecosystem LTER, Massachusetts, United States - Salt Marsh Sediment SW1603-80 ... | reverse complement strand
AAATATTTTCTATCCTGTCGCTTTCGCACATACGGCATATGCAACCGGTACGAATGCAATCTCTTTTTACAAGCCGAACACCAGGTAGTAAACCACGTACTATATCACAGAAACCCGATTTACTTTTCACATTAAATTACTCCGTTTTTTTAAAATCAGCTTTATCAATTTTAAAATAAATTTTATCAAAAAAGGGTCACTTTAAAAAAAAAAGACGTCTTTTTTCTTGACAAAAGGTGATTTTGGTTTAAAATATACCCTCATATTAAATAAAGGTATATAGGTAGACAGGTATACCTATAGTCAAAATTTTACCGTGCTGGAGGTTCTGCTTATGAGAATAAAAGATTAGAGAAAGTTTCATTTATGAAAGAAATCAAAAATTTTAGAGGAGGGTTTATTATGATGAAGAGTAAGAAAATGCAGAGGCTATTCATCGTTGTTTTTTTGGTAATTGCGCTCGCAGTGTTTTTACCAATAATGGGAGGGTGTCAAAAAAAAGCTGAAAAACAGGCAGCTGCCACTGCTGAAAAAAAAGGGGAAGCGCCAGCAGAACAGATCAGGTGGAGGCTTCAATCGTATGCCGGCGCTGCCCTGAATGAGTACGTCGCTAAGAACGCGATGGACGAGTTTAATGTAGCAGCAAACGGTGAGATGGTCATCGACGTATATTCGGCCGACGAGCTTGTGCCCCAGAGTGAGCTGTTTCGCGCGGTGAAGGAGGGAACAGTTGATGCGGTCTGCAGTGACGATCAATCAATGGCGTCCCCTGTAGATGTTGCTATATTTTCCGCATACTTCCCACTTGCTGAACGCTACGGAATAGATGTTGACGTGCTATGGAATTGGTACGGGCTGAACGAAATTTGGAAGGAAGCCTACGATGAAGTGGACGGCGTCACCTGGATAAGCCAGGGGAGCTGGGACCCGTGCAACTTTGCGACCACAAAACCGCTCAAACACCTTGAAGATTTCAAGGGATTGAGAATGTATATGTTCCCGGCCGGCGGTAAGTTCATGCAGCGATTCGGTGTCGTACCGATGGTCCTTCCCTATGAGGACGTGCAGATGTCTATTCAAACAGGTGTGCTGGACGGAGTTGCCTGGTCGGGTATTACCGAGGATTATACGGTCGGGTGGGCTGATGTTACCGACTATTATCTAACGAACAACATATCAGGTGCCTGGTCAGGTGGTTGGTTTGTACACACCGCGTCATGGGAAAAGCTGCCCGAGCACCTGAAGCAGTTGTTCAGGCTGGCAGTAGACAAATCGCACTACTACAGGGTGAATTGGTACTGGTGGGGAGAGGCTCACTACCGTACACAGGGAAAGAAGCTGAAACTCACCACAATTCCTGCTAATGAGTGGAAGAAAGTTGAGGCTGAGGCACTCAAGTTCTGGGATGAGATCGCGAAAACGAGCCCGAGGAATGCCAAGGTAGTCGAGATACTCAAACAGTATAACAAAATCATGGAGGAAGCCGGTCCTCCCTATCGATATTAGTACCTGTTTGAGGGAAGCCAGATTTTACATTAAAAGTTGCCACTCCCGGTATAACGCCGGGAGTGGTATATCTCGTATTTTTTGAAACGTATCGATGAAGTACTTCTAAGTGCGAGCAATTATCTCGACACCGTACCTGTTCAGTTTAGATTTTTACACGAGTACACTTTTTAACAGTATTGTATAGAAGCCGGTGAACACGGGAATGGTTATTCTGTCGTTTCGGGGTTAACAGGGTGTAAACTTCACACCTTCTCATAGTTACAAATAATAATGGGTCCATGACTTAAGAAGAACGGAGGGAGTGAAATGTGTAAAGCAGCAAAATCTTATGTGAAATTTATAGATAACATAAGTAAAGCAACGGGAGAATTTGCGATGTTTCTTGTACTCGGATTGATGGGTATATTGGTGTATGAGTCAATTACGAGGACAGTGTTCAACCGCCCCCATATATGGGCAGTGGAAATCTCGGCGTTCGTTATGACCGCCCAGTATCTTATTGGCGGTGGCTACTCTCTGATTCTCAGGAGTCATGTACGGATGGACCTGTTCTATCACAGGTTGTCGGAGAGGGGACAGGCGATCGCCGATGTGATTACCTTTTTTCCTTTCACGCTCTTTTACCTGGGTTTACTCCTGTTTGGTGGAATCAGAGGTATTCAATATGCCCTTGAATTTCATCAAAAATCATATACCGCATGGGCGCCGCCTATGGCCCCCATCAAGATCATTATGGTAACCGGAATCTTACTGATGTTACTGCAGTCAATAGCAGAGTTCATTAAAAGTATAGCAACAATACGGGGAGAGGAGATACCATGAACTATACGTTGATTGGAGTTTCTATCTTTATCGCGATGCTCGCATCGCTTATAACCGGACGTCAAATATTTGCGGTTATCGGCGGTGTTGGCTGTGCTTTCGCCCTCGCACTGTGGGGTAAGGGTGGTTCTGCGCTGGCATTCCAGGCAAGCTTCAAGCTATTAAACTGGTATTCGCTTATGACGTTGCCTTTATTTGTATATATGGGATATATGTTTTCAGTATCTGGAATAGCGGACGACCTCTACACGATGTTTCATGTCTGGATGGGCCCGGTTAGAGGAGGCCTGGCCTTAGGAACCATTGCGCTTCAGGCAGTGATAGCGGCGATGAACGGCCTGAGTGTAGCGGGAATGGCGATTGGTTCTGCCATTGCGCTACCTGAGATGCTCAAGCGAAAATACGACAAGGTTATGATTACCGGGGTAATACAGGCCGGTAGTTCCCTTGGAATCATGATTCCGCCGAGCGTTGTCCTGGTGCTTTACGCAATGATTGCACGCCAACCCGTTGGACAGTTGTGGCTTGCAGGCATATTTCCCGGCATTATGCTGGCCATTCTTTTTATGATCTACATTGTCATCAGATGCCTGATACAGAAAGAGCTTGGTCCGGCACTTTCCAAGGAAGAAAGAGACAGATATTCTTTGAAAGATAAATTCAAACTGCTCCGGGCTTCACTGCTTCCAATATTAATTATCTTTTTTATGTCCGGACTCTTCTTTCTGGGAGTAACCAGTCTGTTCGAAAGTGCAGCGGTAGGTGCGGCAATGACTACGCTTGCCGCTCTCATCAACAAACGATTGACCTGGCAGAACTTCAATGAAGTGCTGCGCGAAACTCTCAGTGTAACTTGCATGTTCATGTGGGTTATAATGGCAGCTCTTGCCTTCGGGTCTATATATGACGGTCTCGGCGCCGTACACGGACTGGAGAAAATGTTTCTCTCACACGGCATGGCTCCATGGGAAGTTATTGCAGTAATGGGGCTTACCTATATTCTGTTAGGGATGTTTCTCGATGATACCGCAATGCTTATCATTGTTGCTCCTCTATATGTTCCCCTCGTTATTAAGCTTGGCTTCAGCCCGATCTGGTACGGTGTTCTTTATACAATAACCTGTCAGATTGCGTACCTGACACCTCCTTTCGGGTACAACCTGTTTCTTATGCGGGCAATGGCTCCCAAGGAGATAACGCTTGCAGACATCTATAAATCGGTTTGGCCCTTTGTCATGGTTATGATTCTCGGTATGATTCTCGTGATGGTGTTTCCAGACATAGCTTTATGGCTGCCCACAAAATATTTTGTAAAATGAGAGTGAATTGTATGTATTGGTTCGCAGACTCATTGGATACAGGCATTCTTCAGAAGTAAAATTTAGTGCTGGACAATTAGGGCTTGAGAAACCGAGGGAGACGAAAACATGTATAAAAAAATATTAGTGCCCCTGGATGGTTCAAAAGTGGCTGAGAATGCCCTGGAGCATCTCAGGGCAATCGCCCAGGGCCGTTCAATTTATACGGTGCTATTGATCAGGGTTGTTGAACCAATTATTGTAGGCGTAAAAGATATCATCGGCGCAGAACATATCCGTGCGGCTGAAGACAAACTTGAAGCTGATGCAAGGAAATACCTTAAAAAGGTAGCTGCTAACCTGAAAAAAGAAGGCCTCAACGTTGAGACCGAATTGGTGGTTGATGGCTATGCGGCGACAAAAATACTGGAGGTCGCAAGGGACAAAAATGTAGACCTTATTATTATGAGCACACACGGCAGCTCCGGGTTTCCGCACTGGGTCTTTGGCAGCGTTACACATAGAGTGCTCATACATTCATCAGTTCCTGTTCTTTTGGTGGTACCAAAGGGAAGCAAACGGTACCAATGATAAAATGGGTAATAAAACCTGCCTTATTATCCTCTCCTGAAATGAAGGTAAAAAACTCTGCACTGAACAGAAAATAAAAGGACCGAGAAGGGTATGCCGATCAGAAGGCCTGAGAAAATGACTCCTGAGAGTATCCTGAAAAAATACGCAGATGAGGTGAAGAGAAATACCGGGATCATTGACAGAACAGTCGTAAAAAGCATGAGTGCGATAATGCGCATCTTTCGCCTCAATGAAAGAAGAATAATCTTTTCTATACGCTTTTTACATACATTTCCCTTTTGCAGGCGTAACACCTCCTCCAGCAGGAGAATCACGCTGTTGACGGAAAGGCCAATAAGGAGGATGAGCCCTATATGAGCGGGTACGGATCGGCTATACCCGCCTGCCGTGAGAAAAAGATAACCACCGATGAAAAGAGAAGGAACGCTGCTTATAACCATGACGGGCAGGCCGAATGATTTGAGTATGATGCCGAGTATCGTATACACAGAAAAAACGGCAATGACCAGCGTCAATATAAAAAGCATTCTGCTCTTTTGCCTCTCAATGAGACTTTTGTCGAGCTCATAATAAGAATCATCGTGAAAATCAACACCTCCGAGATACTCCCGAAGTCTGTCGGTAAACTCCTTTTCCTTCATACCCTTATACTGTATATCAACCGGTATGCACCTCTTGCCGTTTTTTCGCGTTATAACGCCGGGACTCTGCTGATATCCGATGGTGGAAAAATCTGCGACAGAAACGAACTTTCCGTTATTGCCTGGAATCCGAAGGAGTCCGAGTTTCTGCCGCGTGAGGCCTTCGACCTCGATTCTGCCGCGAACATCCATCATCTCCCCATTTTCGTAATGCTTCATGATCACCGGGTAGTAGAAAACATATCGAAGAAACCGTGTAACATCGACTACATTCAGATCGAAAAAGTACAGCCTCCTGGAATCGATGTGAAACTCAATTTCAGGTTTTCCCATTTTGTAGCCCTTCAAGATCCGGTCGACCCCCGGCCATTCCGATATGCTCTCCGAAACACCGCCGACAAACGTGTTGAGCTGTTCAATATTATCACCGAAGAAAAAAAGCCTGAGGTGTTGCGCCCCGGCTTCATCCCCGCTGTCGTAATAAAAAAACCCATCATCCCTCTCTACTGCAGAGATATGCGATTGTAATTTTCTGATAGCTTTTTTATACCGCCTGTAGTGCGCCGGGAACCCGATAAAAAATGTCGCGCGTTCATTTTCAAGCTTCGACACGAGGGTCAGGGGAAACCCGAGATGCAGTATAGTACCTCCTATACTTTTTACGGCCTCCTCCCTGTAAGATGTATTATACTGCGGATCAAACTCGTAGAAAAAAACGAGCTTTCTCTCTTTTACCGGTGAAATATCGCGAAAATCGAGGTTGATAAATAAAACGGTAAAACCCGCTCCGCATAATAAAAGAAGCGCAAAACTGAACAGCGGGCGTTTCAATATTTTTTTTGTTACAGCAAGTGGGAAATTGGCCAATGCGTTATGTTTCTTTCCTGCTTTTTGATTCACATGATGGGCACGCCGTCTGCCAGTATTCGTGATTGTATTTCCGCGTGCGGCAACAAAAAACCGGTGCACCACACAGGGGATAAAAAAAACCGACACCATGCAGGAGAGGATGAGCATCAGTGATATGGTACGCGCAAAATCAGCGTACAGCGAAACCACCTCGCCATTCATGAAAAAGAGGGGGACAAACACCACAACCGTCGTCACGGTGTAGGCCAGAATCGGCCGGTATGTACGGGCCATGATCCTACTGTATTGTCCGGCGATACTGTTCAAACCTGTCCTATATTCCCGTTTTATTTCCTGTTTCATGGCCTTTTGAAGGGGCTCGATGACAATGAGGGTATTGTCAATGCATATGCCGATCCCCACAATCAGCGCAGAAAGCGTCATTATATTCAGGCTCCTGCCGAATAACGCCAGTAATGCGAGTGTTCCCGACAGGCAGAGAAGAATCGCTACAAGGGCAAGCCATACAAATAAAAACCGTTTATAGAAAATGATCAGAAGCACGATGATACACCCGAGCGCAGTCGCCGAGCCCATCATTAGCTGCATGAGAAGATTTCTGAAGCTCACCGCCTGATTGAAGAGGTAGGTAAAAGAGAAGGCGCTGCCCCAGCCCTCAAGTATACGCCGGACACCACGGTCAACTGCAAGGATGCTCGAAAAGTCATTTTTGAATATGTAGAGAATCAGGGAGGGTTTATTACCAACAAATGATAGCGGCACATCCTCCCGCTTCATTTTACGCACCGAGAAGAGATCATACCCCGCAACAGTGGAACCGTGAACCACGCCGGGATATGTGGGTAGAGTAAAAAGATTACTGTATGTATTGGGAAAATCGAGAGAAACAAGGTTTACTTCACTTTTCAGGCTTCCCAGAGGTACGGATACATTCCCCGCCACGACGTTTTTAAAGGCAGTATCGAATTTGCCTCCAAGGCGGTGCAGGTTTTCATAATCCTGTACGATGAAATAGTCTTTTCCCCCGGGGCCGGTAATTTCAACATTTGCAACCTCATCAACGGATAAAAGTTCCTCTTTTATCCGGGATTCAGCGAGCCTGTGCAATAATTCGTCCGATTGTCCGCGGCCTGCCAGAGTGATAATCGCCGCGGGGCTGTCATCCGTATTGTACCTGTACAGTGCAGGGTCACGAACCTCCTTCGGAAAATTCCTCGACACGTGATACACTCGATCCATAATCAAGACTGCTTCTTCATCAACATCTGCGGCAGGATCGAGTGAAACAACGATCCTAGACTGCCCCTTCAGGGAAAAAGAGTCGATATCCTTCACTCCCTGTACTTCTTTCAAAAGGCGCTCAAGAGGTCTGGTGATGACCTGCTCAATCGTTTCAGGCTCCATTCCGTAATAATCGGTGATAAGTGTCAGAGCAGGCCTGCTGTGACGCGGCAGGGTGGTAATCTTCATATGAAAAAGGGAAAAAATCCCCAAGCTATAGAGTGAAAAAAAGAGCAGGATAATCGCGAGATCATTTTTGAGTATCTTTTTATACAGGTTTTCTCTCACCGTGTGCCACTCTTTCCGAGATAGAAAATCGAGTATAACAGAGGCATATATAAAAGCGTGATGCCGGTCGAATAGAAAAGACCGAGAATGAGGGTCGATGCCAGTGATATCTGTATCATGTTTCCCGTAAAAAGGGTGGGCACAAGGGCGAGGACCGTCGACACCGTTGTAATGAGAATCGGCTTCAGTCTCCGAACGGATGCGGCAATTATTTCGGTTTCGTTCTGAACACCGCGTGCGCCATACTCGAGGAAAAGCATGATTGCATTATTCACAAGCAGTCCAATCAATACAAGAATGCTCATAAATGTGTTGATGTTAAGAGAAAAGTTAAGCAGGTAGAGTATCAGCAGAATCCCGGGCACTGACAGAGGAATCATAACAATCACGAGAAGCGGCTTTGAGAGAGATCTGAAGCCTGACGCCAGGATCACATACTCCAGAAAAATAGCAATAAAAAGAGAAAGCAGTATCTCCCGGTAATTCTCCCTCAAAAGCGTAAAACGGTCCTCATACACGTACGTGAACTTTTTAGATTGAAGGAAGTGCTCCATTTCTTTTCGCGCAGAGATCGAATGTGAAAAAAGCTGCCTCCTGGAGGGCTTTTCCTTGAGGTTGAAATCAAGCTTCGCGAAGGTGGCCTGATTCTCCCTTAGAATAAACCGGGGTGTGTCATTCTGCTTTACATTGACCAGCTCACTGAGCCTCACCTCCTTTCCCTCGCTGTTCTTGATAGACAAAGAGAGTATATCCTCAACACCGGAGACAGCATCTGCGGGGAAGCGGAGAAGAATAGGGATTTCGTATTCATCACGCTTCCACGTTCCTACTTGCAGGCCGGACACCACAGTTGAGATAAACTCAGCAAGGCCTGCAGCGTCAACCTTATACATCCCCATTTCATCCCGTTTGAGCATGATCGATTGTTCCCTATGCGGCATGTAGTAGGACGTAAGGATGTCTTCCCCCAATCCATTTTTCTCCACAAATGAACGCACAGAACCAACCGCATCCGCAAGAAAATCCGGTGAAGGATTGTAGATTTTAACACGGGCATCTAAATCGGAGCGGAGCAGGAGCCTCTGCACTGGACTGTCGGGCACGGTGATAAGAAAATCCACACCGGTAAAGAGATCGAGGTTTTTTCGCACCTGCCGTATCGAATTATAAACCGCATCTCCGGCGGTGTCGGTGTATACCTTGAGTATCGCAGTATTCGTTCCATATATGCCATCGAGATTTTTTACAGCGTTTCCCCGGTCGACTCCTATTTGGGCTATTACTTTTCTTACGCTTTTTTCAGCGGCAACTGTATTGATAACATACCGGGAAAACCGTGCTGTGTACGCATAGGGAACAGGTTTTTTAATGAACAGTTTGAGATAAAACCAGTCCTGGGGATATGACTCCAATAATCGCTTGTCGATAACGCTATAGGAAAAGGCCCCGAAGCAGATAACAACAAAAAGAGCAAGCAGGAACAGGACCCGGTATTTGAGCACAGCAGTCAGCAGCCTCACATATACTTCTGTGAGCGTTGCCCCCAATTTACTTCTCGGGGAGACAAGCCTCCTTTGATTACGGAGTCCTTTCAGGACAACAGATTCCTCCTGCTGTGGGAAACTCTTTTTATTATCAGGCCTCATGACAGAATTGCCGTTTTTCAGGACAGCCGATTTTACACGAGGAAGAACGTTATTCAGCAGCACCGGCACAAGGGTTACTGAAAGGGCGAGGGAAAACAGCAAAGATACAAGGATAACGAGTGAAAGCTGCAAGAAAATGAGCTTCAAAATACCGGTCAGAAAGAAAATTGGTAAAAACACGGCAACAGTCGTCAGGGTCGCTGAAAAAACAGCGGGTATAACCCACCTGATCCTCGCCGAAAAGCCCGTGTGATCGGTACAGTCAACCTCATGGTTCTTACCGGGGTTTTTATCCGCAGAACCTATAACCGCCGTTACCACGATAACCGCATTGTCGACAATCATCCCGACTGCAAGGCTGAACCCTCCAAGTGTGAGCAGGTTTATCGATACACCGGTAAGTTTCATGACGATAAACGTCGCAAATATGCTCAGAGGAATGGTGAGAATGATTAAGAGGCTCAAGCGTATGCTACCTATAAAAAGGTAGACTGAGAAAACGGTGAAGAGTATACCGAGTGCAATTGCAGCAATGAGCTCCCTGAGGGACCTTTGTATATACGTGCTCTCATCGAAAACCTTTTGAAACAGAATATCCCCGCCGTATCTTGCATCGAGCCTTTTTATCTGTTCATCGATTCTCCGCGAAACTTTCAGTATACCTGCATCAGGCCGATTGTAGATTGATATCATGAGGGCATTTTCCCCGTCGATGAGCATGCCGGCATCCTTCTCTTCGCTCCCGTACACCACCTCCGCAATATCACGCAGGTAGACGAGCCTCTTTTCATCCTTTTTTACCACAATATCTTCAAGCTCCCTGTAATCAGTCACTTCCCCGTCCACCCGAATCAAATATTCATACTCATTTTCTCGGAAGAAACCGACACCCACACTCTTGTTTGAAAGCCCGAGAGCTTCTCTAACCTCAGCAACTCCGAGGTTGTACTTGATAAGCCTTTCCGGATGGAGCATCACCCGAACCTCGGGACGCTCACCCCCCTCAACGCTCACACGGGCAACCCCGTCAGTTTTTTCGAAGACCGGTACAATATCCTGGACACACAGCAGATAGAGAGACCTCGGATCCATTGTGCCGGAGACTATGGAAACGCCGATCAAAGCATCCCGGGAGGTCTGATAGTTAATAATTATCGGCCTTTTGACCTCCCTGGGGAAAAAAGCACTCGCAAGGTCCATCTTTTCACGCAGCTCGATATGAGAAGTGATCAGGTTCTCCCCCCACCTGTATCTGATACGTGCAACACCCATTCCTTCACGGGAGAGGGTGCGTATGCCTCTCACCCCTTTGAGTGATCCAACGGCCCGTTCGATTGGAACAGTGACGAGATTTTTTACCTTGTCACTCGCCGCATTGGGATAGTAGGTTACCACGGTAAGCTCCGGGTATTCGATATCAGGAACAAGGTTGAAGTCGAGCGAAAAGAGGCTGATCAACCCGAAGACAAAAAGTGCACAGGAGATGAGAATTATCGGCACCCTGTTTCTCCGATAGAACGAAACATTTGCGCTGGTGGTTTCCCGGCTCATACGACTCGACATACCCGTTTATTTATAATTGTTTTTCTCTGTGCTACTGTTTATTTTCATTTTTTTTTCATCGACATACTGCTTTTTTATCTACCCGTAAGGCCTTACTCAACTTCTTCACCCAGCGCCTGTGCTATTTCCTTGATATTTTGACGACAGCGATCATTGCCGCGGGAGTACGAATCTTTCAAAAAAGCGATATATTCATTTTTCCTCTCATTTATGCCGGACATCTGCTGCACTGCAAGGATCTGGTAGGGGTTTTTTGAAATCGACAGCAGACTGCACAACCTTGTGAGGCTTTGCACCGGGGCCCCATTCTGTGTGAAGTCGTCAATGGTTTTTGTAATCTCTGCAGGAAATAGAAGTTTTACGCTTTCCGAACCGTCAAGACCCATACGCTTTCCCATGTAGAGCCTTGTCATTTCTGTAATAGGGGAATGCGGTTTGAGGTCAGCCGTTTTCTGGGCATAATCGATGATATCTCTGTTAAACGCCTGCGGGGCAACCCGGTCTTTGCAGAGCATTGCATAGTAGCAGGAATCTGCAAGCCAGGGATACACTTCATTGAATGCCTGAAAAGCATCAAGCGCCTTTTCATAGTCTTTATCAAGATAGAGGCTTACGCCTTCAAGGTAGTAAAAGAAAAAATTCTCAATGCCTCGGTCCCTGAGCACGGCAATGCCGCTTCGTATAGCTTGAATATTTTCACCCGTCAGGTATACGCCGGCAACCTCCCGCGCACTTTTTTCTTGCGGATAATTTTTCATTTCTTCGAGGAGCAGGAGGATCCGTTCTCTGGCTTTTTTATAATACTGTGTGCTGTACCCATCCGACAGAGTGTCGATGAAAAGCAGCAGAAAGAGACTGTTCTGCCTATCATCTAAAAGATAGTACATCCTGGCCAGGTGAAAGAGGTCGGTGAACATATAGGGTTTCAGATTGACGAGAAAACCCTGAAATAGCAGGGCGGCTTCGGTTCTGCGGGATTTCCAGAGAATATCGATGTAATTTCTCATCGATTGGGGAACAAATGAAGAAACCGGCCTGTTGAGATCGGTATAGCAGGCACTATAATGTAAATATGCCCGTGCGGTATCATTTTGATTATAAAAGTAATCCCCTGTCATACGCTCGAACTGAAACGGGTCTTTTTTGTATGACTCAATCTTCCGTTTCTTCTCACTCAGGTATTTAAGCAAATGGTAACTCCGGGCATCATACCGGTTGTTATCTCTTTTCCCGGGGCCATCCTTTAAACGCGATTTTTTTCGGCTCAACCTTTCAATCAGGCGTTCTATCTTTTCAATATCCTTCGGAGCGTGAGCCTGCATCTTGTTGAACCTTCGCAGGAATCCTTCAAGTTCCTTCTTGGGGACCTGTATTCTCCGGTCGATACACATACCCAGAATAAGAGAATAGCTCTCATAATTATCATAGAGGTCCTTTGTCTTTTTCAGATCTTCTCGTAATATCGCTGCTGCGGTGTTATACGTGTGCCTGTTTATGTAAAAAAGAGCCCGGTTGTAGGATTCGGTATGTACAGAACTTTTGTGAAGAAACCGCATCTGTTTGCCAACATCAGGCAATGTTTCATTGTTAATCGTCTTGCTGTCGGCAGCATTGTCTGTTTTACCGTTTTCACTGCAGAATAATGATAGAGAAACGCCGGTATAAAACAGTAGCAACAATACAGATGTAACTAAGGCCTTTTTATTTCGCAATTGTCTTCCCTATTGCAATGTAAAAACAAGCACAGCCTTTTGAAGTAGCTTAAAATTGTACACTATTTTCAAAAATAATAAACATTTTTTCAAAAAATTAAGTATTGTATCCCCAAAAAACACCAAAAAAAAATACTTGACCGTAACACTGTAATAAATTATTTTATTACTATACCCCTCGGGGGTATAGTAATTAATACTGAACAAGGATAATTATTATGTATATTTTTTCAGGCACAAACAAAGTAGCAATAAAAAAACAACCCTTTTAACACCGGGTGTGCTCCTGTTGTCTTTGCCCGGGATAGTCATGCGGAAGATATTCCATCAGGAGATATTTTATTATGAATGAAACGACGACAAAAGTTATCCTGCCTATTACCGGGATGAACTGCGCATCATGTGCCGTCAACATCGAGAAGGCCCTGCATAAGAAGGACGGGGTTTTAAAAGCAACTGTCAACTTTGCCTTTGAAAAGGCGTATGTGGAGTTCGATCCATCTGCAACAAACATTGAAGGCATCGAAAAAACCGTGCGGGATACGGGGTATGATGTTCGTACTGAAAAACAGAAGGTAATCCTGAAGATTGGAGGTATGAGCTGTGCTTCCTGCGCTGCAACCATTGAAAAACAGTTGAACAAGACTCCCGGCGTGGTATTTGCGAATGTCAATCTTGCAACTGAACAGGCGGCGGTTGAATACAATCCTGCTCTGACCGATCTTGAAAAATTAAAATCCGCTGTTGAATCGGTGGGGTATGAAGTTATCACAAAAAAGGCTACAGCAGTAGAGGAAAAAGATGAAGACGTGCAAAAGGTTCTTTCTGCCCGACGCCGGATGTGGAGCTCATGGGGATTCACCGCGCCGATTATGATCTGGATGGCCATGGAGATGTTTTTCGGCATCGTATGGCCGAGCAGGCTTGTATTCGACATCGGGATGATCGTTCTTGCATCTCCCGCGCTTTTCATTGTCGGATGGCCGACATTACGCTCCGCATTCAAGGCTATAGGACACGGAAAAGCGAATATGGATGTGCTTATTGCCATGGGGACCTCCGTTTCATTTCTTACGGGATTTGCCGCATTTTTCACCCCTGTAGCGAACTACGCCGGCGTTGCCGCCATGATCATGTCCTTTCATCTGACAGGCAGGTTTATTGAAACCGCAGCAAAAGGAAGAGCGTCTCAGGCGATCAAAAAACTGCTCGAGCTCGGTGCGAAGACTGCCCGGATTATTGTGGATGGAGCTGAAAGGGAGGTCGCAGTTGAGGAAGTACGGGTTGGGGACGTGATGGTGGTACGGCCCGGTGAAAAGATTCCGACAGACGGAGTCATCGTCGAGGGTGAAAGCAGCATTGACGAATCGATGGCAACCGGTGAATCCATGCCGGTAAGCCGTGCTCCCTCAGAGGAGGTCATCGGAGCAACGGTGAACCAGGAAGGCCTCTTGAAAGTGAAGGCGATAAAGGTCGGGAAGGACACCTTTTTGTCGCAGGTAATCAAGATGGTCGAGGAGTGCCAGGGCTCCAAGGTTCCCATACAGGAGTTTGCCGACAGAATCACTTCCTATTTTGTGCCGGTTGTCCTGGGGGTTGCCGCTCTTACTTTTCTTTCATGGCTTTTGTTTCCAGGCACCTTTCATCCGATCACGGTCTGGGCCTCCGGGTTCATACCCTGGGTCAATCCTGAAACCGGTGTTATCACTGCAGCCATTTTTGCCAGTGTTGCGGTACTGGTAATAGCCTGTCCATGCGCCCTCGGTTTGGCGACACCGACAGCGCTTATGGTCGGGAGCGGAATCGGAGCTGAAAACGGCATACTCATCCGCCAGGGTGAGGCGATACAGACACTCAAGGATGTGCGAATCATTGTTTTCGATAAAACAGGCACAATTACGAAGGGCGAACCTGAGATTACGGATGTTATCCCTCTGAACGGGTTTAAAAATGAGACACTTATCTATTTCGGGGCGACTGCTGAATCTGGCTCTGAGCACCCACTCGGGCAGGCGGTGGTACGTTTTGCCGTGGAGAAAAGCATATCGACGGGGAGGGTATCGAACTTCAAGGCTGTTCGGGGAAAAGGAGTCGAGGCGGCAATCGACAGGAAAAAGGTTCTTGTCGGAAGTAAAAAATTTATGGATGAAACTGAAATTGACACGAAAACCTCATTACACTATCTTGAAAGGCTTGAACAGGAGGCGAAAACCGTCATGTTTGTCGCAGTCGAAGGGAAGCTAGCGGGGATGCTTGCTGTTGCCGACACCCTGAAGGACGATTCGAAAAAGGCCATAGCCGAGCTCGGTTCCATGGGAATAGAAACGGCAATGATAACCGGCGACAACCGGCTTACGGCTGAAGCGATCGCGAAGAGTGTGGGCATATTGCGTGTTCTTGCCGAAGTACTTCCTGATGGAAAGGTGGACGAGATCAAACGGCTCCAGGAAGCAGGCGGGCTCGTTGCCATGGTTGGCGATGGTATCAATGACGCCCCTGCGCTCAAGCAGGCGAATGTGGGCATTGCAATCGGGACCGGAACCGATATTGCCATTGAAGCTTCTGATGTGACACTCGTACGCGGTGACCTCTCGAGTGTCGTGTCGGCGGTCAAACTTTCGAGGGCGACTTTCAGAAAGATACGGCAAAACCTGTTCTGGGCGTATTTTTATAATACAATCGCAATTCCTGCCGCTATATTCGGATTTTTACACCCCGTCATTGCAGAGGCTGCAATGGCCATGAGCTCGGTGAATGTGGTAACGAACGCCAATCTTTTGAGGTTCGCGAAGATAAAGCCTGACTACAATTGAGATCAAACTCAGTATGCATTGAATATCAGAAGGGGTCATTGTATATTAAGAATGTCAACGGGCGAATACATACGGAGCCATAAGGAGATGGCATAATGACAGTAAACCACGAAAATAACATAATTGAAAAAGATGCGCAAACTGAAAAAAAGGGGCCTCATCCAACCAACCTGGCTGCTCTTAGAAGATTAAAAATCATCGAAGGCCAGGTAAAGGGCATTCAGCGGATGGTCGAAGATGAGAAGTATTGTATCGACATTGTTAACCAGATATCGGCGGTTAGATCTGCTCTGAACAATGTCGGCAAGCTCATCCTGCGGCGCCACATAGACAACTGCGTCACCAATGCGATTCGAAATGACGGCGAAAACAGCCGGGAAATTATCGATGAATTGATGCAGATATTCTCAAAAGAGGAGCTCTGAAAGCGGCTCCTGTGATACGTAATGCCACCGGTGATCGTTACCAAGGGCACTAAATGCATGTTCTCCAAGACGCGTAAGCGAGGATTACTTCAACCCAACCGATCATGGTCTTCTGGATATGTTCAGCCAACCCGCTGCATCGATCCATCAATACATTAAAGAAAATTCGAAAATCAAATATAACTGTACAAATAAGCCGTATCGTATTATAATAATAATACGTACATTATGCATGTTTGGAGATACTTATGAAAACAAAACTGACATTACGCATTAATAAGGAATTAATTGATAATGCTAAAGAATATTCTGCAAAGAGCGGTAAATCTATTTCGAAATTAGTCACTGATTTATTTACTATGATACGGAATGAGAAACTAGGAGAAATATATGAGATAACACCTGCTGTTAAATCTTTGAAAGGAATATTATGCGGTAAGAAAATAGACAAATCAGATTACAAAAAACATTTGGAAGAAAAATATTTATGAAAGTTCTTTTTGACACAAATATTATTCTTGATGTTTTACTGGACAGAGAACCGTTTACAGAGTATTCGACGTATTTGATGACGAAGGTGGAGAAGTCAGAAATAATAGGATACTTAGGTGCAACAACTATAACAACCATATACTACCTTTTACAAAAGAGTCTTGGGAACGAGACGGCCGCTGATAAAATTGAAACATTACTATCTATTTTTGAGATTGTTCCTGTAAACCGTTTAATACTGGAGGGAGCATTAAAATCAGGTTTTTCCGACTTTGAAGATTCTGTTTTACATGAGGGAGCATGTCATGTTGGTGTTGAGTATATAATTACAAGAGACACAAAAGGTTTTAAAAAATCAAAAATGCCGGTATTTAAACCAATTGAATTTATTAATATGTTGATAAGCATAAACGAAAAGGGTTAACATGACGCTCCATTCGTCTTTCTGCACTTTAAGGGTTTTACAGGACTATTCGGGGTGTGCCATTAATGCTGGTGCACACAAAAACATCCGCCGGGACGCAAAGCGTTCAGATAATTTTTAAGCTGAATAAAATCACCTGTATCTTCTCAGTATATCCCAGTATGCGCCGCGAAAGCCTTTTTGTATTGCATCAACGAGCCGCTGGTTGGCGTTATAGTTGTAGTTCTGGGCCGGACGTGAGGGATCAAAAAAGAAAAACCGCTCGTCTCCTGCAATGCAACGGGAGAGAATGTCGAAGATAGAGGACGCGACCTCCGGCTCTAAAAAGAAAATCGGGTCTGAGGGAGTGTTCCCGTAGAACAGGCCCCTGGTAGGAAGGTCGGTATCAGTCTCATTTGAAGGTGAGGCGTTCATGTCGGAGGGAGCTTCCCCTTTTCTGAACACTTTTGTTTGTTCGGATGTACTCAAATCTGTACCGGCCGTGCCTGTCTTTTCCAGATCTTCGAACATTCGCGTCGATAAAATACCGCTGCTGACAAGCTTTTTTTCCAGTACCGTGCCGCTGTACACCCGAACACCAGCGCTCACTCCGAACCTGGAGGCACCTGTTTTTTTCATCAGCTCGATTGTCCGTGCAATGCTTGCCTCCGATTCTCCCGGCGACCCGAACAATAGGTCGAGCATAACTGCCATGCCCTCTTCCCTGCAGTAATTGCTCGCGTTCATGATATCTTCTGGAGTGTAATCTCTATCGAGCCTTTTGAGCATACCCGGGTCTCCGCTGTCCACACCGAAGTTTATCCCGGCAAAGCCCGCCCGTTTCATGAGCCTTGCGAGCTCTCTCGTAAAAGGGGCAGGCGAACAGTACGCGTACAATTGCAGCTTTTCGCCCAGGCCCCGCTCTATGATCTGCCTGCACACCGCCTCGGCATGAGATGACGGGATGTTGAACTCACTGTCACAGGTGTGTACATGTGTAATCCCCTGCTCCAGAAGCCGTTCTAATTCGAAGACAATAACATCAGGAGGCCGCAGCCGGACCTTTCTTCCCTTTATGAGAGGCTCCGGACAGTAGATGCACCGCTTCGGACAGCCCCGTTTCATTTCGATCCCTGCCTGCCCCCCTTCACGGTAATACCGCCTGTTGTCGATAAAACTCCTGGTCATATTCGGAAGGGATAGTATCGTGCCTCTTTCCAGACGTATATTACCCCTGTTTCGTATCACCGATTCCTGCATGCGCCACAAGAGCCCTGGTATTTTACTCCATTCATCGCCTTGCTCTAAAAGCCTTTTTGAAAGCCTGGCCGAAGACTTTTTTGAACGTTCACTTGAAAGACTGTCTACGAGCTCAACAAGCGTCGCCTCCCCTTCCCCGAACACCCCGAAATCAGCACCGCACAATTCCATGATATACGCCGGCTGGATCGAATACCCCATCCCGCCCACAATAAAAGGAGCTTCAGAATGTTCCCGTGCCTTCTGAACAATATCCATAAACCCTTCTAAAAACGATTGCCTGCTCGTAAAGGCGCAGTCATCGGTATTTCTGAGCGTGAATCCCACGAGGTCGAAGCGTGTGTCTGAAAAAAAATCGGTGATCGCAGCAGTATAATCTTCAGCAAAGCAGAGGTCAAGAACCACCGGCTCATGATGGGCGGCATGAAGCGCCTCTGCAAGGTAATCAAGTGCAATCGGCGCAATCGGCGGTTTTATGAGGTTGGTGTTTATAAGGGCAATACGCATTATTCATCCTTTAAACCGGTACACAGTCTACCTGGGATTTCCTTTTTACTGTTTCACCACGCAAAAATCAGAAATACACTTTGCAGGTCCCGCTCAATCAAATTATGAACGTTCGGTTTTATTCGATTTGCAGCGATTTGAAACAGTCAGCCTTCGAAAACCAGGACAGGATTATTATACCCGTACACTGTTCAGCAGCAATCATTTTTAAGCTATACAAAATCCGACAAAAATTATTTATTGCCTTTCACCACCACGAAGGAGCCCTCGCCGTACCCCTGTTTGATCGGCTCTTCAGCCTTTATCTCATGTAAGGGATGAAAAATCGTCTGCCTGAAACTGAAATCCCTGAATCCGGCTCTTCTGAGAAAAAAAAAGCACCTCATCGGTTGAATAAAAGGTGACCGGTTGGTAAGACACGCTCCCGTTTTTATGCGCCAGATAATATTTTCCGAGTGCGCTTTGTTTATCCACATACCCGATAATGAAAGATCCATTCTGCCTCAGCACCCTGTACGCCTCTCTCAGCGAGGCCTCCACATCATCCAGAAAACATATTGTCGTGACCATAAGCGCATAATCAAACCACCCGTCATCATAGGGCAGCGGTTTAAACGAGCTGCCGGTATGAGCATACCTCATGGTACTATTATTCCGCCGCTCCCTGAGACTCTTCGAGGGAGTGGGTTGGCTGTGAAATCTTCTGGAATTCGCCGTTTTTATACCGCTGCAGCGCCTCCCGGACCGTTATTCCTTCTTCAATCCGGTATATATCGACAAAATTGTTCTTCAGCATATAAAAAGATAGCTCACCGACCTGGGACGTGAACAGCACATCGAGCTTGTATTTGATTATCGCCTTGATCACCTTGATTCCGACATGCTGTGACTCTCCCAGAAAACTGTTGGAATAGAAATCCTCAATGCACGTTTCATCTTCCCCCATTTTCAAAATTACAAAATAGGGCGCGCGGCCGAAATGGCCGTGTACCCTGGAATCCATTCCGTTGATATCTTTCACGGGGACAATCGCCGAAATAATCCCTTCCTTCGCAGGCTCTACGTGAATAAACACCGACTCAATGTGGCTGTAGCTCTTAATAATGAAATCCTCCACCTGATCAGCAAGCTCGTGTGCACGGTACAGGGGAAGCGAGGCGCTTGTTTCGATCTTGCATTCAACCATTTTAAACGGTCCGGCCTGGCGTATCCTGACATCTCCCACTCCTTTTACTCCGTATATTTCGTTTACCTTCTCCTCAATCTCCGACTGCAGCCTGGGGTCAAGATTTGCGTCCATGAGTGCAAGAAAGGATGTCCAAATGCTCGTCAAGCCCAGCTTGAATATGAGAAGTGAGATTGCCATTATCACGGCACCCTCGACGTAGGGGATTCTGGCATAGTGCAGCATAATACCCACCAGAACAATTCCCGATACAATAATATCAAGAAAAGACTCACTCGCGTTTATCATAAGAGACTGCGAATTGATCTGCCTTCCCACCTTTTTTTCCCTGCGAGCGACAAAAAAGGAGGTGACAATCGACACGATACTTGCCGATACAGGCATGACCGGAAAATTCACCGGCCCGGTTGCAGAGAGAAGCTTGCGGTATCCGTCCAGCAGGATCTCGAAGCCCGCCCACATGATACCGACGCCGATGAAAAAACTGATTAAGGTCTCCGCTTTGTACAGTCCGTACGGGAATTTGGCGGATTTATGCCTCGATGCGAGCCAGAGCCCGAAACCGGATGCAAATATGGCGAGAAGATCTGCGCCGCTGTGAAAGGCATCTGCCAACAGAACCTCAGACCCGAACAGATGCCCGATCAGCCCTTTCATCACTGCAAGCCCCAGAGTGACGAAACTTGCGGTCAAAGCAACCCTCTGGCCGAGCTTGAGGTCAGCTGTGCGTTTTTTCTCGAGATTTTTCTCTGTTGTATTCATGATTTCTGGCACCGCTCAATTACCTGTGGAAAACTGTCGCGTCATCGGCGATCCGCACCTGGGGCACTTTGTCTGAAAACAGGGGAGTCTCCTGCGATGGGAAACCGTATACCCGCATTTTGGGCACATGCAGTACTCCGGGGGCCCATTTATCCTATCCGATCCTGTATTCTTCTTTCTGCCCGCTCTTCTTCCTCTCCCTGCATCTGCTCTCATTTTTTCCCCATTTTGTCTGGAATTCCGTATAAATGAAAGGGCTGTGGGCTCAGTCGGCAATCTCAATAACCGCACCGCATCCGGCATCGATGAAATCTTCGCCCCACGCATTCTTAAAATCAGCAACCGCCCTGTCGCCGGTGCAGTGGCTGGGTCCGATCTTCTGCACGCCGAGTGCTTTCAATTCTCTCACGATGGACTGAATTCCACGCTCAGGCGTACCGCCGAGATGAAATCCGCCGGTTATTAAATATATCCTGTCCTGGCAAACCTGTACAGCTTTCTTCGCAATGGCGACAATTCCCGGATGTGAACAGCCCGTGACAAGTACAAGTCCGGATGTTGTTTTCACAACGAGAGACTGCTCCTTTATGGATGTTCCCATTTCACCGTTTGAATATACTCCTGGAAAAAGCTCTTCAGGCGAATGCACTTCGATGAATCGGGCTCCATAATCAAGTATTTTCTGCTTGAAGTCAGGAGGAAAAGAGGATGGAAGATATACGGTTACTTTCGGGTTCTCATCTAAATATTTCCAGAGCCCACCCGTATGATCCGCATGTATGTGAGAAAGAAAAACGACATCTATCCCGGCCAGGTCGATACCCATTTCATGCATGTTCGAAAGCAGTATACCCCCATCACCGCCCGTATCGAAGAGTATTGTTTTGTCCAGGCCCTGTACCACACAGGCCATGCCCCACGCCCCATGCGTGCTCCTGTTGAACACCATGTTGTTATACACTATTGAAATTGTCATAACACCCCCGTATGCGTTCGGCAGTACCGTCAAAACAAAAAGGGCAATGAGCATATATTTGACAGCTCTCTTCATCGTACATCCCCCGCTTTTTCGAAGGCCGCCTTACCGCAGTGTAAAAATATAGATTGGCCAATTAATAATGAATATCATTTTCATTATACTATCAGGCGAATTAAAAAATCAACAAGAAACTGCAAATTGGGGGTTGTGCGCGGAAAATGATACTCACCAACTGCATTAAATGATAATGGTTTTCATTTTCTTTATGTTACTATAGTAGTATATTACAGGAGGAAGGGGGACATATGTTTGGAAACGGCGGAGGAAGGCGAAATCCTGGCACAGGAAGAGAGCGAGATTCCGGCATGGGCTATGGAAACGGCGGAGGAAGGCGAAATCCCGGCACAGGAAGAGAGCGGAATTCCGGCATGGGCTATGGGAGAGGGAAAAGGGATGATCGGTTTTTCAACGATGCCCGGCAGATGGAAACCCCGTCATATACCGACCCAACAGATTCTTCCCCGGATCTTGCAGGCATTGATGCGCTTAAAAATAAGGCAAGAGTCCTGGAAGAACAGCTCAACGGCATACTGCAGAGAATACGTGCATTCGAAAACGAGCCGGATACTGAATCATCCCGGGGTACAACAAAAACGAAGATGATGGAGGCTGTCGTTAATGAAAGCCTCTGCGTCGGATGCGGAATCTGTGAAAAAACATGTCCTGTCGGAGCGATACACATGAACGAGATTGCCCATGTTGATGCCGGCCTGTGCACCGGATGCGGAAACTGCGTGCAGTCCTGCCGTCCTCGTGCAATAGCTCTTGTGCCCAGGGAACAGGATTAGGGAATATCTCAGCAAAATACGCACCAAATCACATTGTACAAGATGAAAAAAGGAAATAAAAAATGAAAGGCGATAAAAGCCGCCTGACATTCGGTCCGGTCCCCTCAAGACGGCTGGGTAAAAGTCTCGGCATCAACAACATCCCCCCAAAGATCTGCACCTATTCATGCATTTACTGTCAGCTCGGAAGAACATTGAAGATGCAGACGAAGCGGCAGGAGTTCCATTCCACTGAAGAAATAATACGTGCTGCAGAGGAAAAAATCACTCAATCGAAGGAACAGGGAGAGCATATCGATTATTTAAGCTTTGTACCGGATGGCGAACCCACACTGGACGTATACCTTGGCAGCCATATCGAAAGCCTCAAGAAGTTCAATCTGAAAATCGCAGTTATTACGAACGCATCCCTGATAGGCGATGAGGAAGTAAGAAACGACCTGACAAAGGCGGACTGGGTTTCCCTGAAAATCGACGCATGCAGCGAAAACACCTGGCATGCAATTGACCGCCCGCATAGAAGCCTGCATCTCGCGGAAATTAAAAACGGAATCAGGGAGTTTGCAAATCGTTTCAGGGGCACACTTGCAACAGAAACGATGCTTATCAGTGGAGTAAACGACACCGTCGAGGAGCTCGAAAAGATCGCTGATTTCATTTCGGAGCTCAAACCGATGCTCAAACACAGGTTGAGACTGGAACCGGGTAAAATGAAAATACAGGGACGAAGCCCCGTAAAGAGTTACCTCTCAATCCCGACGCGGCCTCCAGCAGAACCTGGCATTGCCCCAGCAGGCGAGTACGAGCTTTCCCGCGCATATGCCATTTTCAGAGAACGGTCGATTGAAACGGAACTGCTTATCGGGTACGAGGGAAACGCATTTGCGTTTACGGGACATCCCGAAGAAGACCTTCTCAGCATCACCTCCGTTCATCCCATGAAACAAGAAGCCGTTTTCAGTTATCTTGAAAGGGCGAAAACGGGGTGGGACCTGGTGGAAACATTACTCGATGAGGAAAAACTTAAAAAGCTCACCTACAGGGGAGATACGTTCTACCTCAGGACACTCAACCGTTCCGATCCAAATAGAAACTAAATCAATTTTCCCGGACTTCCCGCCTGGCTATCCGAGCTTTTTCCTGAGAAACTTCAGCCCCTTTGAGGGGATATCGTCCTGACTATCCACGAGGGGACGCCAGATATTCGCGAACGCAGCAACCTGGCCCTGCGCTCTCCATGTTCGTGTCGTGCTCCCGCACCTCCCACCACTCCTCAAGCGCTCCAGAGCAGCAGACCAGGGGGTTGTTCCACCGGTTTCTGTGGTATTGCGGTTCCCCCAAGTGTGAGGAAGTAGTGAGATGGCTATAATTAGAAAAAAAAAGAGTGTAGTGCCAAGAAGAATTTTAAGTTTTATAATTTATTGTGGCAGAGATATTTAGAATTTGCAACTGTAAAAGATCAGTAAGTGTACAATTGTTGATGATTTTTGTCAACAAATTATATTTTTTAATTTTCTGCTATTTTGCAATGGTCAGCACGATTTTCCCTATCGGGTGTCCGGTTTCAAGTTCCCTCTGCGCATCGGCCGCCTCTTCTAGCGGGAAGGTTTTGTGCACGAGTATCTTCAGCTTTCCCTCATCCATGAGTAAGGCGCAGTTTTCCAGTATTTTTGTCTGGTGATTTTCAACCTCGATTAGATCGAAGTACCATGGAGTGAGCATCAGCTCGTTGCTCAGGTACACACCCCTGAGCCGCGCCTGTGTCCAGTCGGCATTTTCCGACTGCGGCTTAAGCAACGAAACGAGGGTCCCGTAAAAACGGATGCATGAAAAGGTCCGATAAAAAGTTGTACCCCCGACTGTGTCAACCGCTGCATCAACTCCCTGTCCGTTGGTAAAAGCAAGTGTCTCTTCGACAAAATCTTCGTCGCCTGAAATTACCACTCTATCAGCGCCTAATTTCTCGACAATCTCTTTTTTCTTCGCTCCTGTTACGGTCGCTATGACGCGGATTCCATGGGCCGCAGCAAGCTGAACGGCAACATGGCCCACCCCGCCTGAACCGCCATGTATGAGCACACTCTGGCCCTTTTTCAAATGTGCCCTGTCGAAAAGGGATTCCCAGGCTGTGATGAGAACAAGAGGCGCCGCCGCCGCCTCGATGAAATCTGCTTTTTCAGGCTTTTTCACTGCAAACCGCTCTTCGAGCAATGCATACTCTGCATAATTGCCGGGTCCCTTGCCAACACCGCCGTGCGCAAAGTACACCGCATCACCCGGTTTAAATCCCGCAACTCCTGGGCCTGTTTCTTCTACAACCCCGGCCCCATCGAGACCGAGAATCTGCGGTGGGCTGCTCGGGTACCAGGTGCCGCGCCCACGCTGCTTGTAATCAACGGGATTTATGCCTGCTGCCTTTAATTTTACGAGCATCTGTGTATCTGTTTGGATAACCAGTTTCGGCACTTCGGTAAGCTTTAACACCTCAGGCCCGCCCACCTTCGTCATGAGTACTGCTTTCATACCGTTCACCCCTTTTTATAACGAAATATTCAACCTTTCTCCAGCAATTCTTTTTCCGGAGACAGTTTTGATGTTTTTGTCAAATTCCTCTTTGATGTTATGTGGTTCAACGACTATATTCTTCTCTTCGATATTGACGATGAAATCTGCCTCCCATATTACTCTGAAATCAATGCCGTCTATGCTACTCTCTGTGTGATGATTGCCGACAATATAGCACACCCTCTCGCAAATATCAGGCCGCACCCCGATACCTTTCATCAACTTCCGGGCCACCGCAGGTCCCTCCTGCTCCTGATACTTCGCCTCGAGAGATGAGTACTTCTTCAGGGATTCCGGAATACCGATATCATGAAAGATTGCACTCAATCCGATCACATCTTTCAAGAACCCGGTGTTGACCCCCTCACCTTCGGAAATATGTTCGGCAACAGAGAGCACCTTCACTGTATGCTCGACAAACCGTTCCTCGCCAAAATAATCCCTCATCACTTTCAGTGCCTTTTCTTTATACATGTCTTTTTCCATTAAATTTCTAGAGAATTGTTCACCTGGGGTGATTGACAAGGTAATCGTTCAGTGCATTGTACCGGTAGATATTTCTCCCGTGGACGAATCGGACAGGATGCCTTTTTTCTGCAAGACCGAATGCCTTCATTAGCCGTTCGGCTAACTCGCTCGTACAGTCGATCTGCCATGGTACAAGGTCTGTATCTTTCTGACTGATGCACAGGGCGACACGCTTTTTTTGATTCAATCTCCTACCCTTAAATCAAGCCTGTCGAATTAAACGCAGGCCCCGGTTCAATTGAGTACCCCTTACAACACTTTATTCAAACCCGATGATTGTTTTCAGTCCTTTACCGCTCATGGCAAACTCAAACGCCTCCCCGATCCGGGATATATCAAACTTTTTGCTGATAACCGATTTCATATCGATCTGGCCGCCTTCGATGAACCTCATTGCTCGTTCGTGCTGGCTGATCGAAGCGCCTGTCGTGCCGGTAACGATGATACTGTTGTAATGAATGCGGTTTGTATTCATCGGCACGTGCTCCCTGCCTTTCGGAAGACCGCCGAAGAGGTTGATCCTTCCCATTTTTACCGCAAGCCCCACAGCCTGCTGCTGAACATCGGGAGCAGGGCAGGCTGTTATCACCACGTCGACACCCCGTCCCCCTGTTTGCTCCATGACAGTTTCGACGAGGTCATGTTCCCGGGTGTTAATAATGACGTCCGGCTTGAATTTCTTCAGAAGCTCGAGGCGTGATTCAACAATATCGGCGACGAATATACGGCGCGCGCCCGCACGCCTGTTGACCTGGAGGTGAAGCGCTCCCATGGGTCCTGACCCGACGATCAGAACATCGTCTCCCGGTTTGGTCCCCACGGATTCATACGCATTGATGCAGCACGAGAGGGGTTCGGCAAGCGCCATCTCCTCAAAAGAGACCGAATCACTGAAAGGAATGAGGTTCCCCTGCAGCACCGCCTTGACCGGCACCCTGAAGTATTCTGCAAACCCGCCGTCAAAACTTATACCGGTTGCTATATACTCCGGACACATGTGGACCTTGCCCATCCTGCAAAACTCGCACACACCGCAGCCCACGTTTGATGCAACACCAACCATCATTCCCGGCCTGTACCTCATCACCTGCGAGCCGACCTCCGCGATTTCACCCGAGAACTCATGGCCGAGTATCCGCTCTTCGCCTTCCTTTATTGCAAAGTGTCCGCTCTTGAATATTCTGAGGTCGGTACCGCACACTGCAGCCGCACGGACCTGTACGAGTATCTCATTATCACCGATTACAGGCTTTTCAACCTCCCTGCATTCGATCTTTCCGACCCCGCCGTATACTGCCGCCTTCATGAATTCTTCTCCAGTTGTTGTCTGATTGTCATGGTACCCTTGTTTAGATCAACCAAATACCTTCTTTTCAGCGGCCTTTATGTTTTTAAGGCCCTCTCCTGCAAGAAAGTCCGCACTCGGCGCAAGCTGTCTCCAGATGGCGCAGAGCCGCGCAAGCTCCTTTATGTCAGGAACGAAGGACTCGATCGTGATCCACCCCGTATAGTCTATATCCTTCAGAGCCCGGTATACCTCTTCCCACTGAACGAGCCCTGTACCGGGAACCCCACGCTCGTTTTCGCAGGCATGAAAATACCCCAGATACTTCCCGGTATTTTTAATAGCATCGTAGAAACTCTTCTCCTCCCTGATCATGTGGTAGGTATCAAGGTGCACGGACACGTTCGGCTCATCCACATCCCTGCAAAACTGCACGCTGTCCGCAGCAGTATTCAAAAAATGGGTTTCAAACCGGTTCACCGCTTCCACTGCGAGTTTGATACTCTTTCCCTGGGCGTACTTTGCCGCTTCTTTAAAATTATGAACCGCCCATTCCCATTCTTCATCAGTCCTCGAGGTGCCGGTAAAATAGCCCCATGCAGCGTAATTGACGCCGCCGATCACAGAGTCGCCGCCGGAAATCTCATAGGCAACGTCTATACTTTTTTTAAAAAACTCGATCCCTTTCTTCCTTACTTCCGGATCTTTCGAAATAGCATTCGTGTCTTCAGTAAGGGTTATAACAAAATTGACGCCCATATCATTATCCTTGAGCGCACTTTTCACCTCATCGACCGGAAAGCGTTCGGGATGCCCAAGGTGCAGCTCAACTCCGTCAAAGCCGAGCTCCCTGGCATGCGAAACAAGTTTGACGTCCTCTTTTTTAAAATCACCTGTCCACAGCAGCAATTCCAGACCATATTTATGCATCGCAATCCTCCTCCTGTATTTTTATACTTTATTTCGGCGGTCAATCTGTAACCAGGTGGTTATCGGCTGCACACCTTGAAATAGGGTGTGTTAACCGGGGCATCCCAGAGCCTCTTTGTTTCATCATCTGCCCTGCAGAGCGACAGGGAGAAACCCGCCATCTCCTGCGTCGTTATGATATTGCCGATAAGCGGCCTGTACGGATTTATACTCTTCTGTTTCAAAATATCCTTGAGCCTGTCGTACAGGATGAACATCTCCATCAGTGTTGTGGACCCCGACCCGTTTATAAGCACGAGCACATCGCCTCCACTCTTGAATTCACCGTCTGTAATTACTTTTTCAGCAACGATATCCATTATTTTATTGGCTGTTGTCATTTTCATGGGACCCTCGGGCCCGGGTTCGCCGTGAACACCGGGACCGATAACAAGTTCATCCTCCGCGAGTGTAAAGAGAAGCTGTCCGGTCGTGGGTATTGTGCAGGGCCTGAGAGCGACGGCGAGAGTTCTGGTGCTCGCGTTGACCTCTTTCACCTTTTTAATGATTTTATCCCTGCTTTTTCCCTCCTCTGCAAGAGCGCCGGCAACCTTGAAGCTGAACGTCATACCTGCCATTCCTCGTCGGTTCTCTTCCTCGCCCCTGGGAGCGCTCGCGATGTCGTCGTACAGCAAAACACTTTCGACATCAATACCATCATCGTGCGCCATATCCACCGCAATACCGTTATTGATCACATCTCCCTCGTGATTTGCAATCAAGACGAGAACGGGGGTATGGCCGCTCGCCTCCCAGGCGATCTTTATTCCTTCGTATATCCTGTCGCCTCCCGCGCATGCAAAAATACCGCCAGGAATCTCTACATCATGCATACCGTACCCCAACATGCCCTTATAACCCGGCTCATGTCCCGCTCCCTGGCCGAACACGATCTGCACCTTTCCCTTTTCTTTCGGCTTTCTCCGGATAATGATGTCATCTGCAGCGAGCTCGAGGATATTGCTGTATGCAGACGCGAGACCTCTGATAAGCTCAACGACGATGTCATCCGGATTGTTCAAAAACTTCTTCATTGCCATGACTCTCCTCCTGTGTGCATAAGCTGTATGAGTTTTATTTCACTGCTACGATTGTCCGTTTAGATTATTTCGTCCTATTCATGCTCAAGGATATGTTTCGACCCGCAGGTCTCCGTGGCCCTTGTTTACAAACCTCTTTCACATTCCATGAGACTGAAAATAATCAGCCATAGTCCCTAAAATCAAGGCCATGCTCGCGGCACCCGGATCCTTGTACCCCAGGCCCCGCTCGCCGACATTCTTCGATCTGCCTTTCCTGGCGACCATATCCCTTGTCTTTTCAGCCCCCGCCGCCGCGGCGTCCGCAGCCGTACGGAAAGCATCGGCAAAGCCTGCGCCTCTTTTGGCGACAGATGCGAGGGCTTCCACTGCAGGCTCGAGAGCATCGACCATAGTTTTATCACCCGGCTGTGCGCCTCCACGCTTTTTTATCTTCGCGAGTGCTTCCGCAAGCATGCCTGAAAAATCAGAGAGAGAAAGTTTATCTTTCTCTTTCAGATTGTTATTGTAATACACCGCCTGTCCGGTGAAAAAGGTTCCGAATACGGCGCCTGCTGCGCCGCCGACTGTTTTTATCAATTCGAAGCCGCATTTTTTCAGCATCTCCCCTGTATCGAACGATGCATATTCCTGCAGTTTATCATTGAGGCTCTTGAACCCTTTCGCCAGACTGAATCCATGATCACCGTCGCCGATTTCCGTATCCAGTTTTGACAGCTCGGCTTTCTTTTCATCGATTTTCTGATACAGAATTTTGATCAGCTCGACAAGATTTTCTTTCGTAATACCCGCTTTCTCCGCCATTCGTATGCCCTCTCTATACCTTTGATGTCAGACGTATCCCCCGTTTGATGTGGAAAAAACAGGGACGCGTTGAATCCATTATCCCTATTCTGGCCGACATGTCAAGAGGTGAAAGAGATTAAAATGAGTTTCAGCAGATCGTTTTTTACAGCAGGGCGGAAATGAATTAACCTCAAAGATCCTCAATCTGCTTTATGGTTTTATCCATTAACATTCCATTATTTTGTATCAGATTTTTAATGCTCAACTGGCTTTTTGTGTTACAATTAACCAGCTTCAGAACAGCAAACAGGAGGGCTGATTCCATGGAATCGGAAAAGCTTTTGTCTTTCGGAACAACCATATTTTCCAAAATGACGAAACTCGCAAATGAAAGGGGCGCAATCAACCTGTCCCAGGGCTTTCCCGATTTCGATGCCCCCGAGGAAATCATAGAGGAGGCGGTGCGGGCAGTACGAGGCGGGTTCAACCAGTACGCACGGTCACAGGGCCATATGCCGCTCGCAGAGGCCATTGCGAGTAAAATCAGGCGGGATTATGGAATGGGATATAACCCGGAGACCGAACTGCTCATTACAAACGGCGTGACAGAGGGCATTGCCAGTGTGTTTCTCGCGCTGCTCAACCCCGGAGACGAGGTGATTTTCTTCGAACCGCACTACGACAGCTACCCGGTATGCGCTGCGCTGGCAGGGGCGCGCTGTCGTTTTTACACCCTGCGTTTTCCTTCCTTCGGTATCGACGGTGACGAGCTCGAAAAAAACTTCAACAGTCGAACACAAATCCTCTTCATCAACACACCGCACAACCCCACGGGAAAGGTTTTCTCGCGGGATGAGCTTGAGATGATCTCTAGACTCTGCATAAAGCATAACGTTACGGTGGTAACCGATGAAGTATACGAACATTTGACCTATGACGGTGTCTCCCATATTCCGATAGCCTCCATGCCCGGTATGCGCGAAAGAACACTTACGATTTCAGGAGCGGGTAAAACCTTTTCGATAACTGGCTGGCGGATAGGCTGGATTACCGGCCCTGTCGCTGGTATTCGCGCCGTTCATACCGCACACCAGTATATCACCTTCGCGCCTGCAACCCCATTGCAGGAAGCACTCGCATCCGTTATCAGAAGTATCGGCGAGTCCTATTTCACGAATTTGAAAAGTGCGTATCACAAACGACGGGGCATACTGCTCGAAGCCCTTCAGGACACCGGATTCAACCCATCCGTGCCCGCGGGCACGTATTATATACTCGCTGATTTTACCGGACTCCACAAGAAAGGTGACGTCGATTTTGTGCACTTTCTTATTGACAGATGCGGTGTTGCGGCCATACCTCCGAGCGTTTTTTATTCGAAAGACCCGGATGAAGGAAAGAGCCTCGTTCGCTTTGCCTTCTGTAAAAGGGAAACAACGCTTAAAAAGGCCGCAGAAGCGCTGACACTGCTTGGAACACGAAAATAATGAAATGACCATACGGGCCTAGAGCTTTTTTCTATTCCGGAGGGTACCGTTTGTCCGGTTTCCTGTGCTTGGTTCCGCCGTGCTTCACGATCTCGAAATTTATTCCCAGATAGGGCTCCGTATCGAGGTAGTAAAAAGAGCTCCCGTCAAACTCGCCGCTCTGTATCACGGAAATTCCTTTTTTTGCATACTCGTCTATGACCTGCTGGCAGTCGTCAACCCACTCTTTTATATGGTGGAGGCCGTCTCCCCTGGTCTCCAAAAACTCTTCGTAAATATTCGGACCGGTCAACGGCTGTATTATCTCCAGCTGCCTGTCACCGACCCAGGTGAAGGCAATCATCGCAGACCAGTCCGACGGTTTTCCCCTGTACGTAATATTCTTCATCTCAGGCGGTCCGTACCTGTAGATATCCCACGGCCCTGCATCGAAGATTTCGTAGTACTGTTTTACCGCTCGATCGAGGTCTTTAACAACGATTCCGATTTGAATGATTTTTCTTTCCGACATACGCCTCCCTCACTATTGTTGAATTGTACTTTCTCAAAGCCTGCCCGATGATACCGGGATACAGGTTCTGTACGTTTTTATATTGCCCGGTCATCCCTATTGTACCAGCAATCATGAGTTCTTCAAGAAAATTATACACCGTGCACAGGCAGGACATTCGTTATGCGCATAAGTGTGTACGCGAAAGCGAAAAACCCCGTCCGTATTCTGTGTTCGGCACCATGATGCGCCCTTAATTATTTGAAAAATGTCGATAAAGATACTATAAATAAAGGCAAGGGGACAAAAAATGCATATAAAACGGGGGTTTGGAATTTACCTGGCTGCACTATTCATTACTCTCGGTATTATTCTGGTAAGCAGCTGCGGAGGAGGCTTTACGGTAACCTTTGTCGATACCCTCAGACCGCCGGCAAAAGAACCTGTAAAGAAGAAACCGCCTGAACCGGTAGTAAAAGAGAAACCTCCGGCAACGGCTGAGGAACCAAAAGTCGAAGAGCCGAAAACTGAAGTTGTAGTGTCTGAAAAAGAACAGGCTGCAGGGGAGGAGGATAAAGAGACATCTGCTCAAGAACCGAAAGTAACCGAAGCGCCGGAGAAATCCGTTTCAGAAGAAACTAAACCGGTTGAAGTCGCTGCCGAAGGTCCTGCAAGGACCGAAGGCCCTGAAGGGACCGGAGAGCAGGAAGAGGCCGAAGGTCCTGAAGGGATTGGAGATTCTACAGGAGAAAAACCTGCTGTCTCCGAAGAACAGAAACAAAAGTCAGAGACCGTGAAGAACAAAGAGGAAGTATCTAAAGAGAAACCATCTGTCGAGAAGGGTGAAGAACAGAAGATCGCAAAAGAAAAAGAGAAGAAAAAGACCGATGAAAACCAGAAGACAAAACCGCCTGAAATAAAAAAGGAGGTCGTTACCATTACAGGGATAGTCAGCCTTCGGAAAAACACCTTTTACATCACAGAACTCGAAAGTAAAAAGCTCTACAAGCTCGTCGGTCTGAAAAAAGAAGATGAGGCGATGCTCAAAAAGCTCATCGGGAAGCAGGCGGATTTCGAGCTCAGAATCGTTTCGACCGAGGCGAAAAGGGCCTACAATGCACAGCTTGTGAAAATAGCAGAGGAAAAACTGGATTCGAAGGGCGAAGTGGAAGACACCTCTCCAAAAAAGGAGAAGAAGAAGTAGGGCTAAACCGACTGGATAGTAGTTACGAATACTCTTTCAAATCGACCGGCCTGCCCTCTTGGGCCGACTGGTCTGCTGCAAAGATCACCCGGTGAGTTTCGACCGCATTCTCAAGGTTGTTGTGCGGGTCTCTACCCGCATCGAGGCACTCGGCAAAGTATGAGAACTGCTGCAAATACGGGTGATTCGAAACATCGCCGCTGTCGATGAGCTGAACATCGAGCCTGCTCCACCCCTGGATGCCTTCGATCTTCTTGCTGTAGAACTGATCGTTTTTTATTGAGCCGTGGCTTCCGATCATGTTCAGGTTGAAGGTATACGGCTGCATGCAGTCGGTGACGCTCGAGACCTTTCCGATGATGCCGCCCCGAAATTTGAGCAGGGTAACGATGTTCAGGTCGTAGTCATAGGGCATGTACACCTCGTGCGGATTCTTGTTGGAGTATGAAAAGACTTCTGCCACCTCATCATCGATGAGCCACAGAAGCATATCCAGGGCGTGGCAGCCCGCGCGAAGAAGGGAGCTTCCCCCGTTCTCTTTTTTGACCTCCCATCTCTGGTTGGCATACCAGGGCCCGATACCGTGATAGTAATCCGCCTCTCCATAGTACAGGCTTCCGATCAGCCCGCTTTCGATAATCGACTTCATCGCCTGAGAAGCGCCTATGAAACGCACCTCGAAACAGACCGAGGTCTTCACACCGTTCTTCTTAACGGCTTCGAGCATCCTGAGTGAATCCTGGTAACAAAGGGCAATCGGTTTTTCGATAATAACATGCTTTCGGGCTTCAGCGGCCCGTATGGTCTGTTCCGGATGCAGAAAATGCGGTGTGCAGATATCGACGATATCAATCGAATCATCCGAGAGGAGCGCATCGAGATCGTGATATATCTTCACCCGGACACCGTATTGCTTTTCAATATCCGCAGGTTCGAGATCCCGCCGCGAAACGATTGCAGCAGGCTCGTAGTTTTGGAGCTTCGCGAATGAGGCCAGATGGGCGCCTGCAACCCATCCGAAGCCGACTATTCCAACCCTGTAGGTTTTCATCTCATCTTCCCCATGCATGAGACATCATGACTACACACCGTCCCGATACGCGATCTCCCCGCCTAAAATCGTCATCTTGGCATTGAAATCCGGATCAAAAACGGCAATGTCGGCGGACTTGCCGACCCGTAGACTCCCGGTCCCGGCCTGAATCCCTAAAAGAATCGCTGGATTCATTGTCGCCCAGAACACTGCCTGTTCCAGCGGCTCGCCGATAAACTGCGAAAGCCGTCTAACCGCCGTGTTTAGCGTGACGGCACTGCCGGTGAGATTCCCGTCTAATTCGGGATTGTCCGGGTATATCATCCGGAGTACACCCTCTTTCACGAGTGCCTGTCTCCCGTCCCTGAAAGTCACAACAGTGCCGTCGGGCCTGCCCGCGCCGACGAGGGAATCGGATACGACTATCTTTTTGTCATGAGGCTTGATCTTGTCGACAAGCCTGAAAAGGGGCTTCGGCACGTGTACGGGACATCCGATCAGCTCGACGCTCACCGCATCGTTTATCAGCACGGCGGTTTCCATCCCCGGCTCCATGGTGAGCGCTTCTGTTTCGCTTTCCCTGATGCCGAGTGTCGCGTCAAAGAGGTGGGTGACATGCCGGGCGCCCGCCCTGATTGCTTCGAGCGTCTTCTCGTAGGTTGCCGCCGTGTGCCCGATAACCGGGACAATACCGTTCAACGCAAGTGTCTTGCACAGCCATATCGCGTTGTCGAGCTCCGGCGAAAAAGTAACCGTTTTAACGAGATCACCGGTCTCGTCGAGCAGCCGTTTGATATCCTCCTTTTTGGGAATGCGCAGGTACTGTTCGGGATGTCCGCCCTTGCACTGCGATGCAAGCCAGGGTCCTTCGACATGCACACCGTGCACCATCTTTCCAACCGGGCTTTGTTCCCGTGCCCGGCCTATCTTTTTCACCTGTTCAATGATTGCGCCAAAGGGGCTCGACAGGGTGGTCGGTATAATTTTCGTTACACCGAACCGGAGGTACTGCTCGAACCCCTGCATCATGCTCTCGACCGTACCGCCGATGAAATCGGCATCGAAAATCCCGTGTGTATGAATATCAATAAGCCCGGGGGAGACGATATGTCCCTTGACGTCTATAGTTTCTCTCGCCCGGGGGGTTCCGGACCCCTCTCCGATAGCTTTGATTAAACCGTCTTCAACAAAGAGGTATCCGTCAGTCAACACCCCTGATTCGGCAAAAATACGGCCGTTCTTCAATACAAGGGACATTCTTTCCTCCGTATAGTTCTCATAAACTCCATTCAGCGTTTCATCCCGGCATAGCCTCGATTCACTTTCCGCCGCTTAACCCCTGCATGATAATGTGCTGGTGAGCCGCATGCTATCCGCGACTCGCACGCGGAGCTTTTTCTGATGTGACCCGTCCGGATAATAAAAAACCAGGTGCTGTAGAATCCCGGATAGTTATTCGTATCTCAGTTTACTTCCGGCACGAGCGGACCTGCTAGCTCTTTGATGAAAAAGAGTTTTCCGGGAAGTTCGGGCATGACACTCGAAGGAATCCACATGTCCGGTCCGTATTTCAGGGTAACCCACAGCGCCATACTCTGGTAGATCATCTTTCGAGAGGGAAGGTACCCGTCGACACCACCGATGGTGTAATCGGCCTGCAGAAAAATACCGGGGCCGATCGTATTCGCCCGCGCCGGCACAAGTGTAATCCTTCCTTTGAAGCTCGTAATGGAGTTCTGTATAATCGTGAGGGGGTGCAGCTTCGCCGCTATACGGTACGTCGGTTTTTTCCATTCATCTATGTCCCGGTAATCCGCCGCGAAATGGGGCTCCCAGAAGGCAATATGAAACACCCATCCGATACCATATATAAGAACGAACTTTGCGCCTTTCGCCCTGAGGTCCGCAATCTCGTCCGCATATCGCGGCATCTCATCCCTCGTGGCAAAATGTCGCTGCTTCTCGGGCACCGTTCTGACTCCCAGCCTGCCGTAAAACGCCGCCTCCATGGCGTTTCTAAATGCGCCCGGGTTGGATACGGGAAGTGTGTTGCCGTCACTGTCGCTCCATTCATCCATGTTGAACCCGTGCACGTGGGAGCAGTCGATATTCCATATATTCAGAAACTCCGCGGCCCACCGGTACATCCCCATGGGACCGGCTGAAAGAATAACGATGACGTCCCGTCCCTCATCTTTCGCCTTCTTGATCTGCAGGGCTATTTCATGGCCCATCAGTGTATTGAAATCCTGGAGGGTTTCGGCACCGACCGGTGTAAAATCGGGATGCCACCACTTTTCACGCGTATACACATCTTCAGGCTTCATACTGCAGCAGTCGTCGATTTTTTTAAGGTCCCAGGCCTCCGGATAGAAATCCTCGAACATGGATCCATTGATCGTCGAGATAAGATCGATTTTTTCCATGTGCACGCTCCTGTTCGGTGAAGCTTGTTCGGCATATCCGGGGTATTTATGATCGTTCGCCGGTGTAGTTGCTGATTGTAACAGCAGCAATGATAATTATCCCGATCACAACATCCCGCATGTACGGATTGACATTCATGATGATCAGCGCGTTATCAAGGAGCCCGATGAGTATGACACCCAGAAAGAAACTCAGGGCGTTTCCCTTGCCGCCGGTTATTGCGACCCCGCCGACAATAACAGACGCAAGCGAATCGAGCGAATAGGAATCTCCCGTCACAGCCAACGCAGAGCCGACACGCGAGATGAGTATCAGTGCAGCAAGCGCATCCAGGAGGCCGACGATCACGTAGGCGGTGAGGGTTATCCTGTCGGTGCTGATACCCGATACATATGCAGCCTTCCTGTTCCCGCCGATTGCATAGAGGAACCTGCCGTATCGCAGAAACTTCAAAATGATATGGGTGACGATGACGACCCCGATAAAGAAGAGTATGGCGATCGGAATAAAGTTGAGTATCCTGCCGCGACCGAGCAGCTCAAACCTGCCGAAGAGCATGTAGGAAGCGCCGCCGCTTATCAGAAGGGCCGCTCCCTTGTATACCGATCCGAATCCAAGCGTGATTATAAACGATGTCACCCTCGATTTAATCACCGTAATCCCGTTTATCAGCCCGAGTAAAAACCCGACGGCAAACGAAACAACGAAAGCCATGGGAATGGCAAAAGGAGCAAGCCACGCATGCGGATAATCGGCGGGGAGTCCTCCGATTTTCTGTATGATCATGGCAAGAATAATGCCGATGAGAGAAACCTGCGGCCCGACCGAGATGTCTATCTGCCCCGATACGAGCAGCATCCCCACGCCGCAGGCAACAATACCGAGCACCGAAATCTGCTGAAAAATGTTGATTATATTCACGATACGCAGGAATTTCGGGTTTACGATCGTTGCCACAAGGGCGAGCACAACGATCAGTATGATGAGCATGGTGGACTGTGTGATTTTCTTTTTCTGTCCTTCTCTTGAACGAATGTTGATCTTCATCTTCAATCCTCTTCAGCAACCTTTTCACCGACACCGAGAGAAAACTTGAGCATGTTTTCCTCGGTAATCTGATCTCCCTCGAGCACTGTCACGAGCTTTCCGAAACGCATGATGCCGACCCGATCGCAGACAGAGATGAGCTCCGGATTATCCGACGATATCATGATAATTATCTTTCCCTCTTTTGCAAGATCATCCATGAGCCCGTAAATCTCACTCTTGCTGCCGACATCGATACCGACAGTTGGCTCATCAAAAATAAGAATTTCAGATTCGGCAAAAAGCCATTTCGCGAGCACTACCTTCTGCTGATTACCGCCGCTCAGGTTGATCACCATCTGGGAAATGGACGGCGTTTTCACGTTGAGCGCCTTCGAAATATTCCCTGTCTCATCCCGCTCTTTTGAAAGGTTCATGAATGTGCCCTGGCTCTTTGCAAACCGAACCATACTTATATTTTCAAAGACAGGACGAATAATAACGAGCCCGTCGTCCTTTCTGTCTTCGGTCAGCAGGCCGATGCCTTTTCTGATGGCATCGTTCGGGCTGGTCGGCGTAATGTCCCTGCCGCAGTACACAAGCCGTCCGGAGTCTCTCTCATCGAGGCCGAACATCATTCGTGCGAGCTCGGTTCTGCCCGATCCCACGAGCCCGCCGATTCCGAATACCTCCCCCTTCCGCACCGTAAGGGAGACGTGATCGACCACACCCTGCCTGGAATAATCGATCACCTTGAGCATGTCCTTCTCTGAACCTGCAGCTTGAACAGCACTTCTCGAAAAAATGGAGGTGCTTTTCTTTCCGATCATCTCGCGGACGATTGCATTCATATCCGTTTCTTTCACACTATGGGTGTTGACTTTTTTTCCATCTTTGAATATGGTCACCCGGTCGCAGATTTCAAATATTTCTCCGATATGATGGGAAATATAGATAACACTCAAACCTTTCTCTATATGCTTCCGGACGATGTCGAACAGCACATTTTTTCCGTGCCTGTCCAGAGCCGCGGTCGGCTCATCGAGAATCAGAATCTTTGCCCTGTGCGAGAAGGCCTTGGCAACACTGATGAGCTTTTTCTGCACTGTAGTGAGGTCGTTCAGTTTTTTTCCCGATTGGATATCGATGCCGAGCTCCTCGAGAAGCCTGTCCGCCGCGTCGATACAGGTCGCAAGCTTGACAAAACCGAATCGTGTTTTCGGCAAATCGTAGAGGTAAATGTTTTCAGCAACCGAAAGCTCCTCCACAAGCTGGTTTTCCTGGTGTACAGTCTGGACGCCAAGCTCGATCGAGGTGGGCGGATCAAAATGGGTGTACTCTTGACCATCCAGAAAAATATTTCCTGAATCAGGCTGGATAGAGCCTGCGATTATTTCGATAAAGGTCGACTTACCCGCCCCGTTCTGACCGACAAGCGCCTGGACCTCTCCGTATCGAAGGTCAAAATCAACCGCGTCGAGTGCCTGAACGCCTGGGTAGCTCTTGCTTACCTGCACAGCCTCTAATATATTCGTCGTCTTCACACCTTCCTTCATTAGATCGACTGCATATTGCATAAAACTACGGGGTCTCTTTTCGAAAAGAGACCCCTGAAAACATCGTTGATTCCTAACCTGTGTTACTTTTTCCGCAGTTCCGGTTTATACTTTCCGGTCTTAACGAATTCGTCTACAACCGGCATCCAGGTTTCGTCTACATCCCACGGAATCAGGTTTTCCTGCCAGTTATCCCTGTCAACCCACACGATCGGGGAGTAGCTCTTCTTCTGGTATGGTTTGCCCTTCATGTAGTTGATAAGGTTTTTGGCGCAGATCATACCGTGGAGTCCGGGCGACAGGCTCAATGCGTAATCGAGATCGCCCTTCTTGAAGTTCTCGATATCCATGGGACCGCCGTTTACGGTGACAACGGCAACTTTGTTCAGGTTGACATTCTCCTCCTTGAGGCCCTGGATAATTCCTTCCGTGATTTCCTGGCATGCGCCCATTGCAACGTTGAACTGAATGCCCGATTCCACGAGTGTCTTCGTGATATCGAGAGACGGAGCAGTTGCGTAGTCGCCATACTGAACATCGGTCGCAAGCTTGATCCCTTTCAGTTTCGACAGTTCTTCCTTGAAACCGGTAATTCCCTGCATAACAGGCGGTGTTCCTGCAAAACCCTGGATCCAGATTACCGACAGGTCCCCGGGAACATCATCTCTGATGCTTTTGGCGACTGTCCGGTAGATCTCAAACCAGTTGAAATCGACGTCCGCAACCGGTTTCCCCTCTCCCTCAGCAATACCGCTCTCGGTAATTTGAATCGGGATGTTCGCCTCGTTGGAAAGACGGCAGGAGTACTCGGCGCTCGCCGGGGTCACAGCGGTGAGATTGATGCCGTCCACACCAAGGGTGATGAGATTCTGAATAGCCTTGGTTTCATCCTCCGCCTTGTAGTTGTTGTACTGCCAGTTGAGCTTTACCCCTTCCTGATTGGCAACAAGCTCGAAACCCTTGTGAAACGCGGTGAACCAGCCGATCTCATAGGGGATGACAACTCCTACGGTGAGCTCTCCTCCGGCTTTTCCCTTGCCTGCACCACCGCCTGCAAATGCGGGCAGTACTGCAAAGGAAACCGCGAAAATCAACACCATGAGTAACGCAAGCTTCTTTTTCATAAAAACTACCTCCTGAAAAATTTTTATGTTTGAAACTAAAATAGTTTCCGTGTGGACATCAGAATATACCCGCCCAAAACACCCGTCAAGCTAAATTTAGCTATATCACCTGCAGTGCAGGTCTTGCTACAGCAAGATTAAAACTGGCTCTTCACTTCCAGTGATACCTCATCCACGAACCTGTTGCCATTGTATATTTGATTTCCGTCAATAGTCAGTCCGAAATTCGCGCCTTCTTTCACTGCATAATGCAGGTTTCGCACGCTTACGGAATCGCCCAGGTTCACGACCTTGATACCGGCTGATTTTAATTTTTTGTATAAACCGTCGTTGGGCCTGACTAGACAGCTTACAATGTCGTCTGCCTCGAGCTCGTCTTTATTGAAACTGCCGTCCGCAATCATGACACGGCTTCCATCAACCGCGTATATCGAAGAACTGGTACGCACTTTGACCGGAAACTTGAAGGGTTTCGAGCTCAATGCTTCCGCATCCGTCTGGTTGAACCGTTTTCTCAGAACGTACATGTGTACGGGCTCAATTCCGGAACCAAACTGCGCATTTTCCGTCACAATGGTGACGTCCTTCCCGATGGATGCGAGATACGAAGCAGTATCCGCCGCGGCAAAGTGATCACCCCACACAACAACCCGCTCGCCCACCTTCTTCGGCTTTCGATCGCCAGGATAAAACTCACAGGTAGCTTTCGGGCAGGCGATGACCTCCTCAAACGGGCTGATAAAACCCTTTTTGATCCCGGCGACTTCCGGAATATACGAGCTCGCGCCCGTCGCATTGACGACAACATCATACTTCTTCAGCTCCTCGAGAGCTGGCTCATGACGGAGCTGCACCTCGACCTTCTGTTTATCTATCTGAATCCTGATCCAGTCCGCGTACCACTTCATCTTGATCTTTCCCGGCGTCATGCAGCATCCTAGTATAGCCCCGCCGAGCTCGCTCGTTTTCTCGAAAATAACAACCCGGTGCCCCCTGATAGTTGCAAGCCGCGCCGCCTCCATACCGGCGGGACCGCCGCCGACAACGGCGATATTCATCGGCTTTTCCGCTGTTTTTATATGTTCGTACCGCATATCTCCGACAGCGGGATTGACGGCGCAGGCAATATGCTTCTTCGCGAGCATCGAATCCTGCCAGCAGCCGGTCAGGCACGATATGCATTTGCGTATCTCTTTCACCTTGCCGTTGTATGCCTTTACCGGCCAGAAAGGGTCGGCAAGCAGCTGCCGCGACAGGCCGACCAGATCTGTTTTACACTCCGCAATCACTCTGTCGCAGTACTCAGGGTCGCGCAGGGTATGGCTGTTGACGACCGGGGTTTTCACCACCTTCTTTATCGCCTCTGATGCGTACATGGTCCAACCCTGCTCGTAGTACATGGGGTCGAAGCCCGCACCCGGTGTTTCGGTGATACACTGGCTCAGGTCGAGCAGTGTAATGCCCGCCTGCTCAAACAGCTTCGCCACTTCGATGCTCTCTTCGAGACTGCGGCCGCCCTCAATCCATTCATCCACCGAGTACCTGATAGACACGGGGAAATCATAGCCGCATTTCTTATGTATCTGATCGATAATGGCGAGCGGGAATCGCATGCGATTTTCAAAACTGCCACCGAACCTGTCGGTTCTCCGGTTCGTGTAGGGACTCATGAACTGCGCGATGAGGTAGCCGTGGGCACCGTGAAGCTGGACCATGTCGAATCCCGCCTGCTGCACCCGCCAGGCAGCATCGGAGAATTTGTCGATCATATCGATGATCTCTTCAATGGTCATTGCACGCGCGCGCTTTCCCTGCTCCTCGGCAGTGGCATAGATCACCTCGTGACCGGCTGACCAGGGCACCTTTATGATCATATCGTTCGTCGACATTGTGTTGTACCGCGGGATTGCGGCCTGCCTGCCCGGATGCATGAGCTGAACCGCGCATTTCGCGCCGTACCTATGTATCGCATCCGCGAGTCGCGCGAGCCCCGGGATATACCTGTCGTTGTCCGCAACGAGGGAATTGACGGTCGGTCTACCGGTTTCTCCATCCGGCGAGGTCGCGCCGACGATAACGATGCCGACACCACCCTTCGCAATCCCAGCATGATGATGGATGTCAAGCGTGCTTACCGACCCGTCGGCATGCGACGAGCTGATATCCGTCGGTTCATGCAAAATACGGTTCGGCGCTTCGAAGTTTCCGATTGTAATCGGCTTGAAAAGGTTGGGAAAATTACCCATTTTTTGTATCTCCTGTAAAAATTATAGGGACATCATATCGGTCGGCAGGGGCAGGGTTATTGTCTCGCCCGTTTCAATCGCCCGATCGATCGCAACACACAGCTCATGGGTTTTGAACGTTTCCTCGATATTCAGCACCGTATCGCCGCCGCTTTCGACGCAGTTCATAAAGTCATCGATGAGATGCCGGAATGGATGGTGAGAGACAGATGGGCTGTCCGGCATGATCGTATTGAACTGCTGCCACCCCATCTGCCCCGGAAAAGTATCCTTGAAGTAGAACCTGTCGTTTACAACAGAGCCGCTCGAGCCGTGCAAAATGAAGTTCATGAGGTACGGTGATTCGATTTCAAAACTGCAGCTCGTCTTTCCGATGGAGCCGTCTTTGAATTGCACCGTCGCGATGTACGACGGCCAGTACTCGAAATCGTCGCTGTGCCCTCGTGTCCCGTACGCGTGGACCTCGGCTATCTCGCCGCACAGATAGCGCAGCATATCGGCTGCGTGTATGCCTGCCACGAGAGACGCGGATGGCCCTCCGCTTTTTTTCTGGCCGCCCCAGGTAAACCCGTTCCACCATGGCCCGAGACCGTGAAAGTAATCTACTTCTATATAGAAGAGTTTTCCAAAAAGACCCTTTTTGATCAGGTTTCTCACATTCAGCACAAAAGGGTTCCACCGCAGGGCAAGCCCGTTCTGGAATTTCACCCCGGCTTTCCGTATCTCATCCCGGACCCTGCATATCTCGGCCCAGCTCATACCAATCGGCTTTTCACAAACAACGTGCTTTCCGAGCTGCGCTGCCTGTATGGCCTCGTTCGCATGGAGAAAATGGGGGCTCGTGAGAACGAGTACCTGTATATCCTTCCTCTGCACCAGCTCGTCGTAGCTTTTGAGCACCCCGCAGGACAGGCCCATATCCCGTATCTTTTTCTCTGTTTTTTTCTGGTCCCTGCTCGCCACTGCGACAACCTCTGAAAGCGGGTTGTTGTTGACCGCCTTTATATACTCTTTCGCGACATCACCGATTCCGAATACCCCCACCCCGTACTTTGCCATGACATACTCCCTCTTTTTGATCGGCGACCGCAGCACAGGCAACCGCCCTTTTGGGTCACTGTACATCACCGTCAAACTCCCTGTCAAGTGGATTGTAAGCTATGCAGGCCGGCTTTATTGTTTTTAAATATATAGTCCAATCTTTGACATTTTTTTCCTTCCGTCGTATACTCTTCTCCACATGGAGCATTACACCTTTTTATTTTACCTTATTTCCCTCATCACAGGGATACTGTCCATCGGGATATCAACAGGCATCTAACTGCACTACAGGAGAAAGGAGAGAGCACCGGCTACTTCCGAAAGCGGTACGGTATTTCGCAGAGGGAATCCGAAATTATTGAATCCATTATGGACGGCCTGAAAAACTAGGAGATCGCAGACAGGCTCGTTATCGCGGGAAAAATTGAAAAATCAGTCCCTATTAAACCCGATATCTCCTGGTTCCAGCTTTCCCTCTGTTTGAAAGGTTTCATACTTTCGGAAAAAAACAAAATATTGTTTTATGCACTGAGTTCAAACTTCGACGAGCGGCTTGCCCGGGGTAAGGGCATACAGGTGATACGACTTGCTGCAAAAAAGGAGGGGTTTGAGAGCATCGAAGCAGGCGGACGCCAGGTCGATGCCGTAAAGATTCTCATCAGCTTCGAACATATCCCACACCTGTTCTGGAAGGCATACTACTGGTACAGAACCGACGAGACGCGGCTGAACCAGTCGATGGGGGTGACGGATATCGGTTCGAGCACGACTTCTTTGTCGAGTCCCCTGTGAACCGTAAACTGACGGTGCCTGGTATGGCTTACGCGAAAATGAAGGCCGTTGTTCCAGGTAAGAAAGCAGAAGAGTTAGTAGAAAAACTCGTTCAGCCATCTTGACTTGAACGGGGTCAGGAAGCTTCCTGCCTGTACGAGTCCCCACGCATCGCTTCGCCGGGTCAGCTCTTTCAATCTATCTCTGGTTACCGGTATCCTGTACCAGTCGATTTTCATATTTTATACTCTGCCACGAAGGTTCGGATTCCCTATTTCAGCTCTGCAAGAAACCCGGCCTGCCTATAGTTTGAGGTCTCCCAGCGGCAGAACGTACTGCAGGCGACGCAAAATGCCCCGTACACGTCCAACGACCTCCGCAAGGTCATGCTCATCCGGCCGCTTTCGAATATCTCCGAATCGCCCCTCTGTGTTGTAGGATATATCGGCCTCCGGGAAAAACCCGAGCGCCGCGATATGATCGACCACGCGTATGCCCTCGTGCTCGAAGTACTGACCGATATGCTTCAGCATAGGCTCAGCTTCATTGTAGCCGGTATGTCCGCCCCCGTACGTGCAAAACGGCACTGCAGCTACGCCTGGTGTTTCCGGTGCCGATGCCAGAAGTTCGACACCGTCACGCCTCCTGTTTTTTCTTAAAAATGACAAAACCGGCTTGGGGGAAAGGTTCTCGTACACAGGCGCTCCCAAAAAAATCAGGTTGTAATCGAGATATTCAACTTCGAGCTCCTTGTGAATACGGGATATGGACACATCCATCCCGGCAGTCTGCAGAGTGTCGTGGATACAGCGGGCTACCTTTTCCGTGTTCCCGTTTTTTGTCCAGAACAGGACAATTGCTTTTCCTTCGGGCATCGCAGGCTCCTTTGCTCAAATATCGTCCTATGATATCACATATTCTATTTGTATGATATTACAATTTAGCAGGCACACGCATATAAGAGTTAAAAAAACGGGGAAATTTGCTGCTGGATGTTTAGTCGAACAGTCATATATGGTAAAACAGATCCGGCCGCTATTAAAGAGCAGCCGGTCTCAACGTGTCTTTGTTATCTGCTGTAGGCCTTTTTCGCGGTTGACGCATACCGGTAATGGGAGTGCTTCTTCGATCTTCCACCTGATGCATAAGAGCGCTTCCTCCCGGCTTTCGACCGGTTCTCCGAAGCTGATTTTCGGGCTGCTGCACTCAGTGAGTGAAACGGCTGGTCCTTCCATACGGGAAGCTGCTTTTTAAGTATTTTTTCGATCTGCTGAAGATAGCCGATCTCCGAGGCATCGCAGAAGGAAAGCGCGATCCCGCTTTTCCCCGCCCTGGCAGTCCGTCCTATACGATGAATATAACTCTCAGGCTCGTTCGGCAGTTCGTAATTGATGACATGGTCGATATCGTTGACGTCGATACCGCGCGCTGCGATATCGGTGGCGACGAGAACCCGGATCCTGCCTGAATGGAAACCGTCAAGCGCTCTCCTTCGGGCCTCCTGTGTCTTGTCGCCCTGAAGGTCGTCCGACTTTACCCTGAGCCGCGTCAGCTGTCTGGAAAGATCCTTTGCCCTGTGCTTGGTGCGCGTAAAAACAAGCACCCTGAGTATGTCCCGTTCGGCAAGAAGCTTCATCAGCAGGGCCTTTTTATCCTCCCGGTCCACAAACAGCACCTTTTGTTCAATCTGCGGAGTGGTGCTGGCATTCGAGGCAATCTCGATGTGATGCGGATCGCGCAGCATGTTTGCCGCAAGGCTGATGATACTCGGCGGTATTGTCGCGGAGAAGAAAAGTGTCTGCCGTCCTGCCGGCAACTCCTGTATAATTTTTATGATATCCGGGATGAACCCCATATCGAGCATCCTGTCCGCCTCGTCGAGCACCATGATCTCAACACGTCCCAGAAGCCCCCTGGATCCCTCCATGAGGTCGAGAAGACGGCCCGGTGTAGCAACGAGAATATCCACGCCGACTGATAATTTTTTGATCTGATCACGCCTGCTCACGCCTCCGTGCACGATTACCTGTCGCAGATGCAGATGCTTCCCGAAGGATGCGAAACAGTCGCCTATCTGAGCTGCAAGCTCACGAGTCGGGGCGAGCACGAGTGTTCGCGTTGAATTTCGTATCGGGTTTTTCTGGCTCTTCGCGAGCTTATTAAGAATCGGCAGAACGAACGCGGCAGTTTTTCCGCTGCCGGTCTGTGCACACCCGAACAAATCGCGTCCTTCCAGAACAAGCGGAATCGCCTGTTTCTGGATAGGTGTCGGAATCCGGAAGCCCTCCTCCTGTAATGTCTGTTGCAAAGGTTCGATCAAGTCGAACCCCTTGAAATAATCCTCTTTCATAGTTGTCCTCTGTGTAGTAAATTGTTTTCGTTGAAGCTGCAGCCTGGGAATGGTCCGGAACTCTTTCGTTCCGGGCGTTTACGTTGATCAAAAGTTCAGAGAACTGGCAGGATTACTCGTTACTTTTGGAGACGCTTCCTGTAAGCAAAACATCTGGTCCAATCCCGACGAATTTTCCACGTGATTGCAACCAGAAAATGCGGCAGGTTTAAAAACTTCAATGGTTTTTCTTCGTTCAACGCTCTTAATATACCCCTGAATTATACATCGGTCAATCCAATTCGAAAATAAATCGATTTATTTATACGAAGCGACATATACAAATCAGGAGAGCGTACCGGCGGTACTTTCAGCATTTACAACATTATTCGGACGATTGGCATACGAAATGGTAAAAATAGAATTTTCAATTTTTCTTTACTCATCTTCCTGTTCTTTATTGCCCGTCACCTGAAAGAAATGAATCGACTGCCCGTTTCGCCTCTTTGAAGCCATTGTATTCGACTATTTGTATGTCCGGGCACCCGGCTATCATGGCAGAAAGCCTTTTACCTTTTTTTGGGTGATACAGGCAGAGCACCTTCTTCTTCAACCGGAGAGCCTGTGCGATCTCATAGCCCACTCCCAGACTCGGGATCGAAACCTCGGCAATTACTGCATCAGCCTGCTTGAGCCATCGCAGGTCACGGTCATGAATATAGCGCGTATCGTACGACTCCCCGTGTGAGGCTTTCAGGGTCGGATCGCCGACATGCTCGGTCAACACAACAGAGTATCTCTGAATATGGGTGATGAGCCTTTGATAGAGCTCGGCATCCTCCCTGCCGCCCCGTATCGATCCCGCAAAGTAAATCTCCATAAGCGTCTGCCCCTCTGTGCCGGCGGCATGTATTATGAATGCTTTCCCGCCTCCGGGTATATTTTCAAAATTTTATGCACTTTCCAGTTGGTTGCATATGCAACCATTTGGTATTCTACACTTCCTCGCGCTGCAGAAAAGCCCTTGCGAATTGTGCTTCTTCATAACTGACAGACCCGTGCAGGCGTTCGACAACCGGCGTCAGCTTCCAGTCGCCGAGGACGGCAAACGATTCTTTGAGCGCTTCAAGCTTTTCAGGACTGACGAGGTGGCTGATATCTATATCCTTCCCTTCACGGATCAAGCGCTCGAGGTGCCTGGTAATGGTCGATTCAGTCAGGCTACGTATTTTGGCGATTTTCTTTATTGAAAGACCCTTTGTAAAAAGCTCGTATGTCTCTTGAAGGGTTTCTCCTCTAACCCTTTTAAGTTTAATATCGTCATCCGGGAGAAATGATTGTTCATCATATACATGCCGTACATGAATAGCCGGGTTTTGCTTTAAATAGGCGGCAATCTCCTGTGCGAAATGTGTCCCATAGCGTTTGAGCTTGGTGTCTCCGACACCGTTGATTCTCTTCATTTCAGCCGGCGTCGTGGGAAAATACCTGCACATCTCGTGAAGAGTTTTATCGGAGAAAATAATGTATGGAGGGACGTTCTGTCCTTCGGCCATCTTTTTCCGCAGTGCGCGAAGTATTTCGAAAAGACCTTCATCGTACAACGCACCCGAGGTGGACAGCGAACCTGCATCGGAGCCCGCATCTGAAGAGGAAGGCACTCTTGAAAATGATAGTTCTCTCGAGCCGGGAAGCATTGCTGAAGGGGACGTGGCAGCATGAGAATATGCATCGCGGCCGGACCGAGAAACGCCCGTTTTCCTGCCGGAGTGTTCCTTCTTCGTCTCCGCTCTTTTCAGAGCAGCGATCTGCTCCCTTCCATGCAAAATGTCCGTTCCCTTGTGCGTCAGCTTCAATACAGGGTACTCATCACCCTCCCGACGAATGGCACCCTGCACGAGAAGCTCATTGATGAGAAAGTGCCAGTACTGCCTGTCATGAAGGCTTCCCGCACCGAAGGTCTCGATCGTATCATGCCCGCGCTCACGTATCCGCTTCGTATCCGCGCCGACCACTAGATCGACAATATACCGGATGCCGAAGCGCTGTCCAGTATGAAGCATGGCTGAAAGCAGTATCCGGGCGTCAAGCGTAATATCCATTTCTTCAGCCTCACCTGCACATATGTCGCACGCTCCGCAGTTTTCGGAGGGATAGCTCTCTCCGAAATACTCAAGGAGAGACCGCCGTCTGCAAACATTATGCGACGCGTAGCGGACCATACTGTATAATTTCTCCGTCGCGGTTTCCCTTTGCCCTTCATCGGCGATTTTATCGATAAAATATTTGAGCTTGAGTATATCTCCCCTGCCGAAATAGAGCACGCAGTCCGCTCTTTCGCCGTCTCTTCCCGCCCGCCCCGTTTCCTGGTAGTAGCTTTCAATATTCTTCGGCAGATCCGCATGTATGACGAAACGGACATTGGATTTATCGATGCCCATGCCGAACGCGATGGTAGCAACCATTATCTCTACTTCGTCTCTGTTAAAGGCTTCCTGGTTCTCTTTTCGATTCTCAGAACTCATGCCTGCATGGTAACCAAGTGCACGAACTCCGTGTCCCTCCAAAAAATCGACCAGCTTCATAACGGAATCACGTGTCGTTCTGTACACAATTCCGGAATCACCCTTATGCTCCTGAATGAAATCTAGAATCTGCTGCTCCACCTTTTTCTTTGTTTCCACCCGGTAAAAAAGATTAGGCCGGTTGAATGATGCGCGCACCACGAACGGCGACCTGAGACCCATTTTTGCAATAATGTCATCCTGAACCTTCGGAGTGGCTGTCGCCGTAAACGCTGCAACCGGGGTATAGGGGAAAAGGGCGGTAATTCCCTCAAGGCTCAGATAATCCGGACGAAAATCATGCCCCCACTCGGAAATGCAGTGCGCTTCATCAATTGCAAAAAGTGAAATCGAAAGCCCCTTAATCTCTTCGAGAAAATGCGGCATAACGAACCGCTCCGGTGCGATGTAGAGCAGGTCCAGGGCTCCGCTTCTCAGGCTCTGGTATACCTCGGATTTTTCCTCTGGACTGAGCGAGCTGTTGAAATATGCAGCAGAGATGCCATTTTCCCGAACAGCGTCGACCTGGTCTTTCATCAGTGATATGAGGGGGCTTATGACGACAGCGGTGCCGTCGAGCATCTTTGCGGGCAACTGATAGCAGAGGGATTTTCCCCCGCCGGTGGGGAGCACGGCGAACACATCCCTTTTTTTCAAAATATTTTGTATGATCTTTTCCTGATCGGGGAGAAAGGTCTTAAAACCGAATACATTGTTCAGGGTGTCGTACATGGGTTGCAATACGCTCTTTCGGGTATTTTAAAATACTCAAAAATCCATTTTGATTGTAACCCGTCTTCCCGTATTTGCAATAAAAAGACCTGCATACATCTGCAGGTCTTTTTAAATTTGGTGCTGTCTTGTAGAGCTATCCCAATTAAAACAGAGATACACGGCTCTTAATAATCGCTATCCGGATGCTTTTCGTCCGAATAACACCGCAGGTGTGCTGCATTGCGACATCACAGATCCACCAGAAAATCATTAGTCGAACACATCCTCCAATCCAAATGCGGATGCAACGTACTTGACACCGTCAACAGTGATCGTGCCGCTTACGGTAACAGTGGACTCGGATGTATCCATATTGGTCGCAGATAACGTAACATCGAATGATACTGTCGACACGGAAGCATCTGTCCCGGTAAACGTAAGCGCCCCGCTTATGGTGAAGGTTCCCGATGTCCCGGAATATGAGTAAGTTATTGTCATCGTACCGTTAATAGTGATATCGTAATAATAATCTTCATAATTCGTGAATACCACAGTGATCGTTCCCGATGACTGATCTCCCGCGACTGTGACTGTACAACCGCTTCCTGGATATGTTCCCGGAATGGGATCTGTAGGATCGGCATATTCCATCACCTCTGAACTGAAAACGGCCCCCATCATTTCTCCGAAATTATCTACCGTCTGCTGGGAAGGCGTTGCGGCCTTTTCCGCATTATCACAGCCAAAAACAAATAAAAACACAGCTACGGCGATAAAAAATACTAATACTCCCTTTTTTGCTTTTTTCATAGTAATCTCCTTCTAGATTTATTCAATAGACAAATTATACAATATCATGAATAATTGTCAATCAAAAATATAGCTTTATAGACCAGCAAATGTCCGAAAATAACTTATAGTCAATTATCTTAAGATAATTTTTCAATTATATGGTACAATACTGGTAATTCGTACAGTCAGCTGAAAGGAGGTACCTGTTTTGGCAAAGGTACTTGTTGTATATCAGTCCAAGTGGGGAAACACGAAAATAGTGGCCGAAAAAATTGCAGAAGGGCTGAACAAGGCCCCGGGGATCGAATCAGCCGTCGGCACGGTAAAAGAAGTCAAAACCGATCGGCTCGTCGAGTCGGATGCAATTCTGATCGGTTCTCCAAATCATATCGGTCAGGCAACAGGCGGCACAAAAAAGTTCATCAGCCGGCTGGCAAAACTCCAGTTGAATGCAAAAGGTATCGCCTTTTTCGACACCTATCTCGGAAAAGATTATGAGAAAGCGGTGAAAAAGATGGAAAAACAGGCAGCAGCAACGCTTGCAGAGATGGAGATACTGGCACCCGGACTCTCGATACGGGTGGAAGGGATGAAAGGCCCGATTGCCGAAGGAGAACTGCCGAAATGCGCAGATTTTGGTGCTAAAATAGCCGCCCGCCTGAGTAGTTGAAAAGGCATACAGTGCTTTTTGGTTACATAAACTGAATTGCCAGCTCATTGACAAACGGCCTGCTTTCGTACACCATATCGCTACCAGTCATTGTTATTGCGGTTGTCAAACCTTGTTAAGAACGTAAAAAACGTATCCATAACTGCCTTCCGGCGCAGCCATGACAATTCGCTGATGACTGCAAAGCCGTTTTGATCAATGGCAGACGCCCAGGTTGTCAATGCATTCGAAAAACCGATATTATACGCCGCCCCTTCCGACCACAGCAGATCGATACTGTTAAAGCGGGTTGGAATATCCTTCATATCCATACAGTGAACCTGCACAAGCTGCTTAACGCCCGCCTCACCGGCACGTTTAGACAAATCGTCCAAAAAAGCTCGTATATGTCAACGGCATGAATTATCACCCCAAGCGCCTTCGCAAGAGTCAGTGTCTGTCGCCCGGACCCGCATCCCGCATCAACTACAAGGTGAAAATCCCGCCCTGGAAGGAGGTTCAACACATGCAGTGTATCCGCCTCGCTACCCGGCCCGAGTTTTTCCATACCCTCGAAGAGCAGTTCTATGATATCGTATTCATTTGCCATGTGTCTCCCTTTTTCATGACCAAATCGATTTTTGAATCACCTTTAACGACGTGTTTAGTATCATCAATGAGTCCTGTGGAACAGAATAAAGATATAAAAGGTTTGCTTGTTATTTAATGAAGAAACACAAATACCGCTTGTTACTATGAATAGGTAACGGATGGATATTTCAGGCATTAAAATTGCGGTGTTTAGATAAAATCTATGTATAATTGTACTGAGGCTTTTATACTGGGCAAAGGCTTTTTATTTAGATGGTATCGAGAATATGAATGATCTAGCACACATCCGGGATCAGGTCATCCGCCGCGGATTTCCTGAACTGCTGGCTGAAGATATCCAGGTTGAATACAAACATTTGAAGGATGCCCTGCTGGAATACGGCCTCCTGACAGAAGAAGGTTTCTATATTGAGGTCGATGAATCATTAATGAATGCTCCCGGGCAGGTTCTCATAGGAGGCTTTGCCCATGAACTTTCCCACATGCTGGTAGATAAAAACATTAAGAATCACTCAATTTCCAGGGACAGGCTTGCATACAAGATATCGAAGCGATACAAAACTCTGGATGAGCGTAATACAGATCTGGAAGTAATACTGAGAGGCTTTGGAAAAGACCTCCTGGTCTTTCTGGAGTATTCAGAAAAAGAGGGATACCCGCATTACAAAGAGGATGGTCTCTCCATCAGGGAAGTCAAAATATTAATAGAAAAAAATCCATAAACATTCGAGAAAACCATATAGATAGAAAGAGAAGTTAATCCACTATTTTTTTCAGGAATTCATCCTGCTCCTGATTTTGTTAAGTTTCATTCCTCTAACATTCTTGTACAATAGACACGTCTCATATAATAAAAAAAATTAAGAAAAAAACTTGACTTTTAAATATAGGTTACAGTATATTACTGTAATAGTTAGATAGTACACTATTAAGGAGAACAAAAATGGTTGAAATTAAAAATCTTTCCTTTGGATATGGAAAGAAGAAACTATTCACAAACCTGAATGTTCAGCTTGAGCCCGGAAATATCTATGGTCTTCTGGGAAAAAACGGAGTAGGAAAAACAACATTGTTGAAGCTGATATCCGGTCTACGCTATCCCCAGGATGGGGAATGCCAGGTTTTGAACTACATCCCTCAGAAGAGGTTACCAGGACTACTTGAGGAGATTTACTTCATTCCGGAAGAGTTTTTTGTACCCCCCATGACCATAAAAAATTATGCGCAGATATATGCACCCTTTTACCCGCGGTTTAATCACAAGGCATTTGCAGAATACCTGGAAGAGTTCAATCTGAATTTAAAAGAGAAGTTGACAGAACTATCCTACGGACAGAAGAAAAAGTTCCTTCTGGCCTTTGGTATATCCACAGGCTGCAGTCTTTTCATTCTGGATGAGCCTACCAATGGCCTTGACATCCCATCCAAAAGTCAGTTTCGAAAAATCCTTGCATCTGCATTAACGGATGACAGGGTCATACTTGTCTCAACCCATCAGGTCCGGGATATGGAGAACCTGATAGATCCAATCATTATTCTGGACGATGGTCAGATAATCTTTAACCAGTATATCCATGATGTATCTAAACACCTCATCATTCAAATGGATCAGGATTTGCCTGTGACAGACGATGTCCTTTATTCCGCCAAGGTCCTGGGAGGTTATGTGGTAGTAAAAGAGAACAGGTCCAGTGAGGAGTCCAGAATTGACCTGGAAACCCTGTTTAATGCAGTCACCACAAACAGAGATAGAATAAACGACCTTTTTTTAAGGGGGGTATAACATGAGAGCACAGGGCAAAAAAAGAAATGAATATTTCAACCCGGGTAGATTCTTCCTTCTGTTTAAGAGGGATTTCTTTACCAATTACCGCACAATTATCATGACCGTTGCTACAATAGCCGGATTTGTGATCTTTGCCTCCGCTGTATCTTCACTCAAGCAAAACCAGGGAGATTTCCATCTGAAGCTCTATTTCATGCTTCTGTATATAGGTGGCTTTATTGTCACGAGCAGGACATTTAAAGAACTGCACAACAGCCAGAAGAGTTACACCTATGTGACCCTGCCAGGGTCGCTACTGGAAAAGTTTGCCGAGAGATTAATATCCTCCTCAATCGGTTTTGCTCTGGGAGCCCTTTTAGTATATTTTATTAGCGCGGTAATCAGCGAAAGTATTAATCACCTGCTCTTCGGGTATAGCCATGCCCTTTTTAACCCCTTAAGCAGAATTTTTTTGATTGGTGTTGCAGCCTTCGTGGTGATCCAGAGTGTTTTTCTAGCAGGTTCTGTATTTTTTAAGAAAAACTCATTTATTAAAACAATCCTTATGCTTACTATCTTGGCCATAGTATTATCAGTGATCGCAGTCTTGATAGCAAGATTTGTCTTCTGGGAAAGCTTTGCTGGCTTACAACCGACGAAGCAGGAATTTAACTCTCTGCGTGAACTGAGTGACTGGTTAGGCATGACCGAGGCCGGTTTGCAGCTAGTTGGCCACAGCCTCTGGTTAGGCATTCGAATCTTCTTCTGGGCTCTTTTAGCTCCCCTATGCTGGATAATAAGTTACCTGAAATTCAGAAAGATCGAGGTTTGATAGATGGAATTCAAGGAAAAACAGGCCATATATCTACAGATCGGTGATCACATATGTGAAAATATTTTAAAAAAACAGTGGGTGGAGGGGGATAAAATACCATCGATAAGAGAAATGGCAGTCAGTATTGAGGTAAATCCGAATACGGTAATGCGGACTTACAGCTATCTCCAGGATATGGGAATTATCTTCAATCGGAGGGGTATCGGCTATTTTGTTGCAAAAGATGCATGTGAAAAAGCACGGGATCTAAAAAAGAAAAAATTTATAAATAGTGAATTACCCCATCTTTTCAGGACAATGGATCTGCTTAAAGTAACGTTCGATGATTTGATGGAGCTTTACAAAGCAGAGATGGGAATAGGAAAGGCAGGGGAGAAACCATAAAAATGGGTGCTTAAAATCGGATAGTACAGATGTACCTGGACAGCTGAACGGTAAGATCAAGTTCCGAGTTTTCACAGGAAGCACGACAGCAGTACCCCGTTCAACCCGCAGGGAACATATCAGGCCCAGATAATAAGAATATTATTATTTAAGAATAATTGCATATCTTCTTGACTATACACATATCAACATTATTGTTTTAGGTACATTCTGATTCAGATAGGAGGGAAGTATGCTTAGTAAAGGAAAAGCACATCCGACGTTACCTGTTACAGATATTGAGAGGGCGAAAAAACTCTATGGTGAAACTTTGGAACTGAAACTCAGAGAAGAACTCGCTCCGGGCCATCTCCTCTATGATGCTGTAGAGGGGACCTTTCTTGTAATGTATGAAAGACCGACTCCAACAACGGCGGATAGCACAGCAGCTTCCTTTATTGCGGCTGATGTTGAGGCAACAGTTAAAGGATTGAAGGACAGGGGAGTGGTATTTGAAGAGTACGACTTTCCCGGATTGAAAACGGTTAATAGCATTGCAACAATGGGAAATGTAAAAGGGGCATGGTTAAAATACCCGGATAACAACATACTGGCTGTTTCAGAAGTAGCGTGATTTTTTCCCTTTTTGCATTAGTGATTTTCGACTGCTCCAATTGTGAGTAGAATTGTCAATTCTTTTACGGCACGGCTGTACAACCCCTTGGCATTTGTTATGTTAAGGGGTTGTTCTAAATTCATATGACCTGCCCCCATATTTTGTTCCACGTTTTCTAGTAGTTGAAAATTTCCTTCAATTTCAGTTGCCTGACTGCTCCCAGTTTCTCGAGCACATTCATATCGATATCCTTTTTCTTCCCTATCACGAGAAACGTATACTTCTTATTTTTTACATGACTGTCAAAAAATGAGCGAACTTCCTCCATATCCATAGTCTTCACCGCCTCGTACACGTCCCTTCGATAATCATAATCGATATTTTTCCGCAGCAGGTCCTGGTACGTCCAGAATATATCCGCCTTGATTATCCGCTCGGTCTCTATCTGCCTGAGAACGGCTTCACGCGACAGCTCGAACTGGACTTTCGCCAGGGGCATCGCCCCAAATAGCTCGAGCATCGTCCCGACCGCATCTTCCAGCTTGTCCGGCTGGGTGCCCACATATCCAAAAACGTAGTGCGACTCGTCCGCTTTATACGGCACATCAAACCCGCCGTACGCTGAATACGAAAGCCCCTTCGACTCCCTGATCTCCTGATACACGATCGACGCCATGGACCCGCCGTAGTATTCGTTGAACACCCGTATATAGGGCAAGAGGTCCTTGTTGAAACGAACGTCCTTTGAAAGCAGCACCACATCCGCCTGTGTCATATCGTAGTTTACGTAGTATACCCTGTTCTGTTCTGTCGGCAGCTCGGTGTAGATTGTCTCCTGCGGGTATGGTTTCAACTTCGTCGGCGCTGCATGGTATTTTTCAACGAAAGCAGCGGCTGTTTTTACATCGTTTTGCCCGTAGTAAAAGATTTTATGCCGGTATGAGTACAGGTCATTGACCAGGTCGGTCAGATCCTCCGGTTTTATTCTCCGAAGCTGTTTCCTGCTGATTACATCGGTAAAAGAAGAGTGTTTTCCATACATACCGTAGCTGTACAGTGCGCCCCATAGAATAGTATATTTATCATGTTTGCTGTCCTGCCTTTCTTTCAGTATCCCCTTTATGTACTTTTTGTAGGCTGTTTTATCCGGCTTGACGTTCGAAAGAATGTGTTCCAGAAGCGCGATGCCCTTTTCAGCGGATTCCTCAAGCCCATAAATCGAGACGTAGCACCGGTCGTCACCAGAATAGACGTCGAAACTGAGCCCCAGTTTATAAAACTCCTGCTGGAGCTCAGCAGGAGAATAGGTGTCCGTACCCAGGTAGGGAAGATAACTTACGGCGAGAGGAAGCTCTTTTATATGATTTTTACCCATTTCTATGATGTAATTTAGACTGAACAGCTCGTTTGTTTTATTCTGTATGTAGTCAAACTCGATCCCGAAATTTAACCTGGACGTCTGTATCTCCTTATTGTAATCGATGAAAACGGGTGTTATTGGTTTGGGCCTTTGCGTTTCAAATTCAATAAAGAAGGCCGACTTTTTATCCCTGTTTACCTCAACGGATGTTATGGGCAGTTTTTCGATTTTTTCGACATTTTTGTCCTTCCCGGTGCGCTTATACGCCACGACATAGTTATTCCCGTAATGCGTATTCGCAAACTCGACGAGGTCTTTTTTCGTTATTTTTTCCAGGTCGTCAAGAAACGTTACGTAATCTTCCCACGGGGAGTCGTTTACAAACGAGGTGATAAAAACGCCCGCGATGCCGTTTCCCTCCTGCGACTGGATACGCGCCAGGCGGAAGTTTGTCAAAATAGCCGCAAGCAGCCAATCCTCGAATTCGCCTTTTTTTATTTTTTCCAGCTCGTTGAGGATCAGGTTTTTTACTTCCTCCAGCTTCTGGCCCCTTCGCGGGTATCCGTAGAAATAATGTGCACCATAATCCCTCAGAAAATAGGAGTACGAACCGGCATCAAGGACCTTCTGCTCGAGAACCAGGTCCAGGTCGATCAAGCCCGCCTGGTAGTTATTCAACAGGTAATCGATCAATAAAACGTACTTCCTGTCCGCAGATGTATACCCGTCAAACCGGAACGAAAGGGCAACAAATTCGGCATTGGGCCCGGTCACGTCTTTAATGCGCGGACTCGTTATTGGCTCTTCAACCGGCGATTCCCGTGTCGAAACCTCATTTATATGTAAATCACCCCAAAACGTATCGATTGCTTTTATGGTCTCCTCGAAATCGAGGTCTCCGGACATGCATATCGCCATTTTGTTCGGCACATACCACTTCTTCCAATAATCATAAATCTCGTATAGCGAGGGATTTTTCAAATGTTCTGCTTTCCCTATAATGCTCTTCGTCCCATACGGATGTTTTATGTAAAGGCCTGCCGAGAGGGCCTCGTCGACTTTATAATAGTCGTCCTCCTGATACATGTTGAACTCTTCATAAATGGAATCCATTTCAGAATGAAAAAGCCGCAGCACCAGCCCGCCGAACCGCTCCCTCTCAAGCTCGACCCACCGCTTGATTTCATTTGACGGGATGTTGCTTTCATACACCGTTTCTTCGTAATCGGTATACGCATTGATGTCTTCGGCCCCGATAGCTTCGGCAAGCTTGTCATACTCATTCGCAATCGCATAGTGGGCCGCATCGCCGGAAACCACATCAATGCGGGAATAGATCTCCTGTTTCTTTTTCTGGTCCCCTTCCATTCGATACTGCTCGTACAGGCCGGCGATTTCATCGAGCAGGACTTTTTCCTTCTCCCAGTCCATGGCTCCTATCTTCGATGTCCCCTTGAACATCATATGCTCAATTATGTGAGAAATCCCGGTTGAATCCGGCGGATCGTTTACCGACCCCGTCTTTACAACAATGTACGTCTGGATGCGCGGCCGCTCGGTGTTGACACGGAGGTACACCTTCAGCCCGTTTTGCAATATATACAGCCTCATCCCGAAGGGGTCGTTCGTCACATACTCGTATTCATACCCGTTCGCATCCACTGCCCTTTCAGTCCGATACTCACCCCGGGCAACCTCGGGGGATTGCTGTTTTACCGGGACCTCCTGGTTTGCTGTACCCGTTTCAGATGCAGGGTTTTTTGAAAGGACCTGTTTCAGGTGGCTTGAAGTTGAAATCGCAGGAGATACAGACAAAATCACAAAGCCAATGATAAACGCTAAAACAAGAATGGCCGTTTTGCTGGTCTTTGTAATCCAGCGCATGGGGTGTCCTTTATTGATGTATTTAGATTTGTTAATGTATTTATATCATAGCTTGCCACATACTGTATCGAATTTCCAACATACACCAAATGCAATAACATACTCAAGATAATAATGCAGGTTTTTATATTTTTCCTCAGGACAAGTAGGTTCTACAAAAAGAAACACGATTATTGCAAGCGAACCATACTGATATCTACAATGTATTGGTATTAAAACTGCTATTGCTTTTATAACTCTCATATTTTTCTACCCTCTATGATGTTGAGGACCCTGCCACAGTTTTGGTCCGAAATAATTTGGTCAATATTATTACGCTATAGTTGAACTAATGTGAGAATCCACATCTATGACACCTTGACAGGAGAAACTCAATTCTCAGTTTTGCTGACATCATGCTGCAATCCAACATTATTGAAAATAAATCCCTCCATTTATTGAAAATCTGTCATTATCTGTTCCGACGAGCAAATTATGACCCAGTCAGCATTAAATCCCCAAACTGCCCAGTACTTAATCCCTTTCGGAATATATTCTCCCGGCGAACCGGTAAAGCGTTGTAATTCATTACTATAGGTATATAAGGAATCAACCTGAACCTGATTGCGAGAAAACCCCAATTGCTCCGAAGAACTCCCACCCTCCATATCTTCCATATTCATGATAGTTTTTCTCGAAGTGACTATCGTGCTTCCAAAAACACCCAGCACTAAATACTGTGCATGACGGGACGGTGAAAAATTGAACTTACCGTCACTGTAGTCGGCATACATGAGATCCGTTTCTGCGAAAATAGGCGTGCTGGGAGGACCCATCCATTCACATCCCACCACGTAAAAAATAACAGCTATACTGACGAGCAAAATAACTATAATGGATTTACCATACAACACGAAACGGCTAATATAAAATATTGGTGATTTCATCTGCGGTATTATCGGCATGTGAAGTGCACGGATAACTTTCTCTATGCTGCTTTTCATGGTCCACAATCCGTTAAATACGGCGTACGTCCCTAGCGGGACCGAGTATCAAAAAGTAACGTATTTGAAGTTGCTTAGAAGGCAATTTTAACGCCTCCGCCCACTGCGAAATAGTTGAGTCGTGTTGTCCTTGACTGTTCTTTCATTTCGCTCCCTAAGCCCTGGCTTACGTACGTTGGTCTATTCACAGGTGATGGCTGTAAGTAAAAACGCGCCTCGAAGAATAAACTGAAAAAAGAAAAAGGTAAAAAAGTCAATCCGGTCTTGCCCCCAAGGGAGAAACTGTTTTGATTGATAATGAGCTCCTCGTCGTTGTTATACACCTGGTTTATCCTGTAGTTCCGCAGATTCATAAATCCAACAGCAATTCCGATTCGGGGTGCAACGTAGCGCCACTGCGGAAAGGGAAGCACATTCATGCAGACATGAAACATAAAGAGGTCATATAGCCGCTCCATCGTAAAGGGAGTGTTGAGCGGTGATATGAGTTCCATATCGTGCCGCTGATTCAGGGCAAAGGCGAATTCCAGACCAGTTTGTATAACGCCTATTGTAGAGATATAGAAAAATGGATTGATGAGCATATCAGGTTTAACCTCGTCGTGCAACGGAACAAGATAATAGAACCCGACACCAAATTCGCCGCGGCGTATCAGTCTGTCCCCATAATGTCCCGCCCTCGCTATGGATTCCTTGAACAAAGTGCTTCCCACCTCGAAGCTGTGGATGTACACCGAAGTTCCAGAGAAAATCGAATGGACTGACATCTCAGGTATACACTTGTTATCCCCATCGTCACTCTGCTGCAATGCCGTTTTGTATAGAAGCATGTTCAATTCGCTGAGTTTCGATATTCTGGTGCTTTTTATGTCAGGCAGGTTACGTAAGCTCGATTCCGATATCGAGGATGAGAGATTTTTAAAACCGGGATTATCGTAGTTGACCAGGTTAATGACTGCTGCGGCGGTGTCCATGGCATGCAGGGAGGAGCCTGCGCATAACATGATCATCAGGATGGCCAGTCGTCTCATGTCAATCCTCGGATATATAATTCTCTACCAGATTTACAAATTTTGTCAAGAAACATTGTAATGTGTTTGTTATGTCAAAACAGTTCACAATTTTGTTTTTAACTGCCATCATTCATTCAAGGAAGTGCTCGTGATACAGGCGAAAGCCGGCCTTTGATATGCACGAAACGCAGGGATAACTGGATGAGCTGGTTGCATTTGCTTCGGCGGCCTGACCTCATGCACATGCCCCTTTTACCGGCATGATGCGTTACAATCTTCTGGTAAGTTTTCAAAAAACAAAGCAATTTAGACCAGTTTCGAACATATTGCTACACAAACAGGATAGAAATCCCGAATTTTCTTGCCGCTTAGATAGTTCGAGTCACGCTCGACTCCCCAATTTGTAACATAGACAGAACTTTTACGAGTGTATGTTTCTTTCAACTAAAGACGTCTAAATCGAAAAACTGTTAAACAACAATATCATAATCCTCTCTGTTTAACGAAAGAGTATGGAAGAGTGATTGATACAGGTGAGGTGAAGAACCAAGCCGATCTAGCCAGAAAGCTTGGTGTTTCCCGGGTACGGATATCTCAAGTTCTCAGTCTGCTCAAGCTCGATGACGAATTAATTATAGCTGTTGAAAGGTTTGGTGAGCACGAATCTTTAGAGAACGAGTTGCTGGCCCTCCCGGCCGTAGTCATCTTCATGGCGGTACTGGTCCTCCACCATCCATTCGCCAAAGCTGACGACCAGAATTCGGAACGGCTTATCTTCGGCCCAGAAGCGGTGCCTCATACCGGGGTACATTATGAACTCTTCGTGGGCTTTGGGCTGGTAGACTTTGCCGTCGACCTCCAGAAACGCCCCATCGTCGATGAAGTGGAAGAGCTCGGTGCGGACCTGGTGCGAGTGGAGACTCGCTCGGCCGCCGGGCTTCACGTGCGTTAGATCGACGGAACATGGCTGGTTGCGAACAACCATGTGGATATCCCCCCATGGCCGGACTGATTGGACCGTTTCTCGGATTTTGTCTTGCATCGCTCATGATATTCCCCCTTTATCCTGAGAAAGCCTTCGTCAACCCATGCTGCCGGAGCCCGTGCCACAGCACACAGCGTAACATCGGCCGCAGTACGGCACGAGCCCTACGTAGTTTTTCATCCGTTTCTGCCACGGGTCTACCCGGCTCTTGTATTCGAGCAGCTCCTCGTCGGTGGGTTCTTCATCGGGGATGGGAATGTCTTTATACCCGCCCGTGCGCTACAGCCCCACCGGCAACGCCAGCCTTCGAGCTTTCCGTATGGGGTACTCTTTCGAAGGTTTCAGCAGATGCGGGACATTTGCCGGAAATGGGTACGCGCGGTAACCACTGCCTTCGAAATATTTCGCTCCCAGGTATGCCAGGCGATCTATCTCCCTATTAATCATGACAAGTGTGTAAATCTGGTAAGAGTGGTACGAAGGCGGATCCGTATCATTGCGTGCGTGCTGGGCGATGAGATCGCAAACTGCTTCGTTGACACGTAATCCGATGGCGATCATGTACCTCGCATCGGGCAGATAACATTGAGGGCGCATCTCCTCGGGTGCTCCATCGAGCCGGTTCACAGAGCCAAAGCCGACCAGATCCACGCCCTCCCTGTGCAGATAAGTCCGGAAATCCTCGGTCAACCGGGCAGGATTGGTTTCCCGTCCATCGCTGCACCTCTTTTGATCCTGTATTACCTTGGCCATGGCGCCTCCATTGTCTTGCAGCTTACCCGCATCGTATGCACTTGAGTTCTTTGTACACCTCTTTCCGTATACCGTCAAATTGAAGCGCAAGTATAACTATCAACACCGAACACTGTGTATAACACTAGCGTACTCAGCTCGGGCGAAAAAGCTACCCTCTGCTAGAACCGGCTTTTAGACACACCATAATTTCACATCCTCTGCTTGTTATATATTTGAGTGAGCCTTACAACCTGCGACTAACAGCGGATATGCGCTCTGCTTCGCTTTGTACTTTGGTACATACGGCTTCACCGGACTTCGCCCATTAGTGGAACGTTATATGCAATTGGGGGCGACTCTGTAATAATGAAATAGGGGGTTAAAATATAATGCCTCAAAATGATTGTATTTTATATCAAGATTTATTTGTTTCATCAGAATATGTAATTAAGAAACATCTTCTAACATATGACAGCATAAAAACGATTATTCCGGAAGAGTATTATGA